>Ga0272448_1000321_pt1 | contig 75053 bp, 66 predicted proteins | sample YNPCB0191_FD_202220 | JGI IMG/M metagenome (GOLD analysis project Ga0272448, IMG submission 202220) | Hot spring sediment microbial communities from Yellowstone National Park, WY, United States - YNP-CB-019-1 | ecosystem: Environmental > Aquatic > Thermal springs > Hot (42-90C) > Sediment...
CTTGTGCCGAGGATGTTGTTGGCGGCGCGCGCGCTTGCGCCTTTGATGCCCTTCATCAACTCGGAAAGCGAATGGCAAGGTGACACAGACATTCTTGTCTGTGGATTGTCTTGCGAGGGTGACACAGACATTCTTGTCTGTGAACGGCTTTGTGTTGACTCACAGGCAGGAATGCCTGTGTCACCTTTTGCGAGCGGCTCGATCAACGCGTGAACATGGGTGGGCATGATCACAGCCGCGTGAATCCGAAGCCGTTCGCCATCGAACCGCATCAGACAGTCGCGCACTGCCTCGCGCACATCCGGCCGCGCCAATGCCCGAGAACCCAAGCCGGCATCGAGCCATTCATCCAGTTGTTTCCCAAACCGCTCGTCGTATTCCTTCCAATCGGCATCCGACCACGGTTGCGGATGATGTTTCAGCCAGCGGTCGCGTTGTTCTTTCCACGCGCGCAGTTTGTCTTGCGGCAGCGCATCGGCCAGACGAAACGTCACCCAATAAATCGCCCCCGCCGTGGTCCAGTGCGGCAAATTACGCCGAGTGATGGTCACGTCTGAAGGTGACACAGACATTCGTGTCGGTGAATTCTCTTGGGAAGGTGGCACAGACATTCTTGTCTGTGCCCCATCAGATTCACAGGCAGGAATGCCTGTGTCACGCTTCCCCAAGTACCCGCGCAACTGCTGATACAGTCCCCGGTAGGTGTCTTCAATGCTGTACTCGATGGTCTCCAGCTCCCGCTTTGGAAAATACTGATGCCGGCCGCCAACGATCACGTATGCCCGTTTCCGTCCGTCGAGGTAATCACGGAACTGCGACGGGTCAACCGGCTGGTGTGTCCCGGAATCAAAGCCATACCAGCGCAGGATGTGATTGCGCGTCCGGCGAATCAGAATGTTCGCCAGCAAGTCCGGCAGCTTCCGCTCCTGCTTCTCGATCAGTTTGAAATACTCTTTCAGGTTCGGCGGATCAACCGGCAGGTCGGTCTTGTCGTCCTGATGGAACAACTTGATCTGGTGATAGACATCCCACGCGCTCTTGTTGCGCGGCGTCGCCGTCAGGAAACAGCACCGCCGCCCCGTGCTGAGGAACGCCTCCACCACCTTGTACCGCTGCGTGTCGGGATGCCGGAGATTGTGGCTCTCGTCAATCAGCACGAAATCGCGGTCTTTGTAGAGCACGTCCTCCAGCAGCCGGTTGACTGCACCGTCATTGTCCTCACGCAACATCCCCATCGAAAGCACGCGGGCGTTCAACTGATACACTTCGTTGTACCGCTCCCACATCTCCGTCAACGGCGCCGGGCAAATGATGAGCGACCGGGCGTGATCGGTCCGCTCGAAATGTTTCACGATGGCCGCGCCGACATAGCTCTTGCCCAACCCGACCACGTCCGCCACAAACGCACCGCCGAAGTCGCGGATCATCTGCACCGCTTGCCGCACGGCCACTTTCTGGAAATCCGCCAGCTTCTTCGTGATCTCGTCGTCCCAGAGAATGTCCTTGTCGTCCTCGCCTTCGAGCCGGTCGCGCACCAGCGTGTAGAGCGTCTTCATGTACACGTCGTACGGGCGCACTGGAGCAACGGCCCACGACTGCTTCATCTCCTGCATCAACGTCTCGTCGAAGTCCTCCGCTTCCTTCCAAAGCTCATCAAACCACCGGACCAACTCGGCGTGATTGTCGTTGCCCTGCACGACCACGTTCAATTCCGTGTTGTGCGTCACTCCGGACAACGTCAGGTTTGACGACCCGACAATCGCGATGCCTTCCTCATGCCGCTCCACCGGTTTGCCATCGCTGCCATAGACCTTGCCGTAATCGAAGATGTACGCCTTCGCGTGCAACCGGCCCTTGGTATAGACCTTCACCTTGAGCCGTTTCTCCTCGATCATCCGCACCAACGTCGTCACCACCGCCTGCGCTTCATCGGTCTGATCCATCAACTCCATGGCCGACCGGATGTTTTCCGCTGTCTCTTTGTTGATTTGCTTCTTCTTGCCGTTATTCGGATACGTTTCCGCCTCGCGCGCCTCCGCGACCAACTCCAACCGCCGGTACCCTTCAGCGATCTGCTCCAGCGTCTCGCGGTTCGTCGTGTTGCCGATCAACAACCGCAACTCCTTCATCCCGGCCAGCCGCGACGCGATGCTCTCCAGCCCCGACAGGAAAAAGTAGCCGACCGCAAACCGCGCCGCTTCCGTGGAGGACAGGATCCGGTTGATGTGATCCACCAGCTTCTCGTTGCGATTATCAATGATGTCGTGAGCCATATGTTTTCCCTCTGTAACGCTTTCACTGTGCCACAGACATTCTTGTCTGTGATGCAGCGGATGCACAGGCACGAATGCCTGTGCCACCCTCCGCCGCTAGGATGCGCTCCACCAAATTCACCAACGCGTCGTGATTGATGGGCATTCCTTTCATGGCTTCTTGGATTTTAGCCGAAACTTGCCGGCGACCATTTCTTCCACCTTGCTGGCGGCCTTCAACACCGCGTCCAAACTGTAGTCCGGCAGTTGTGAACCGTCCTTCAAGTAGCCGGCAAGGTACTCCACCGAGCCGATGTCCAGATGCAGGCGTTCTGTTACGAGGTAGGCAACAGCTTCGGCTTCCAGTTCACGCGCCGGTAAGGTGGTATCCCGTCGGTCGTGCCAGAACCCGTCCTCGGTTTCTCCCAAATGCCCGCAAAAGATGTGCGCCAACTCGTGCGCCAATGAGCCGAGGCGTTGGGCGGGCGTGTGTTTGCTGTTCAACGCAACATGAAACAGGTAGCCAGCGCGTTCTCTGCGCTCCACACGTCCCGCTAGGCCCGTAGCGAAGTCCTTCAACTCAATCTCGATTCGCAACAAGCCACACGCCTTCTCCAAATTTGCCAACGCGCCCAGTGGCGGCTCGCCCTTTGTCGGAAACGGGTTCTTGACGATTTCCGGTATCCGGTCATCCTTTGGGTCAATCGGCTCGGTGTCGCTCAGGTCAAACACAAACGCCACCGGCCCCATCGTCCACAGAATCACGTAAGGCCGGGCAGCGGGCTTGACACGCCGCCGGTATTTCCGTTCCCAATCCCGCGCCCGCAGCGCGTACTGGATACCGGGGTTCTGGACGTGCAACAGCATGGCGTTGTACGGCGCGATGTGCGGAAACCGGCAGGTGAAATCGAACAGTTCCTTCAGTTCCTTACCGCTCCGGTAGGCCAGTGCCTTCTCGATCAACTCGTCCATCAACTGCCGGTCACGGTCGCTCGCAGCCGCGAAAAGCTCGGCTTGGTCGTTGCTCATCGCTTCGCCCCATCCTCCACCATCTTGATCTCCGCCGGCGTCAGCCCGTACAGCCGGTACACCCGCTCGTCGATCTCCCGCTCCCACTGTGCCACAGACATTCTTGTCTGTGATGCAGCGGATGCACAGGCACGAATGCCTGTGCCACCCTCCGCCCGCTTCGCCGCGATGATGCGCTCCACCAAAGCCTTATCCACCGCTTCTCGCTCCACTGCCCAAGTTGAGATCGAGTTGTTGCGGCTTGATCAATCCCAAGCGGCGCGCCAACTCCGACCAGCCAATGCACGGAACGCCCTCCAGTGCACAGGCAAGTTTCACTGCCCTGTCATCTGAAACGACTACTCCACCGTCCTGCAATTTGGCTACGGCGACCACTTGCGCATCGGCGGCTTGCCTGCCGGCCTTGCTCATCCAAAAGCCACCGTATCGTTGCTGCCCGAAGACGATTTTTTGACCATACTGCCTTTCTAACCGCGAAATTTCGGCGCGCAGAAGTGGGTTATCGCTAGCGGTCACTCCAAGAGCCTGCTGCTCGTTCTTGGCAAATTTGGCAAGGTTGTCCGTGCCGCGTATGATTTCCCGGACCACACCCTCCGGCAGTTTCAACCCGCCTTTCTTGGCCCGACCTCGCAACGCTGGGATTGCTTTCCGCCCGAAATGCCGATGCAAATTGATCAGGCAATCGGCGTCGCATACATAGATTTGGCTTGTGGGCATCGGTCATCCTCATTTGGCGCGCTCTTGTGCCCACTTTAAGAACGCTTCCGTCTTTTCGACCTTCATGCCCAACACCGACGAGGCGTCCACCCACGAGAAAGACGGCTGGCTCGCCGACCGCGCCAACACGTTGGCCAGCGAATAGCCGACCTCCTGCAGTTTTTGTTCATTGACCGGCGGACGCTTACCACGCCCCCACAGCTTTCGGCTTTTCCACTGCTGGACTTTGCGCTCGTAAAGATCAGCCGGGGCAAGCCGGAGTTCCTGGAGCAAAATCGTCACCACGTCGCGGCTGGCAGAAAACGGACTGCGGAGCTTGTCCAGAAGAGAATCCGGCCAGTCAGTCTGGTATCGGTCTTGACCTAGGCCTTGCAGGCGTTTTTGCAGTTCCTCCGGTGTTACCAGCATCCGCGCAGCGAACCGATTGGCGAACGGTTCAGGGTTGTGGTCGTGATGCGCTCCTTGGAAATCGCAGACGATTCCATCTTTCGCGCTGATCAGGTGAGCGAACTCATGCAACAGCGTGAAAATCCGTCCCGCTGCCGCCTCGATGTCCCGGTGATTGACCAGAATGAACGGATACCCCTCCAGCCACAGTGCCGCACCGCGGGTCTCCTTCGGATCGAGCGGCATCTCGAAACAGAATATGCCCTGCGATTCGATCGCGTGCCGCCACCACTTGAACGCTTCGCGCGGTTTGCCAGCAAATAGTCTTCGTTGTTCAGCAGTCCAGCCAAACCGTTGCCGGTATTCTGCGGCGAGTTGGTCCGCGCGGGCGGTCTGTGCCGAAACCTGTGCCGGACGGATGCCGACCTGCCACGGTTGTCCCGTTTGGCGCAGCGTCTCCACCGTCCACTGCGCCAGTTCCATAAATCGGCGCAGCGACCGTTGTGAAAGCGACTGCAACTGCTCGGGGGGCTTCGTCAGTCCCCGAAAGCTCACCGGCAGCAGCTCATCGGGTCTCGATTCCAGAAAGAAGTAGCCGACGGGGCAAGCGTAGATTTCCGACAGCGTCTCAAGCTGCGCCAATTCAGGCTCGGAGACGCCCTCTTCCCAAGCGGTCAGGTCTTGTTCGGAAATGGCGGCAAAATGTCGTTTCCGGAGTTTCTTCGATTCTTCAACGACCTGCTCAACGGTCAGGTTGAGCCGTTCACGCGCCCAACGCAGCACGTCGGGATTTGTCCATTGTTCGGTTACAGGCATGATTTGATTATCTCACACGCTTTGGGCTTTTTCGAGGCGGGCGCGGACCAGCGCGACCACCGCCTCATAGACCGCCTCCCGCTCGCCCGCCGTCAACCCCAACACCTCAAACACCACCGCGTCCAACGCCCGACGGTCGGGCTGACGGATTTCGTCGAAGATGTTTTGCGTAGGTCGCTCGAACAAAGGGGTTGCTTGCACAAGTGAGGGGTGCAAAACCAAGCAATTGTCAACTTCATATACGGTCATATCCAAGAGCCCTTCGCCGAGTCCTGTCCGTGAACCAAGTTCAAGAAAAAGAGTTGTCATGGTCGAATTCAAGCTCACGGTGAGTTGGTTCACCAAATTATGGAGTGGATGAATCTCGTAAAGCCGCTTGTCAATGAAGACGCCTATGCGGTTCATGAATGCACGATATAGGTCGGTAACACTACTTGGAGAAACTAACGGCGGTACGCATCTCACTCCCACATCCCACCACCTTTGCCTTCCCCGGCAGCTTGGTCGTTCGTCGTATCCCTGTGCTTCGCCCCAGCGGATGTATTCCAGTGCGGCGCTGGCTTTCAAGTCAGGCTTGTCTTTGTGGCACATGAAGAGATTGTAGCGCAAGTCTTCGGGCTTGATAAGGATGCTGCGGCATTCACGCGGGCTTTTGATGACCGGCTTCAGGAACTCCTTCTCGATCTCGCCTTCCCAGCCGGCGCCGTTGCGGACGTGGAGACAACCTTTGGAGGCTGGCTTACCTGTTGGCTCAAGGTAGAAGAACTCGTTGGCGCCGGTCTTGATGCCGAAGCGCACTTCGGCGATGTCGCCCAGGCGGACGAGCTTGCCTTTGCCCTTTTCGAGGATGGTGAAAAAGATGTCCGGGGCGCGGAGGTATTTGCCGCCCCATTTGTTGCCGATGTAGCGGGCAGTTTTGATGAGCGGGCCACGCGGTTTCTTTGCTGTGGCTTTGGGCTGGTCGGCGTCCTCGTCGGTTTCGTCGGGCTGCAGGCCTTCTTCGAGCAGTTGCCGTTGCGGGCAGACACAGATGCGCCACTGGTCGGTGGCGCGGCGTTCGGCGGCAGATTCGATCTGTTTGAAGACGTCGGCGCGGAGGATGTCCTCGAAGGGGACTTTGAACATGACAAAGCGTGCGGTCTGATCGAGGCCGGTTTCGCGGCGGTCGTCGGGCGGGGCGAGCAGGGCGATGATGGTGTTGACGTCGGCCTGGGCGAAGGAGCGTTTCTTTTCGTTGTCGAGGATGAGTTTGACGTGGCTGTGGTTGAGGAGGAACTCCTGCAAATCCGCGCCGTAACCGACATCGAGCCATGAGTTGGAGGTGATGAAGCAGAAGCTGCCGCGGGGGTTGAGCAGGGCGAGGCCGTGGAGGTAGAAATAGATGTAGAGATCGCTTTTGCCGTCGAGTTTGCGGAAGTCGAGCGAGCCGGGTTTGTAGCGGAAGAACCTGGGCCATGCGGCGGCGACGGATTGTTGGAGTTTTTCCTTGTAGGCTTTTTTCTGGTCTTTCCAGCGCGCGGAGTTTTCGCCGCCGAAGGCACCGGGGTCGAGCAGCGGCGGGGCGATCATTTCCTGGCGGACGTAGGGCGGGTTGCCAATGACGATGTCGAAGCCGCCGGCGTCGCCCTCGAAGATTTCCACAAAGGCGATGTCCCAGACGAAGGGGACGGCGGGGGCGGCGCGGAGGGCGACGAGGGCTTGTTCGAGGCGTTGGAGGTCGGCCTGTTTCTCTTCGCGCTGGGCGCGCCATTGGGCTTCGAGTTTGAGGCGTTCTTGTTTGGCGGTGCCGGTGGCGATGCCGGCCAGTTCGCCCTGTTCCAGCAAAGAATCGAGCTGGCGATCCAGGGTGGCGATTTCTCTTTGGAGGGTGGAGCGTTTATGGTCGAGGATGTCGCGGAAGAGGTTGCGTTCTTCCTGTTTGAGGTCGGCTTCGCGGAGGCCGGTTTCCCCTTGGTAGAAGCGGAGTTTTTTGCCTTTGAGCTGGGTGATGCGGCCCTTGAGGTGGGCGGGGATGTCGAGGTGGTGGCGGTGGAGGCCGAAGTTGATGCCGCCGATTTCCTGTAGGAGGCTGTCGCCCTGGCGGACTTTGAAGGAGAGGTTGGGCAGGAGGGGGCGGAGGTGCAGCTCGGCGGGTTTGAGTTCGGTTTCGACGACCAGTTGCAGCCAGAGGCGGAGTTCGGCGACGTGGACGGCCCAATCCATGACGTCCACGCCGTAGAGTTGTTCGCCGATGATGCGGCGGCGGCGTTCGTAGGGCGTTTCCTCGATGCCGAGTTGTGCGTTGGCGCGGGCATGGAGGTCGTCGAGCACGAGCAACATGCCGACGAGGAAGGAGCCGGAGCCGCAGGCCGGGTCGCAGAGCGAGAGGGTGCGCAGGTGCTGGTTGAGGGTGGGCCAGAGGTTGCGGTCGGCCAGGGCGCGGTCGGCGGCCTCTTTGTCGGCGGGGTCGTAGGCGAAAATGGCGTCGTAGAGCAGCGGTTTATGTTCGGTACCGAGGCGATTGGCGAGTGCGTCCACGAGGCTGAGGCGGCACATCAGGTCAATTTCGACGCGCGGCGTGTAGAAGATGCCCGCTGTGCCGCGCAGGTCGTCTTCGGTCAGACCTTCCGAGGTGATGTTGACGAGGCTTTCATAGACTTTGCCGATCATTTCGGGGTCAACGGCGACCTCGACATCGAGCGGGGTGGATTCGGCGATGGTGAAGTTGTAGCGTTCGAGGAAACCGGGGGTTGTGTTGTTGAATCGGTCAAAAAGCAGGGTAAAGAAGTCGTCGGCGAGTTTCGGGTCGTGCGCGTCGTCGAGTCGGTTGGGAGCGAACAGGCCGCCGTTGAGGTACGGCGCTTGCGTGAGGGCGGAGCGGATGTGGTCCGGGAAGTGGCGATGTCCGCCGTGGAACTTGTTGTTGAAGGCCTCGAAGAACTGCACCTTCAGCCAACGGTCGAAGAACGAGTCCTTGGGCTGGCCAGCACGTTTGTATGCCTCCCAGAATGACCGGAGGAACTCTGTATCGTCGCCCAGCCAGCGTTTGCGCTGGACGAAGTACAGGAACATGCAGCGGTTCAAGAACTGGAGCGCGTAGTCATGCGCCCACTCGTTGTCCTTCGTTTGCCGCTTCAGGTCGCCCTGCAAAATTCCAAACAGCATCTTGTATTCGTCGAAGAACTGCCTGGTGACTGCCTCAACATCGAACGCTTCGTCGTGGCGCTGCTGAATGGTCAGCGGCGAGATTCCCAGCAAGTCCGGCTGGATGGTGTCCAGACTCAGAAGCGAAAGCCGTTCCGAGGCGGTGCGGAGTTGTTCTTCGGGGCCGACCGTGATGCGGCGGAACAATTGCCGGCGTTCGACGGCCTTGTCGTATTTGACGTTGAGGAAATGCCAGCGGTCCTGCGTCTTGTTGGAGAACACGAACAGCGCGTACGGATGCTCCCGCAACAGGAGCGACACCACCGGCCGTTCCGCGCCGAGCAGCAGCCGGTCGGAGGCCAACCGACCGTAGATCACATGGAAATCGTTATTCTCGCCCCCACCGGCAAAGAGCACCGGGTCTTCCGCCAACGCATGCGCAGCCGAATCCGTCCATCCCCGCCGCGACAACGGCACATTCACCCGCGGATAATTCAGTTCCGACCAGAACAGTTGCTTCAGCGGTTCGATCCCGCGCAATCCCTTGAGCAAATCCAACACATTCTGTTGTCGCTCCGGTTTGACCATGCCGCGCAGTCTAGCCAGTCGAGCACATTTCGGCAAGCGTCATGGTTTGGCCGGTGGCGTGGATTTCGTGCTCGCTAATCGCATCCACACGAACGCGATTTTTGGCTATTTACTGCCAAGCCACCAACACCCATAGTCTGCCACATGAAAACATTCGTGCTCTGTGTTCTCTTGGTTGGAGGAGTGTCGGCAGTCGCGGCTCCGTTCACGTTGAAAGACAAACTCGTCGAGGTTGCCGTGGACGCAAAAGGGAATCTGGTCATGCTGAAGAATCTGCAAACGGGACACGATTATGCCGGCGGCAGACCGCTCTGGCGGCTTTACTTCGACCGGAAAAACGGTGAACACGAGATCGAGGTGCGCGGCGCGGAAAACACGCCAAAGATCCGGCGCGAGGGGAACCGTATCGTTCTGCAATACGACTCGCTCAAGGTTCGCAACAGCAGCGTGAAGATGCAGCTTGCGCTCGCAGTCTCCCTTGAAAATGGCGTGGCGCGGTTCGGCAGTCGTCTGTCCAATGATGAGCCTGCCACGATTATTCGCGAGTGGCAGTACCCGTTGGTGGGTAAGTGCCAGTTGCCGGAGGATCACCGGCTCTTGACGACGTTCCGCGGCGGACAACTCTACTCCGACTCGCAGAAAAAGATCATCTCCGCGGCGAACAATCCACCCTACAAAGCTCCGGGCCAATTGTACCGGCAGATGGGCCTGAAATATCCGGGCAGCACGTCGGCGAACTGTTTCGCGTTGGTTGGGACCGCGCAGGGTTTGTACTTCGGGAGTCACGATCCGACGTTTCAGGACACGTGGCACGGGTTGAGGCTCTACCCCGACGCATCGGGCGCGTTCACCGAGCTGGAGTTTGGACTTTACAAATATCCCAACTGCGTGAAGGGACAATCGTGGGCGTGCGACGCCAATGTCATCGCGCCGTATTCGGGTACGTGGCATCAGACATCGAAGATATACCGGCAATGAGCTGACACATGGTGGCGTCAGCGCGAGGGCCGTTATGGGTGCGCAAAATAAAAGGCTAACGGCGCATTATTTTCGTGCTTCAATACAGCGAGATGTTCTTGCGTTTCGACGACGTGAACGGGTGCATCAAGAAAGCGGGCGAGAGCGTTGGGGTTGAGACGGTCCTCGGATTCGGCTGGTGGCGCAGAGGCATGGACAACGGCTATCCGGACTCGTACTGGGTGACCGACCCGGCACAGGGTGGCGACGCGGCATGGGCGAAGGCCATCGCGGACGACCGCAAGAACGGCGGACGGTTCATGCTCTATTTCAACAGTAAACTGATAGACCGCGAGAGCGCGTTCTACCCGGACCGGCGACGGGAAAAAGGTCTGTTACACGGACAATACCGGCGCGCCATTCACCGAGCAGTATCGGTTTCCGGGGCTTGGGACGTTTGCCGGACATCACAACGCACGGACGTTTGTCGTCGCCGACACGCGCAAAGAGCCATGGCGCAAGCTGCTGCTGAAGATGGCCGACCGCGCCATCGCGTTCGGCGTGGACAGCGTGTTCTATGACCAACTCGGATATGCCGAAGCGTCCTCGAACTGGGATCTCACCGGCGAGTTCCCGGTTCCGAACACGCGCGTAATCGCCGACAAGGCCGACACGTTGAAAATGATCCACGACTATCTGGACAAAAATGCGCCTCCCGATTTCGCGCTCGGCACGGAATGGTTCACAGACGTGACGGCGCAACACGTGGATTACATCCACAACATCTACGGCGCCACCGGCCCCACGGACTTCATTGACTGGATTCGCTACACGTTCCCCGAAGTCGTCTTATCCGACCGCGAAATCCGCGACGACACCGACATCCCGCGCCGGGTGAATCATTTGGTGTTGAAAGGGTTACGGAACGGCATCGAGATTTACCGCTGCCGACCTGTTGCTGCTCGGACGATACCGGGACACAGAAGGTGTTGCAAATGACAATCCCAAGGTCAACGCCCGTTGTTTCGTCAACGGCGACCGCATGGCCATCGTGGACACGCAAGGCACGGAAAACAGTGCCACCGCACGGATTTGCACTGACCATTTTGCCTACCAAGAGTTTGATGCTGTTGGTATAACGTCAAAGTCACCACCGCGCGTGATGGCGGTCAGACGGTGCAAGCGGATCGGCACGCCCTTGCTGGGCTGATCTATCAGAAAGGCAACGGAAAATGAAAACAATCAACGCGACACGTTTGCTGGCAGTGGCGGTCGTTTCGGCAGCGATGGTTTCTGCACAGGTAATTGACACCTCCGAGACGCGCGTACAAACCACGCTCGATCCCGGAATGAAGCGGATCGGAACGATCCAACCGCGCCGCGTCGGCGAAATCGCCGGACAAAACTGGTCGCTCGGCTGCGAGACGCTCGACCGCGATTTTGCCAATTGGGACACCTACAAAGACTACATCGTGCCGCTCGGCATCAAGAAAATCCGTCTGCAAGGCGGCTGGGCGAAGACCGAGCGAGACCCTGGCAAATTTGATTGGCGCTGGCTCGACCGCATCATTGACGATGCGCTCGGTCGCGGGTTGGAGATTATGCTCCAGACCAATTACGGCAACCCGATTTATCCCGGCGGCGGTAGCCGTCATTTGTCCGGTGGTTTCCCGACTTCCGAGGAAGCGCTTGCTGCTTGGGACAAATGGGTCGAGGCGATGGCCACGCGCTACAGGGGAAAGGTGCGCGATTGGGAAATGTGGAATGAGCCAAACAACAACAAGGCACACACACCGGAACTGACCGCAGACTTCAACATCCGCACTGCCGAAATTATCAAGCGCGTGATCCCCGATGCAAGAATCGCAGGCGGAGTGTTGAACAGCCCCAATGTGAATTACACGGAAGGTTGGCTGAAGCGCGTGACGGAACGGCAGAAACAATCGCTGTTCACCTGGTTCATCTATCACGGCTACACGCGCAATCCTGACGAGGGACATTATGAGAAGGTCGAGAAACTCAAGGCGCTCTTTCAGCAGTACGCCCCGAACATCAAACTCTGGCAGGGGGAGGCGGGCGCGCAATCGGAGTTTTGTCTCGGCGGCGCGCTCAGCAAGTATCCGTGGACGGAATTGACACAAGCCAAATGGAACACCCGGCGGATGCTTGGCGACCTCGGCCACGATGTCGAATCACTGGTCTTTACCATAGCCGACCTCGACTACAACCGTTGGGACGGCTACCGCCTCGGCGACATGGACCGATACGGGCTGGTTAAGACCGACAAGCAATATCGCCTGCTCAAGGTGAAGATGGCCTATTACGCCGTCCAGAATGTCGTCGCCGTTTTCGATGACACGTGGCAGCGGATACCGGACTACCCATGTGAAGTTCAATGCTCGAAACCACTGGCCTTTTACGCCTACAAAAAGAAGCTGACAGGTCAGCATTTGCTCGCGTTCTGGGACAAGAGCAACGTGCCATCCGACCGCAATGACACCGTGCCTGCCACTTTCACCATCGCCAACACGTCGTTCACCGAACCGGTTTGGGTGGACGTGATCACCGGTGGCATTTACGTCATTCCCGAAAATAAGATCGTGCAGCACGGCAACAAGTTGGTATTCAAAGACATTCCCGCTTATGACGCGCCCACATTCATCACCGAAAAGGCGGCAGTCATCAGGTAACGCCATGAAACTCGGACTGGGCTTCCACCGCAACCGCATTAGCCGGGAAAATTTTCGGTTTGCTCGCCAGGCCGGTTACACCCACGTGGTTGTCCATCTGGTCGAGCGACGCTTGGAGGGACTTCCATCCCGTGCTGACGAATTTTGTTTCGGCATGACCACGGCGCGCGGCGTTGTCTGGAGTTTCCAAGAACTTGCAGCGGTGAAGACACTGGCCAATGAGGAAGGTTTGCAACTGGAGGCCATCGAAAACATTGATCCGTCGTTCTGGTGCGGCATCCTGCTGGATGGCCCGCGAAAGCGGCAACGGATGGAGTCCTTGAAGGAACTGATTCGGCATATGGGGCGACTGCAAATTCCAATTTTGGCTTACAATTTCAGCCTGGCCGGAGTCTGGGGGCGAAAACACGAGCCGGTGGCGCGTGGCAGTGCCGTGGTCCCAGTTGTTGCGGCAGGGCACCCCCTCCAGGACGAGCCGCTTCGTCGGGGCATTCTCAACAACATTGTGTATGATGCTGGTGCGACCGAGGGGTTCATTCCGGCAATCGAACACACGAAGCTTTGGGAACGGCTCACGGAATTCCTTCACGCGCTGGTACCGGTGGCCGAAGCGGAAGGAGTTCGGTTGGCAGCGCATCCGGACGATCCTCCGGTGGCGACACTGAGGCGAACGCCACGGTTGCTATACAGGCCGCAGAACCTCGCTCAATTGCTGGACTTGTTCCCTTGCAGGTCCAAACGCACTGCTGTTTTGCGCCGGCACAGTACAGGAAATGTCTGAAGGCGATGTGTACGAAGCAGCAGAACGATTTTGCCAGCGCGGTGCCATCGCCTACGTGCATTGCCGCAATGTCATTGGCAAGGTTCCCCACTACCGCGAGACGTTTATTGACGACGGGGATATGGACGTGCTGCGATTGTTGCGCGTGCTGCACCGGAATGGTTTTGATGGTGTCATCATCCCCGACCACGCGCCGCAGATGACATGCGAGGCTCCATGGCACGCAGGGATGGCGCACGCACTGGGTTATCTGCAGGCGGCGCTCGCTGCTGTCGAGCGCAATGACAACGGAGAACAACAATGACCAGAAAAACACGTTTCTCTTTCTTGCTGTGTATTCTGCTGGCCGCCTCGGAGACGGTCAGCGCCACCGGCGAGCAACCCAGAAACCGGGTCGCAGTAATCCTCAAGGATTCGTTGGTGGACTCGACACTGGCCGACGCCCTGGCGCGAGCATTGTGGCGCGAACGGTTGGAGTCAACTTTTCTCTTGGCGGAGCAGGTTTGTGATCCGTCTGTATTGTCGCCCGATAGATTTTTTCTCTACGTGATTCCCCACGTCAAAGAATACCCGCCGGCAGGCGCTGAGGCGTTGGTGCGTTATTGGAGGGGAAGAGGAAACTTGCTGGTTCTTGGCACGCCGAGCTTACCGGGGAACCGCTGATCGAAACGCTATCGCCGCCGTACAAGATGTATCACTTGAAAGACATCGCCGCATTGAAACTGGTTCGCCAGCAGGGCGTTTTGTCAGACACTGGCGTGAAGCTACCGGCACCTTCGGGTGCGGCTTCATGCTACGCACGGCCTGAAGGGAAAGGGTTGGAACGCGGTTATCAGTGGCGATGGATTCCGTTGGTTCGCGCCTGCGACAAGGACGGTGTGGAACGCGGCACGGTCGTGTGGATGCTGCTACATCTGGCCCCATTGTCAGAAAGTCCTGACTTTGCGGATGCAGTGCGCCGTCTGATTGGCTCGAACAAAGCAAGGGAGCGTGTAGCGGCTGAAGGCTCGGTTGGCGCCGTCTGCGCTCTCACGGACCCCAAGGCTCTGAAGGAAATCGTTGACACGCCTCTCTTGGGAAGCATGGCACGACGGATTTCTGATGGCGTGTACCTGTCTCACGGCGGGTCGGAACAGTTTTCATATTGGCCGGACGAGTCAGTGCGATTGGGTGCAGTGGTGGTCAATTACGGTCGTGCGGAAGCGCGGGTCGCTGTTCGCATTGAGGTACAGGATGGCAAGAATGTGGTGTTTCAGCAATCGGCCAAACTGAGTGTCAAGCCCGGCAGCTCAGCGAGGGCGGCGTTTGAATGGAAACCGCAGCGGTTCGCTTCCTCAAGCTACGTTGTCAGGACGGAACTGCTACGTGCAAGCAAAGTGGTGGACGTGATCACCCATGAAATGGGTGTACTATCCGATGAAAAGGCTCCGCGTAATGCCTTCGTCACTGCGCGGGACGGCGACTTTTGGGTCGAAGGACACAAGTGGTATCCGGTCGGCGTTAATTACTGGCCGCGTTACGCGATTGCGTTGGAGCAGGAAGACTACGTGTTCCACTCGCTATCGCCGGGCTTTTACAACCCGGAAGAAGTCGAACGCGATTTGCGCCAGTTGGAATCCCTGGGCGCAAACTTTGTCGCCATTCGCGCACATCACCAGAATGACCGCCGGACGCTGCTCGATTTTCTGCGTCGGTGTCAGCGCCACGGTATCCGCGTGTTCCTCTTCGTGCAGTCGCACGTCATCACCGACGACCCGCACTACTTTCAGGGCCTGATGATGCCGCACCATTTTCAGGAGGAAGCCGTGGCGGAGTTCATCCGCGCGACGCGGCTCGCAGAGAACCCGACGCTCATGGGCTGGGACCTGATCTGGGAACCGGCGGGCTGGCTCTTCGGCGGCAAGTACAACAGTTTCGGATGGACCGAAACGGCTCCCTATCGCCAGCGGAGGGATGCCGACTGGGCGCGCTGGATTGATGAGCGTTACGGCAGCCTTGCCAACGCTGAGGCCAACTGGGGCGTGCCCGCTCCGCGGTTGGACGGGCGCGTCACTTCGCCGACCAACGAGCAGTTCAAGGAAGACGGCCCATGGCGCATCATGGTCGCCGCCTATCGCCGGTGTATGGACAATCTGATGAGCCGCAAATGGAACGACGCGACGCGCACGTTGCGCCGGCTCGACCCGACCCACCTCGTCAGTTTCCGCCAAGGGAACTTGCCGCCGTGGGACTTCACGCTCACGGCGACGCCGAAGCACGTGGATTTCTTCGCCATGGAGGGCTACGGACTCAAGCCCGATGAAACGGGAAAGGCTACGGCGGGTTTCATTAATCGCTACATTCATTTCGCCACGAGAGCCAAACCGTACATCTGGATCGAGTTCGGGTCCAGTGTGTGGGATCACGCCAAAATGCAGCCAACTGAAACTGCCCTTGTCCATCAAAGCCAGTGCCACGACCTGATTTACGACACGGCGTTGGAGACCGGTGCGAACGGCGCCGTGCCGTGGTGGCTGGCCGGAGGCTATCGCGTGAGCGAAAAGAGCGACTACGGCATCCTCAACCCCGATGGCACGCTGCGGCCAAGTGGCGCTCTCCTGCAACAATACGCCGCACTATTCAAGACGCCGCGCAGTTATCCAAAACCGGACACTTGGTTTACGATGGACCGCGACGCCCACAGCGGCGCTCATTATCGCGCCGCTTACAACGAGGGGGCCAAAGCCTTCAAGGAAGCCACTGCCCTAGGTCACAAGCTCGGTATCCGCACGCCGGGCACGGGAACGACTTCCGCCGACACGCCCCTGCTGGCCGTCGGCAACACCCCGTACAACGGCCGCAATCCCCCAAAGTATTTGGACGCTGAGCTCAATTGGTTCAAAATCAGGGCTGACGAGGGAGAGTGGGTTGAAGTCGCCAACGGCTGGCGGATCCGTATCCCGCGAAACAAACCGATTCTCGCAACCGCTTCCGTTGGCAACTTGCAGGAAGCGACATGGTTGAGTCCGAGAAGCTGTGCGGGGAAACCCGGCGCGGTTTATCTCGCTTCCACCGGTGGTTCTGCCCTACAATTTGAGATGGCCATTCCCCAAGATACGGCTTGGCAGGAAGACGCGGAATTTGGAGAATTCACCCTGTCAGGAGAAGGCGTGAGCATGGAGACAAAAGTGGAGTTACAAATGACCGCCAAAGGTCGCGTATGGTTCGGCGAAAAGCTGCGCTTCACGTTGGAGCCGGTTGACTTTGCGGTCGGAGGGGAAACGTCTCCCTAGAATGCCACCATGAAAATCACGAAGATCACACCGCTGATTTGCGAAGCGTACCGCGCCAACTGGGTGTTCGTTCGGGTGGACACTGACGCGGGCGTTCACGGCGTCGGCGAGGCGACGCTCGAGTACCGCGAGAAAACCGTGGCAGAAGCGATTGTCGAATTGTCGCGCTCGTTCGTCGGTAAAGATCCGTCGCGCATCCAGGAACTCTGGCACACTGGTTATCGCGACGTTTATTTCCGCGGCGGCCCGGTGTACCAGAGCGCGTTGTCAGCCGTGGAAATGGCGCTCTGGGACATCAAAGGCAAAACGCTCGGCGTACCCGTCTATGAGCTGCTCGGCGGCAAAGTCCGCAACGCCATCAAGTGCTACGCCAACGGCTGGTTCTCTCCGGCGAAAGAACCCGCCGAGTTCGCCACGAAAGCGAAGGCCGCCGTCGCGGCTGGGTTTCGCGGCCTGAAATGGGATCCGTTCGGTTCCGCGTATCTGTCCATCGAGCGGGCAGACCTGCGAAAAGCGATCGAATGTGTCGAGGCTGTGCGCGCAGCAGTGGGGCCGGACATCGAGTTGATGATCGAGGGACACGGGCGCTTCGATATTCCGACGGCCGTTCGAATCGGGCAGGAATTGCGCCGGTTCGACATCCTCTGGTTCGAGGAGCCGGTGCCGCCCGACAATCTCGATGCGTTGGCGGAAGTGAAACGGCGTGCGGGTGTACCTATCGCAGCAGGCGAACGGCTCTACAGCCGATGGGAGTACCAGCAATTCTTCGAGAAAAGGCCGGCAGATTTCGTGCAGCCGGATGTCAGCCACGTTGGCGGGATATTCGAGCTGCGGTGCATCGCGGCGCAGGCCGAGGCGGTTCATCTCCCGATTTGCCCACACAACCCCAGCGGCCCCGTCGCGATGGCGGCGACAATGCAACTAGCCGCCTGCACGATGAATTTCTTCGTGCTCGAAACGATGGCCACCGATGTGGCTTATCGCGGAAAGATTTCGACCGAGCGCGTCCAATTGACGAACGGCATGATTCATATCCCCGATGGGCCAGGTCTCGGCCTTGATCTCAATCTGGAAGAGATCGCCAAGCATCCCTACCAGCCGCACGATTTGCGCCATTACGTCGGCACGCTGACAGAAATCCGTCCATCAGACGCGAAAGGGTATTTCCAATCGTGAGATTCAAAGACAAACGTGTTCTCGTCACCGGCGCTTCCCGTCACACGGGTTACGGCATTGCCCGCGCCTTTGCAAAGGAAGGCGCCACGGTGATTCTCAACAGCACCAGCGCCGCCAAAGTGGCGGAGGCAGCGGCCAACATTCGCGCCGAAACCGGGGTTCGCATTATTGAGGCGGCGGCGAATATTGCCGACCACGCGCAAGTCGAAGCCATGTTCGAGTTGATCAAGCGCGAATGCAGCGGACTAGACGTCCTCATCAACAACGCCGCGCACCTCGGCATTGGCCCATCGTTCCTCGAAACGCCGCTGGATTTCCTTGCTGAAGTCGTCAGCGTGAACTTGTTTGGCACATTCCACGTCTCGCAACTGGCGGCGCGCATGATGGTGGCGCAAGGTGGCGGAGCGATTGTTCACATCGGCTCGAACACCTCCGAGCGCCCAATCCGCAACCGCAGCGCCTATGTCGCATCGAAAGGCGCTCTTGACGCCCTGACTCGCTCCATGGCCATCGAACTGGGACCGCATAACGTCCGCGTCAACATCATCGCGGCTGGCTACATCCGCACGACGCGCTGGGACGCGCTCGATCCCGCGCACGCCGCCCGTCGCCGCGCCAACATCCCGCTGGGCAGAGAAGCCACAGCCGAGGAGATTGCCGCAGTAGCCATGTTTCTGGCTTCTGATGAGGCCTCGCGAATTACCGGCGCTCGCCTCGTTGTGGATGGAGGCGTGACTGTCCAAATGGTTCCCCGCGACGCGGAACTGTGAGGCGATGGATACCACGCCCACACATGCCCTGCCTCGCGGCTACAAATGGGAACTGGTATTCCTGCTGTGTCTAGCCTTTTTCTTCCATCAGGGCGACCGGGCAATTTTTGGGGTGGTTCTTTCCCAGATCAAGGTTGATCTTCACCTGAGCGACGCGCAACTCGGTCTGGTTGGCTCGGTTCTTTTTTTAACGCTGGCGTTGATGATGCCAGTGGCCGGATACGTGGGAGACCGGTTCAAAAAAAACCGGGTGATTACCAGTTGCCTGATCTTTTGGAGTTCAGCAACGCTGTTTACCGGCTGCGTACAGGGAATCGTCGGATTGGTGCTGCTTCGCAGCGTGGCCACAGCAGGTGGCGAGGCGTTCTACGCTCCGGCGGCGTATTCGCTCATGGCGAAGTTTCATCATCGCACACGCGCTCTGGCGTTGTCGCTGCACCAGAGTGCACTCTACATCGGCGTAATGACGAGTGGATTTCTCGGCGGATGGATCGCCCAGCAGTGGGGCTGGCGCTCGGCGTTCTACGTGTTTGGCGGTTGCGGCATCCTGCTGGGTATTGTTTTCATGTTCCGCCTCAAAGATGCGCCTGAGGCTGCAACAGCGCAGTCGGCGACACGCCCACCTCTGGGACGTGAAATGTTGGATGCACTGGGCGTGATTTTCCGTGTGCCAACAGCGATGTTGCTGCTTACAGGGTTCATTGCCATCGTTTTTGTGAACAACGCATTCGTCGTTTGGGCGCCAGAGTTTCTCCGCGAGAAGCAAGACCTGCCGTTGGCTTTGGCGGGCGGCTACTCAATGTTCTGGCATCACCTGCCCGCGCTCGTGGGAATCACCATTGGCGGGCCGCTCTCGGACCGGTGGGTGCTGAAACGCAATACGGCCCGGATCGAACTGCAAGCAGGCGCCATGACGCTCGGCGTGCCCTCCATTATGCTGATGGGATTGGCGCCGAATCTGATGATGGCTTGTGTTGGTTTGGCCGCATTTGGGTTTTTCCGTGGACTATACGAGTCCAACACGCACGCCGCCTTGTTCGATGTCATTCCGCCGCACCGACGCGGTTCGGCGGTGGCGGTGACAGTGATGATTGCGTTCCTGCTTGGCTCAACGTCGCCGTGGTTGCTGGGGCGGTGTCGGGAATGGTGGGGCAACGAACATGGTTTGTCGTATGGGTTTGCTAGCTTGTCATTTGCCTACCTGATCGGCGCCGGCGCTGTGACGCTCGCCCGCGCCCGGTTTTTTCAACGCGACCGCATTCAAGAGACGGCTCTGTAAACCGCCAAAATATTCTCCGGAGGTACGTCGGGTTGGAATAGGTGCGCGGGACCGAGGATGTAGCCGGTGCCGAACACTTCACAGTACCGGCGGGCCTCCGCCGCAACTTGAGCAGGCGTTGCTCGAGGCAACAGCCTCTGCATGTCAATGCCACCGTGGAAACACAGCCGGTCACCAAAGGCGAGTTTGAGGTTTTCCGGCTGCATTTCCGGGCAGGTGGGCTGAATCGGGTCGAGCACGTCCACGCCGCATTCGATCAGATCGGGAATGAACGGCCAGATTGTGCCGCAACTATGAAACAGCGCTTTCCCGCCGAGACCGTGAATGCAATCGGTCATCTCTTTCAAATACGGCGCGACGAATTCTCGGAACATCGCTATGGAGATCAACGGACCGCGTTGCGTGCCGAGATCGCTAAGGACCAGATACAGATCAATCCGCCCGTTCGTGATTTCCGCCGCGCGTATGTAATCCTCCAGATAAAAATCGGTGAACTTTCGGCACAGGAAGTGAACCCAGTCGGGACGCTCAACCATGTCAAGGAACATCTCCTCCCAGCCTCGAACCAACGCCGGCCGTTGCCAGATGTCGGCGAAACCGTAGAGCAACGCATACTGTTCGTAGTGGATGCATTGTGCTTTGAGTTGTGAGCGGTCGAGACAGTCCGGCACCGGCCACGGAAACGCTTCCAACTCTGAAAAACTTTTCGCGCCTGCCAGCGCGCCCTTGGTATCCTCGCGCATTGGTCCCCACGGGGTTGGTTTATAGAGGTAACGTTCGCCCCAGAAGTTCTGGAACAAGCCGTCTCGGACTTTGTGTTCCGGCGGCGGAGTCGCTTCAAGATGACGGACATCCACGCCGAGCGTATCGAGCAGTTTGTCTTTGTCGGTGTGGCCAACGTGTTCGAACAACCGGTTCCACGCAGGCAGTTCCGCCCAGAAATCGCGTGGCGTGTGGTCTGGTTGTTCATGGCGCAATGCCGCCAGCACTCTCTCTCGTGGAGTCATTGGGGAGGAGTGAGTTGTCTCGCCAGTTCCGTGATGATGGATTGGTTCGCAGGCTTGCTGGCGATGTTTAGGTTTTCTTGTGGGTCATTCAGTTCGTCGTAGAGTTCGACGCCGACAATCCGGTTCTTCGTATCCCTCCATTCGGTGTAGCGCCAGCGGTCGGTGCGAATGGATCGGCCCATAGATTTCTCTTTACCGGGGCGAAGATATTGGCTAAATGCCGCTGTCTTCCACGGCTGTTGCGGGTTGTTGAGCAAGGGGACAAGACTCTTGCCTTGCAGATGCGGCGGCAGCGGCAGGCCGGCGAGTTCGGCAAGCGTTGGGTAGATGTCCACAAACTCCACGAGCGCCCGCGTTTTCTGCCCGACGGTTTTCTGTCGGGGCACGCTGAGAATCAGGGGCGCGTGTGTCCCCCACTCGAAGTTCGTCATCTTGGTGAATATGCCGTTCTCGCCGAGATGATAGCCGTGGTCGCCCCAGAGGATGATAATCGTGTTGTCTCGCAAGCCGAGATGATCAAGTTCATCGAGCACGCGGCCAATCTGGGCGTCCACAAAACTGATACAGGCACGATAACCGCGTATGAGGTTCAGCGCCATCTCGTCCGGGATGCTGCCTTCCGCCGGCACGCCACCATAGCTGCGCAATTCATACCAGTTGTGCAGCGCAGGGGCGGGGGCGTTCTTCGGCGGAAAATAGTTTGATGGTAGCTTGATCGTGTTGGGAGGATAAATGTTCCAGTATTTCTTCGGACAGGTGAAGGGCAAATGCGGTTTCAAAAAGCCAACACCGAGGAAGAACGGCTCGCCTCCCGCTTTCAACCGCCGCAGCGTCTCGATGGCTTTCAAAGCGATCTGCCCGTCGGGATACTCATCGTCCGGCACATCAGCCGCTTCAAACGGAGGGCCGCGCGCGATTCTGGCACCCGCTTGCTTTTGGCGGTTGATCACGTCCTGCGACTCGTTCGTGAACCAATGCCGATGCGGTTCGCCGTGATACCACGACGGCTCGCTCCAGGATTGCGGATCGTCGCCCGGCTCTCGGTCGCTGTGATGAAACACTTTGCCCAGCGAGACCGAGCGCCAGCCGTGATTCTTGAAATGCTGTGGCAATGTGATCACGTCAGGCTTTTGTAGTCGGAGGAAATGCTGGTTGTCGTAGATGCCAATCATATCCGGCCTCATGCCGGAAAGAACACTGCAGCGCGAGGGATTGCAGACGGCCACCTGACAGTAGGCGCGCTCGAACAACAAGCCGCGCGCCGCCAGCTTGTCCATATTGGGCGAATGAATATGCGCAGCTCCGTAGCAGCGGAGTTCGGGTCGGAGATCGTCCACCACGAGAAAGAGGATGTTGGGTTTCTTCTCCGCGGCAAACGAGGAAACAGCCAGCCCAAGAAGCCATATCAAATGTTTCATCGTTTTTTCTCCGCCTCACGAAGCCGCCGAACTTTCGGTTGATAACCTTCCGCATAGTTGAGCTGCGCCGTGCGCAAGTGCAACAGCATTTCGCTGCGCATTCGTTGCAACGTCGCAGCATGTCCTGCGCTGTCGGCAAGGTTGCGCATTTCAAGCGGGTCGCTTTCGAGATCGAACAACGCTTCTTGTTTGCCTTCCACCCACCATTTGTAGCGCGCATCGCGCACCATCAATCGCAGCGGCACGGCGGAACCGATTTCACTCACGGCAACGCGCCGTACCCACCTGGCGCGCCCGGTTGCCACCGGCAGAAGCGATTGGGCAAAACGATGGGGAGACACTGTTCCGCCGACGGCCTCGACGATGGTCGGATACACGTCCATCATTTGAGCCAGTGCCTTTGTACGGCCTGTTTTGACTTGGCCCGGCCAGCGTAGCACCAACGGCACGCGCGCGGATTCCTCGTAGAAGCGCCCTTTACTCAAATGACCGTGCGCACCCATCATTTCCCCGTGGTCGGCAGTGAAAACGAAAAGAGCGTGGTCCCACGTGCCCCGTTGTTTCATGGCTTGAACGAGCCGGCCAATGCAATCATCCACCAACGCAATCTTGCCGAGGTAATTGGCGAGCATTTTTCGCGTCTCGGCGCGGTCCAACGTCCGATTCTCGCGCTGGTATGTTTCGGGAACGTTCGCCGGCAACGTCAGTTGGTTTGGATCGAACATCGTCGCAAACTCACCGGGCGCATCCAGCGGCGGATGCGGCGAATGGAAGCTCACCACAAGGCAGAACGGTTTGTCTTTCGGTTGTTGCAGGATGTAATCGGCAGCGGCCCTGGCCACAAACGTGTCGTGGTAATCCTCCGTTTTCACGAGACTGGGGCGCGGTTCATATTGCGATTTCAGGTACCGCTCACGCATGTCTTTAGCGACAGCATCGAGTAATCCCAGCTTGCGCAACTGGTCAGCGTAGGGGCTGCGTTCCTTCGGCGAATCCACCGGCCCGGAGCAGTTGAGCACATAGTCCAAGCCCAACGCCTGATAGTAGTCGGCGATGGTTTTGAAGTCGCGTTGCCAGTCTGATCCGCTGTTCCAGTGCAGTTTCCCGATTTGCGCCGTGTGGTAGCCAGCCTGCTGGATGTCGCGGAACATCGTCGCCGCTTCTGGTCGGGCGTAATAGTTTTGCGAGTTGCTCCACAGCGAATGGCCCGCGTTGTGTGGATAGAGGCCGGTCAGAAGCGAGACCCGCGCCGGCATACAGACGGGCGATGTCGTGTAGCAGGCGTCAAAAATCATCCCTTCGCGGGCGATGCGGTCCAGGTTCGGCGTGCGCACCTGAGGATTGTCCCAACTCAGGTAGCGTGGACTCCATTGATCGGTCAGAACGATGAGCACGTCGGGTTTCGGCGTGGCGCGAAGAATCGCCGGTGACAACAGCAGGAATGCGATGAGGACTTTCATGTGGTGGCTGCATAATGAATCCGTCCCCGACCGGATTGCAAGCCTGATGTCCGTGCTTCTTTCTCGCCGCGACGGGGCATGACCGCGACAAGAATCCCCCGCCATGGGGTTCCTGAAACGTGCCGCGTTTTGGGCGTGGAGTTGTGGAGAGAGTTATTCCGTCAGACAACCGAATCGCCGGTGAAACTCTTCCAGATTGACGACTCGTCCTGTGAGGCGAGCCTCTTCAGCTGCAAATCCGATGAGATGGCTGTGTACCGTTGAATCAAGCCCTGCCGCCAACGGCGCGCCCGGCGGTTTGGTCATTTCATCGTAGAGTGCATTCACCAGTCCCGCATCGCCGCCGCCGTGTAGCTCATAGCCCCCATCCTCCGCTTGCACCGTGTACCGGATCGGCTCGCCCCCGTGCGGAATAAACATCAAATGTGCGCCCAGATGTTTCCGATACGTTTCGCCCCCTTTGAGAACGCCGCGCGTTCCGTAAATCTCGATGTGGCGGCCGTTCTCGAACGCCGTCATTGTGAACGTGCCGGTCACGCCGCCCTCGAACTCCATCGCCAACACCTGACGGTCCACGGCGTCGTTGTCGCAGCGGTACACGCACCGGCCCCACGGACTGGTGCGCAGCCACTCGACGATTTCAGCAGTCGTGGCCTGCTGCGCGCGGTCGAACACCATCGGCAACCAGACTGCCCGCATATCGGTCGTGTAGCGTAGCGCGTTGAACGCGCACCTCTCGCCGACAGGGCAACCATCAGTGCATCGCGCTGGGGCACCTGCGGGCGCGCGTTCAGAACGGAAAAATTCCAGCGAGCCGAAACTGGCCACACGTTGGCACCGCCGACCCACAAGCCAGTGAACAATGTCCGTGTCGTGGCAGCATTTCGAGACGATCATTGGCGAACTGTTACTAACGTTCGACCAGTGGCCGCGCACGAATGAGTGGGCTTGATGCCAGGGCATGACACCTTCACTGGCCTGCACCGAGGCGATTTCGCCAAGTGTGCCCGACTCGATGATCTCCTTGACCTTCCGGTAAAAGGCCGCGAACCGCAGGACGAAGCAGACCATCACGCGACAATTCACCCGACGGGCCAGGCGCGGCCAACACTTGCTCCACGCGGGTCGCAATTGGTTTCTCCAGCAACACGTCGTAGCCAAGTTGGAGCGCGCCCGTGCAGTGCGCGAAGTGATCGTTGTCCTGCGTCGCCACGATCATCACGTCGGCGATCTTGCCCGCCGTCAGCAATTCCTCTGCGCTGCCGAACCCGCGGAAATTCGAGTGCCCGGAAATCCGGCGAATCTTTTCGACACGCGCCGGCACCGGGTCGGCGCCCGCGACAATTTCAAATTGATCAGGTCGCCGCGCTGCCAACGCCGTGTACGTTTGTGCCCGCACGCCGCAACCGATACAAGCCAGCTTCAGGGGTTTGTTCATCGTAGTCACTCAATCACAATTTGGTTTCGTCGGCAGCCTCAAAAAATGCAACGACGTTCTCCCACGGCGTCTCCGGTCCGAGCACGTGTGCCGGTGCGAGAATCAACCCGCCACCGCATCCCACATCACGAATCCGCGCCCGCACCTCGGCGCGCACATCCGTGGGCGTGCCGAACGGCATCGTTCGTTGTACGCTCACCGTACCCCAGAATGAAAGCCGCTTGCCGTATCGTTGCTTGATGCTCGCCGGGTCCATGCACTCCGGCTGCACCGGGTTGAGAATGTCAATGCCCACCTCAATTAGTTCCGGGATGGCCGGTTCGACGTTGCCGTCGGAGTGATAGAACACAAACGAATCTGAATTCGCTGCCTTCACGGCGCGCACTGTCGCAGCGAGACGCGGTTTCAGGAACTCACGCCATGTTTCCAAGCTCATCAGCAAACCGTTTTGACCGGCGATGTCGTCACCGGTGATGATGATGTCCACGCCCGCACGGGCGAACTCTGCGGCCGCGTATTGTTGAAGGGTGGCCGTTCGCTCAAAGAAATAGTGAGCGATCTTCGGTTCCGCGACCATGTCCATCATCAACTGTTCCAGTCCGCGGATATACCACGACTGCTCGAACAGCGAGCCCGCGAATGCCGCGACGGCGAAACCCTGTCGGTGCAATTCCTCGACGCGCTCGCGCACGCCGGCGTAACGATACGGCTGGTCGAGGTCAGGCCACGGATATTCCTTCAACTGAGCGAACTCTTGGACGCCACGCAAGGGCGACTCGATGTGAGCAAAATGATGGAACCCGCTCCCCCGCCACCAGACGCCCCACTCGTCCACCTGCGTCATTTCTGCGTCCGCAGGGAGCCACGGTGAAAACCGCGAGCGCGACAAACGCGTCGGCAGGCACGCCACGCTGGTAATGTCCATGTTGAAATAGTCGCGCGGCGCTTTGGGTGCACAACGCTCACGCAACAGTCGTTCAATTGGCGGTGTATATCCTATTGCTTCTTCGTAGAGCAATCGCGGGACCCGGTCGGTGGGCCGGTGCGCCAGCGCCGTGCGGACTCGCTCTCTTGATGTCATCGTTGCGATTCAACAGCGTTTGGAGCCCAAGAACAAGCGCGAAGATAACGATTCCTCTTTGCAACAAGAGGCCGAGCGTTTATCTTTATCGCCGGAGTGGGCCTGTAGCTCAGCGGTCAGAGCGGAGGACTCATAATCCTTTGGTCGCAGGTTCGAATCCTGCCGGGCCCACCATTCCTTTGCGAGGCACAATTTTTACACCGGCAATGATCCCTGTAACTCCATGCCCCTTCCGCGCCGTGGGTAAATTAGGTGCTACTCACACGTATGAGATTGACATCGTGGAAGATTTGTGCAACCGTGGGACCCGTGAAGCAAGTAACGCAAAAGGATATTGCCAAACGGCTGGGAGTCTCCGCATCGCTGGTGTCGCGCGCCTTAAGCGGTACCGGTTTGGGAATCGGTGTGTCCTTGAAAACGATTGAGTGGATTCGGGCGGAGGCGGCGCGTTTGAATTACCAGCCGAGTGCCGTGGCATTGAGCTTGCGGGGCGCTCCGACTCACACCATAGGGGTCGTCATCAAGAATTTTGACGATCCTTTCTTTGGGCGAATTATCGCCGAGCTGCAGACATTGGCTGCCAGCAGGGGGTTGTCGTTGTTGCTGACCGGCTGCGCGCCAGGGTCGGGCGGACACGTGGATATTCGGTCACTGGTGAAATATCGGTTGGACGGTTTGGTCATTGCGGGGAGTGATTTTATTCCGGATGGATTGGGTGAGGTCTTGCGAGGAGGGCAGCGCGTTGTGCGAATCGGGTCAGGGCCGAAGGTAGCAGGGGTAGTCAACATCAGTGTGGATATGGAGGACGGCTTCCGCAAGTTGGTATCGTATTTGGTTCAGTTGGGCCATCGCGATATAGGTTATCTCGGCGATGAAACTGAATCCAGTATGCGACGGGGAAAGCTGCTTGAGGAGTCGCTGCGGTCGGTCGGTTTGGTTCCCCGCTCCCAGTGCTTTGTCCGGGCGGTTGTGGCCGGTGCGCAAGCGGGCTATGAAGCGATGCAGACAATGATTCGGCGATGTGGAGACTTGTTGCCGACGGCTGTAGTGGCTGCAGACGACACGCTGGCGCAGACAGCGTTGCGGGCGTTGTTCGAGCATCACATTGCCGTGCCGCAGGACCTAACGTTGGTGGGAGTGGATGACGTGCCGGCGGCGCAGATGATGATTCCCTCGCTGACGACGTTGCGGCAACCGATCCCGGCAATGGTGCGAGCCGCGTTTGAGTACCTAACAGAAACCAGTAAGCGGAAATCGGTCGCCGCCGAGCTTTTGATACGACCGGAGCTAGTGATTCGTGAATCAGCGGCGGCGCCGATTCACAGGAGAGACATTCATGACGGCTGACCCCATGTTGAAGCACGCGCTGGAAAACTTTGACAAAACGGCGCGGCTGCTGGAAAGAGAGTTTCCTTCGGATCTCCTGGAAAAAATTCGGGCTCCGAGGGAGCGCAGCGAGCTGTTGCTCACGCCGGAGTTTTCCGATGGGCGCCGTCACAGCATTCGCGCGTTTATTGTGCATCACAATCGCGCGTTGGGGCCGTGCAAGGGCGGGATTCGGATGACACCGTCGGTCACGTTGGATGAGGTGACAGCGTTGGCGATGGAGATGACGTGGAAATGTGCGTTGATTGGGGTGCCGTTTGGCGGGGGTAAAAGCGGCATCGTGGCCGATCCCGAACGATTGTCGGCCCATGACAAGGAAACGTTGATTCGGAGTTTTACGCGCAATGCCATTCGCCACATTCATCCGCTGGTGTATGTGCCCGCACCGGACATGGGAACGAACGAGCGCGACATGGGACACATCAAGGACGCAATTTCCTATTCGTTTGGTCAGGCGACGACGCATGGGTGTTATGTGACCGGGAAGCCGGTGATTCTCGGTGGTATACCGGGGCGACGGGAAGCTACCGGACGCGGGGTGGCAATGACAACAGCGGCGGCGATGAAACGTCTTGGTCTGGAGTTGAGCGGTGCACGGGTCGTCGTGCAGGGCTTTGGCAATGTCGGGGCTGTGGCGGCCCGCGCGTTGGTGGAACTCGGCGCGCGCATTGTGGGGGTAGGGGATATTCACGGCGCGGTGTACAATCCGGACGGATTGGATCTGGTGATGTTGGCGGAGCATGTGCGCCAATGCGGAACGGTGGCCGGTTTTGCCGGCGGTCGGCGGGTGCCGTCAGCAAAGTTGCTGACGTTGCCCTGCGAGGTACTTGTACCGGCGGCCACGGGCAATCAGATTACGAAAGACAACGCGGGGCAGATCCAAGCCAGGGTCATCGCAGAGGGCGCCAATGGGCCGACGACGCCGGAGGCGGACCGTATTTTGAACAAGCGCGGGGTGTTTGTGATTCCGGATATTCTTTGCAACGCCGGAGGCGTGTTTGTGTCGTACCTGGAATACACCCAGGAGACGCAGCAGGAACAAATGACGGAGCAGGAGGTGCGGATGAGGCTGGAACAGCGGATGCAGGAACGCTTTGCGCGGGTTTGCGAAACGGCGGAGGAACGGAAACTGCCGATGCGACAAGCGGCAATGCTGGTTGCGGTGCGTAGGGTTGTCGAGGCAGTCGTGGCGCACGGGAGCTTGCCATGAACCCATGTCGACTCGATACGCTGATTATTGGAGGCGGAATGATCACGAACGATCAACTGCTTCCGAGTGTTTACCATCTCCAGCGGCTGGGAGTGGTTGGCGAGATCATCATCTGCGCGCTCAACAGCGCGCCGTTGAGGGCGCTCGCCGAGAATGCGGAATTGCGCGCTGCTTTTCCGGGACAGAGTTTCACAGCAATGCCGTCGTTGGACACGCCGGCGGAGGAAATGTTTCCCGAGCTATACCGAGAGGCGCTGGCCCGATTGCGGCCTCGGCAGGCGGTGATTGTGGCTGTGCCCGACTGGTTTCACTATCCGGTCATCATGGAGGCGTTACGGCACGACCAGCATGTCCTTAGCGTCAAGCCGCTGGTGCTGGAGTATCGTCAGGATGTGGAAATCGAGCGGCTCGCGTTCGAGAGGGGGGTGTTTGTTGGCGTCGAATATCACAAACGTTTTGATCGTCGCGCGCTTCAGGCGAAACGGTTTTACGCCGAGGGCCGGTTCGGGCAGTTCATGATGGGCGAAGCCAAGTTGCACGAGCCGTATTACTATCGTCGCTCGAATTTTCAAAACTGGTTTACTTGTGACAAGACTGATCCGTTCACGTATGTCGGGTGTCACTATGTGGACCTGGTCTATTTCATCACCGGCTTGAAACCGGTGGCCGTTTCGGTGGAGGGAGTGCGTGGAAAATTCCCGAACGGCAACGAAGGGTTTCTCTGGTCGAGCGCACGTGTCCGCTACGAAAACGGCGCGTTGCTGACGGTGACCGACGGGCTGGGTTATCCCGATGACGCCGCTGGCAGCAACGATCAGGGGATGATCCTGTATTGCGAGGGATCGGATCGCAGCGGTATGATCCATCACGACGACCATGAGCGTGGTGTGCGGTACGCGTTTCTTGAGCCGAGCGGTGCGGCCCGGTATCGTTACGTGAGTCCTGATTACTTTCGTCTTGTGCCGTGGGAAGGCCCTGGTGCCAGACCGATCGGGTACGGCTACGATTCGGTGGCGGCGAATCTTCAGACGATGCAACGGATCGAGGCGACCTGCGATTGTCTTGGAGATCGGCAGAAGATGATTCGAGACATTGACGCGGCTGGGATCCTTGCGACACCGGCGAACAGTTTCATCAACGAACTGGTGGTGGAAGCCGCGCGTCAGTCCATTCTTGCCGATGGCGCGCTGGTGAAAATCCATTACGGCAACAACCCACATGTGGAGAAAACCAATGGCTGAATACAGTCTGACACCTGTTAAAGTTCCGAAGATCAAAACCAAGTACCGCACGATCCAAACGGCGTTGCCCGTGCCGCAATCGCTGGTGATCTTTGAGGAGCTGCGCCGCAGCGAACCGCGTTCGATGTCCGGCCAACCCCCGGTGCTGTGGCACAAGGCCGAGGGGTTCATCGTGTCCGACCGATGGGGCAACCGCTGGATTGACTGGTCCAGCGGTGTGCTTATTACCAATGCTGGCCACGGCCAGCGGGACATCGCAAGGGCGGTGCGCAAGCTGCTCGACCGTCCGCTGCTGGCCACCTACGTGTTTCCGCACGCCGACCGCGCCACGCTGGTGCGAATGTTGCGCGAGATTTCGCCCGACCCGGAGAACTATCTGGTGTTTCTGTTGAGCACCGGCAGCGAGGCCACGGAGAACTGCATCAAACTGTCGAAAACATATGCGCTGCAGAAATACGGTCCTTCGAGGAAATACGTGGTGACGTTTCGCAACGCGTTTCACGGGCGGACCATGGGCGCGCAACTGGCCGGCGGAATCGAACGGCAGAAAACCTGGATGGTGGACCGGGATCGGACCTTCATTCAAGTGCCGTTTCCCGACGGCTACAAGAACACGGATACCTCGTTTGATTTGTTTCTGCGTTCCCTGGCCGAGCAGAATGTGAAACCGCAGCAGATCGCGGGAGTCATGAGCGAAACCTATCAGGGAGTCGGCCCGGACTTCTTCCCGGTCGCCTATGCGCAGCAGTTGGAGCGGTTTTGCCGTGAATACGATATCGTGCTGACCATGGACGAGGTACAGGCGGGTTTCGGGCGAACAGGGAAAATGTTCGGTTTCGAGCACTACGGGATCAAACCTGACCTGATTGCCTGCGGGAAAGGAATTACCTCCTCGCTGCCACTGTCGGCAGTGATTGGCAGGCGCGACATCATGGATCTATACGCCCCCGGTTCGATGACTTCGACGCACTCGGGATCCCCGTTGGCCGTCGCCGCCGCCGTTGCGAACCTGAAAGTGATACAGAGGAAGAAGCTCGCAGAGCGAGCTGCAAGATTGGGCGCTTGGTTTGTTCCCGAACTGGAGCGGATTCAGAGGAAATACCCGCAGCGTCTTGGATGTTGCTGGGGCAAGGGGTTGGTTGCGGGTATCCAAGTGGTCAAGCCCGGCACCAAGGAACCGGATCCCGCTGTCGCGACGGCAATCAACGTGGCCTGCTACCAAAAGGGGCTATTGATGTTTGCCCCGGTGGGAGTAGCAGGGGAATGCCTCAAGATTGCTCCCCCATTGACGATTGCGGAGGACGCCCTCCGAGAGTCGCTCGCGGTGTTCGAGGAGGCCGTGGACGAAGTGATGGCGCGTCTCTCGTGACAAGGCCACGTGCGTGTTCACGGGGAGAATGAAGGTTGGTAGGTGAAGCTGGATTGCAAAGTGTTCGCGAGGAGCTTTGCGACAAAGTACACTCCGACAACCACCGTGATGGTGAGTACGACGGCCCAGAAAGCCGAGCTGTGAAACAACTCGTAAAGTCGTCCGTGAACTTTGGGTTCGTCCGGATGAAACCCGCGTTCTGGATGAAAGCCGATCTGCACATCGCACCTCCACTGACTTTAGTATAGCACCGCGACGGGCCGCCGCAATCAAGATTCGCGAATGATTTTGCTGATGTCTATCAGATAGACCTGGCGACCGCCGTTGTGCGGGGAATCAATGGAGACCCATTTGCCGCTGCGGCTGCAATTGGGATGGGTGTCGCAACGCCATTCGCCGACGTATTCTTTCGGAGAATGGAAATGACCGAGTTCGACGCGGTGCTTGGTTGGAATGTGGAACAGGTGCACGTTTTGATTACGCTGCTTGTCAGGATACGTGTCGTTGACCACCCATTGGTTGCGTGTGTGCGGGACGTGACTGATGTGGCCGTCGCCCCTGAGGATGCCTTCGCCGATGACCTCGACGTTGGTCGTCTCGTCCTCGAAGATGCAGAACTTCCACTCGTTGGTGAGCGGAAGCCCCGCGTAAGCGGTGATGTGCTTGGCGTCGCGCCAAACGAAATGCGACACCTTGCCGGTCGGGATCAGTTGATACAGGTCGGTGCCGTCCGACTTGGCTGTGAACGCGCGTGTGAAGAAACCTTTCTTCGGCGGAATCGTCCAGCGATGCAGAAAAAAGAACCGGGTGCGGTCGGTATTAACGAGCAGATGGTTGAACCAGTGCTTCGATTCCTTGTTGAACGCCAGTTCGGGCGGTCCGGTAAACGGAATCTTGGCTGCGTCGGCAAATGAGAAAATCAACTTCTGTTTGCCTGTTCGCATATCGAGTCGCCAGATGCCGGCGTTGTCGGGCGCAAGCACATCGCGATTCGGGTCGGCAATACCGGTGTAACCGTAGCCTGGCCGCGTGTCGTTGAGCCGTCGGAAATCAGGGGCGACAGCCCATCGTCCATCGGGACTGATCGCGTAAAATGGATTCGGCAGCGTGCGTTTTTTGCCAGTCTTCACGTCGAGGACGTGGCTGACGAAACGGTCGCCGTCGCGGTCGTTCCACGCGACTTCGCTCTTGGTGCCGGGCACCCACTGCAACATGCAACCCTGCTGCCAGTTCCACGCGCGTGACGTGCCGAGTTCAATCCACTTGTCGCCATCGCCGGTGTCCACCATGCCGACGCGGATCATGTCGTCGGCTGTCGGCGAGCGTCCTTCGAAGTCCACCTCGTTGGCAACGATGAACCGGTCCGTCGGGTCGAACAGAAACTTGTCGTAGTAACCGCGCCAGTGAAACTTCGGCCCGCGTGTGATTTGCCGGACGGGCGGAAGTTTCTCCTCGGCAAACGCGCGCCATGAGGCGGCGGAGACGGTTACGGCCAGGGCTTGGAGGAATTGGCGGCGATTCATGATGCCGCCAGTCTAACACTCAAGGTGTGACGATTTCAAACGGAATTGCCGGCAACGCGCCGAGTGGGACACGACGTTTGTTCTCCGGCACGTCGGTCTCGGTGCGTTGAATGAACGCCTCGACGATAAGATTGCCAACCAAACCGGGTTTGACTTTGGCAGCGTCGGCTTCAATCACGAGGGTTTCCACGGTGAATTCCGTGAGGGTAATTCCATCCGGGGCATCGTTCAGCGCAAACTCAATTTTGCCCGCCATCGGCGGGACTGCCATGCTTACCTCGATGCGGGCAGTGCGACCGGCCGGGATTCTGACTGGTGTGGCGCTCACGATTCTTGCCAGGGGGCGCGGCGCGGCGCGGCCCCAGACGGCTACCTTCAGTTCCTGCGCGGGAACAAGATGCCGGTAGGTGAACGCCTGCGTTACGTTGTCCGCCGGGAGAGCGGTCCGGACGACTCCGGCGGCCCGCCCTTCAATACGCAAGGTCAACGGTTCGGTCGTGGGTGTCAGCGGCGCAGTCAGGGTGATCTTCACCTGATCCTGATTGGCCGGCACCTCGGCGCCGGCCAGCGCAAAACCTTTGGGCGCGTCTTTCAACGCCAACGCAATCGGCCCGCTGAACCCGTCCCCACGCAACGCATACACCGTGAGCGCCGCGCTGGCGCCGGCGCGAACGTTGACGGTGGAAGGCGTGACCCACAACGCAAAGTCCGGTTGTGGCGCGCTGAGACGCAACCGGTAGACGTGGTTTGGTCCGCCTTTCTGATGGGCGTCGGTAAGGTGGATGAAGTATGCGCCGTCCGCCGGCAACGTGACGGCAAGGTAGGAGTCGGGGTTGCGCATGTTCAATCCGTCCTCGGAATCATCGTTGAACGCGATCCGTTTACCGGCGGCATCCCTGAGCACCAAGATGGAATCGAGCAGCGAACCGAACCGGTGCGCCACCACTTCCGCAACGACGCGCTCGCCCGCCCGGCCTTCGAACCGAAACACGTGTGCGTCGCCGGGGTGGGCAATGCAGCCGTTGATATGGACCGGTAACGTCACGTTTTGGATGTTGGTCGTCACATTGCCTGCGGGCAGGTTGTTCACGGCAAATGGCAGTTCACCGGCGCTAATCCGATAGACGAAATCCTCGCGGCCACGGTAGAGCGCGTCGCGGACTTCGAGTTGGTATTCGCCATCCTTGGGCACTTGGAAGAAATAGATGGGGTCGGCATGCAGACGATTCTCGTCGGTCCAAGTGAGTTCCTTGCCCTTTGCGTCGAACAATGTCACGCTCAGTTGCACCGAACCGGGCGAGGCGTCAGCGAGAAATGGAATCAACTCGCGCGCATTGACGATAAAGGTCAACCGCTGGCCCTGTTTCGCCGCGAACCAGAACCGGTCCACGCCGCCGGGCTGGATCTGGCCGTTGATGGTAACCGGCAACGTGACGCGCAGTTCGTTCGGAACCGGGCTGCGTTCCGGGTCCATGCTATCGCGCCCTTTCGGGATGTTCTTCCAGTCGGGTTTGCTGAACTCGCGCAACGTCCCGACACAAAACACAAGGGGATTCGACAACCCGACCGGCGTACCCAGACGGATTTCGCGTTTGCCGGGCTCGGCGTTGGTCGCGATGTTAACTTGCAGCGTGACGAATTCGTTCAAGGAACGATTAACGAGTTGACGACCGAAGCGGGTGAGTTTCTGGCGGATTTCGGAACTCAGTTTCTCTTCCGCAGTCGTCAATCCCGTTTTCTGGCGTTTCTCCCGGAGTGCGGCCAGCTTCTCGGCCAGTTCCTTCTGCTCGGTGGGCGTCAACTGCCGGTCGTGACGGAGAACCATGGCCCGGATTCCGCTGCCGGAGAAGAAAGCGTCCGACACACCTTCCAACGATTGACCGCCAATCGTCACGGTGAAGGTTGTGCCCTGTTGTCCGCCTGCCGGATAGACGTACCTGATGCGTGGGACCCGTTGCGCCTGCGCCGCCAGCGGGAGGAGTAACAACAGACTTAGATGTCGTGACATCATCCGTTGCATAGTCGTTCCAAGGACAATGTCATATGACGTCTAAAACTTCCAGCATCGCGATGTTCCCTTGCCGGCTTGGAGTTCGATCCAGTCCATCTCCACGGACTGTTTCTGGGCTGAAGCGAAAAGGGAAACGTCTTCGCCGGGGTGACCAACTCGATTTTGCCGTCGCTGCCTTTGGCACAACGGACGCGCAGTTTCAACACGGCCGAACCGTTGACGCGAGCGCCGACACCAAGGAATGGCGCGTCGCCCTTGGCCTTCACCGTAACGATGTCGTCCTGCACGGATGCTTCGCAGTTACGCGCCTTCCAGCCTTGCAGCTTCGGGGCTCTGTCGTCCTTCTCGGTCACCTTGGCGCGAGGTTGTTCTTCTCGCTGAGATCGTCGCGTACGTTGAAGAGCAGATAGCGGTGCGCGCCCTTTTCGCCGCCGTGGAAGATGCGGATGGGTTTCCAGTCGTCGCGGATGACCGCGACGGCGGGTGGCAGCCAGTCGGCCACACCGGGATCGTGCGGGAAGAATTGGTAAATGGCCTTGCCGGCCAGCGCATCGCCCTTCAGCGCGGGCAGGATACTGGCGCCATCGAACCGCTGGCCGGGCGCGGGCGGCAGAGGGGTTGCCTCGAGCAGCGTGGGATAAGAGTCCTCGCTCTGGATCAGCGCATCGCTGCGCGAGCCGGGCGGCGTAACGCCCGGCAGGATGACCACGCCCGGCGCACGCGTGCCGCCCTCAAACACGGAGGCCTTGCCGCCGCGCAGCGGCCGGTTGCTGGTGGGCGAGACGCCATCCACTTCGTTATACATGGTGCCACCGTTGTTGGCGGTGAAGACGAGGATCGTGCGCTCGGTGAGCTTCACGCGGTCGAGCGTATCGAGCAACGTGCCGGCGGTGTCGTCCATGCTCTCCACCATCGCGGCATAGGTCGGGCGGCGCTGCGCATCGGCGGGATTGACGCGACTGCGATACTTCTCGATCAGCGACGGCTTCGCGTTGAACGGGGTGTGGACGCTGAACATCGAGTAGTTCGGATAAAACGGTTCGCTCTTGTGTTTCTCGATGAAGGCCAGGGCCTCCTTCGCCATGCGGTCTTCGACGTGCCGGTTCGGTTCGCCGGGGTCGGCGTCGAAGTCCTTGAACTTCCAAGGCGCGACGTAGCTGCTCGCCCGTCCCGGTCCCGGCCAGTGCGGCAGATCCGCATCGAAGCCGTGCTGCGAGGGCGAATAGGGCTCCGCGCCGAGATGCCACTTACCGAAATGGCCGGTGGTGTAGCCCGCCTCCCTGAGCGACTCCGCCAGCGTGCGGTATTCCGTTTTCAGCCGGTCACCGACACCGGCATGATGGACTTCTTATCTGCCGGCGCGCCCTTGCCCAAGCTCGCTTCGAGAATCACCTTCGCCTTGTGGCAGCCGGGCACCGTGATGCCCGTGCGCGCCGGGCTTAATCCCGTCATGATTGCCGAGCGCGTCGGCGAGCAGAGCGGGCTGGCCGAATGGGCGGGGGGGTGAACATCATGCCGCGGTTCGCGAGGCGCTCAAGGTTTGGCGTGTGGTAGAACTTCGTGTGCCCGTACAGCGTCGGGTCAGCCCAGCCGAGATCGTCAGCGAGAATGAACAGAATGTTCGGCGGGATTGACGCTCCGGCGACAAACGTAGCTTCACGCGGTGATCAGGAGGGATTTCATTTGGCTTTCTTTTTCTGTTTCCCTTTGGGCGTGAAGGTCAAAGGCCAGTCTACGGAATCGGTGCGCGCGATTTTCATGATCTGTTCGATCCGGGCCATCACGTCTGGGCGCTTGGCGGCAACGTTATTTTGTTCAGCGGGGTCGGTTTTGAGATCGTACAACTCCATCGGCGCGACGGGGCTGTTCCTGACAGCTTTCCAATCGCCGAGACGGACAGCTTGGATGGAGCCTCGTTCGTGAAGTTCCCAGTAGAAATAGTCGCGGCTCGGCGCGCTGCCGCCTTTGAGCATCTCGACGAGTGAGAAGCCATCGGGACGGAACGACTGCGGCCACTTCGCGCCTGCCAGTTCGGCGGCGGTCGGCAGGAAATCCCAAAACGCCCACGGATCGTCGCACACGCGGCCCGCCGGCACAATGCCCGGCCAGCGGACAATCGCGGCCTGACGCAGTCCACCTTCATACAAAGTGCGTTTGCATCCGCGCAAATGGTTCGCCGCCGCCTGTTGAAAGAATTTCCCCATTTCGGAATCGGGCGCGAAGGCTGAGCCGTTGTCTCCGGCGAAGAAGACGATGGTTTGCGCGTCGAGATGGAGTTCCTTCAACAACGCCAGCAGTCGGCCGACATCGGAGTCGAGGCGCGTGACCATGGCGGCGTAGTTCTTCTGTTGTTCCGTCCACGGTTTGTCCCTGTAGATGCCTTGGTCGTCGATCTCATATCTGGCGTGCGGCAATGTCACCGCGTAGAAAAGAAAGAAAGGACGGTCTTTCTGCTTGCGAATCCAATCGAGCACATCATTTTGAATGAGATTCTGCGCATAGGTCATGCCGTCGAGTGCAAACCGCTGATCATCACGGTAAAGATACGACGGGAAATAACTGTGAGCGTGACGCTGGCAGTTGTAGCCGAAGAAATGATCGAATCCGACCTTCAGCGGGCTGCCCGTGGTATCGAACATTCCCATTCCCCATTTGCCCATGCACGCGGTCGCGTACCCGGCATCCTTCAACAGCCGTGCGACGGTGTAGGTTCCCGCCGGCAACGGGATTTGTCCTTCGGTTTGAATCTCGCGGTTCCCGCGGATCGGACAATGACCGGAGTGCAAACCTGTGATCAAGGAAGCTCGTGACGGGGCGCAGACGGAAGTTCCGCAGTACGCTTGGGTGAACCGGGTTCCTTCGGCAGCCATACGGTCGAGGTTCGGCGTTTGGATCCATTTCTGTCCATAACAGCCGAGGTCGCCCTGTGCCAGGTCATCAGCAAGAATGAAGATGATGTTCGGGCGCAATGCAGCAGCAAAGGATTGGCCGCAAAAAGGCGCAAGGAGCGCGAAAAGAATAAAATGTTTCATTGGCGTTTTCGTTTCTGGGCTGGGGTTGGTTGGTCACCGGGTTGCGGCATGTAAGCGCCGGTCTCGGCGCGCCACGCAGCGAGTTTGGCTCGCATGGCACGAACCTGTCCCGGCTCGGAAGCGGCGAGGTTGTGACGCTCGGAAAGATCGGATTTCAGATTGTACAGCTCGACCGTGTCTTCCTCGAAGAACTCGATGAGTTTCCAATCGCCTTCGCGCATCGCACCACCGGGCGCCCACGTCGAGCCGTGGTAATGCGGATAATGCCAGAACAACGCGTCGCGCGCCGGCGCTGAGTCGCCGCGCAGGACGGAGGCGATGTTGATGCCGTCGCGATGTTGTTCCGACTTGGCCGGCACCCCGGCGAGTGCGAGAAGCGTGGGATAGAAATCGGTGCTGATGACGGGCGTGTCGGTCGTGGCACCGGCCTTGGTGAGACCCGGAGCGCGCACGATCAGGGGCACGCGGATGCCGCCTTCATAGAGCCAGCCTTTCCCGGCGCGCAACGGCTCGTTTGAGGTCGGCCCGATCTGCGCTTTTGTCGAGAGACCGCCGTTGTCGGAGAAGAAGATGACGATGGTGTTCTGCGCGAGGCCGTTCTTCTCCAGCTTCGCCAACACACTGCCGACAAACGTATCCAACCCGGCCACCTCGGAAGCGTAAGCGGCATCGTTTTGCACAATGCGCGTTTGGCCCTGTCGTTCCGTGCGCGAGGAAACGGGTGTTGCCGTCAGTTTCGACGCCTTTTCCCGGAACTTCGCGATATGATCGGGATACTCAAGAATCGGCGTGTGCGGTTCGTGATAACCAAGGAACATGAAGAAAGGTCGTGCGGGGTCGCGCTCATCGAGGAACTTGATGGCCGACTCGCTGATTCGCTTGCCGACCTGCCAATCCTTGCTGTGATTGCCGAGTTGCGAGTCGGAAACGCAGACTTCAAATCCTTGATCCTGCGGCTCGAAGCCGCGTCCGCCGAGATGCCATTTGCCCGCGTAAAAGGTTTGGTAACCACCTTCCCGAAGTGCCTCGGCAATGGTGACCTCTTCGAGAGCGAGTTCTTGTCGGGTTGGTTTTGTGGTGAGGCGTCGTCCTTCGGGGTGAAGACCGGGAATGTAATCGGTCACCCCGGTGCGGACGGGGTATTTGCCGGTCATGATGCTGGCGCGGGTGGGCGAACAAACCGAGCCGGCGGTGTAGGCTTGTGTGAATCGCAATCCTTCACGGGCCAGTCGGTCGAGATGCGGGGTCTCGTTGAACGGCGCGCCGTAGCAGCCGAGATCCCGCCAGCCGAGATCATCCGCGAGGATGAAGAGAATGTTGGGTTTGAAGGCAGCAAGCGCTGCGGTCTGGATCACGAGGCAGAACGCAGCGGAAACGACGGAGCATGCGCTAATGGTTTTCCTTGTCATTCGGTTTTGCTGGATTCGCCCCGTTGATCGACCGGCGACCTTTTTTGCGCCCCTGCGCCGTAGCTCTGGTCGTGGTGGGTTTCCGGCTGCCCCAGAGGGGCGTGACGTTCAACTTGTTCCAAGTGTCCCACTTCGCTTGGAGTTCTTTCACTTTGTCGGGGAGGGCGGTAGAGAGGTCTTTGGTTTCGCCGACGTCGGTTGCGAGATTGTAGAGTTTCGGGGCGGTGACCGGCTGGTTGCGAGCACCGGTGCGGGTGTCGGCATTGCTGTCGTAGCGCACTAGCTTGTAGTCGCCGGCACGGATGGCCATTTGCTCGCCGAATCGCCAGTAGAGCGCATCGTGGGGCGGACCATGTTTTTCGCCGGTGAGGAACGGAAGCAGGTTGACGCCATCCAGATTGTCCGTCGTGGCGCCGGCGACCGCCAGCGCGGTGGCCGTGGCGTCGAGTTGAATGACCGGGTAATGGTAGAGACCGGATTGGAGTCGCCCCGGCCAGGAGAGGACGAACGGAACTCGGATGCCGCCTTCCAAGGTGGTGCGCTTGGAGCCGCGTAGTGGATCGTTGCGCGAACCGTTGACGGTGACACCGGGCATGGTGGGGCCACCGTTGTCGCTGATGAACATGATGAACGTCTTCTGATCGAGGGCCAGTGAGCGGAGTGTTTTGCGCACGAGACCGACGGCGTCGTCCATGGCCAGCGTCATGGCCGCGTAGGTTCGGCGGACGTTGTCGGCGATGTCTGCAAATTTTGCGAGTCTCTCTTCGGTGGCGTGCATCGGGGTGTGGACGGCGTTGAAGGACAGGTAGAGAAACCAGGGCTGGTTTTTGTGGCGCTCGATGAACGCCGCTGCTTCACGTCCGAAAGCGTCGGTGGTGTAATCGAGCTCCTGGATGGGTTCGTTGCCACGGAGAATGCCATTGCGGTCAAAGTAACTATGCGCACCGCCAAGAAATCCGAAGAACTCATCGAAACCGCGCCGTTGCGGGTGCATGGCGGGCTGACTGCCAAGATGCCATTTGCCAACAAGCCCGGTGACATAGCCAGCGGCTTTCAGCCGGTCGGCGATGGTCCTTTCGGAAAGGGGCAGACCTTCTCGGTCACCAGGGTTGAATTCGTGACCAAAGCGTGTTTGATAACGGCCCGTCATCAGGCCCGCTCGCGTCGGCGAGCAGTACGGTCCGCTGACGTAGCCGCTGGTAAAACGCACTCCAGCGGCCGCCAGCGCATCCAAGTTCGGAGTCGGGATATCCTTGCAACCTTGGAAACCCACGTCCGCATATCCGAGGTCGTCGGCAACGATAAACAGGATGTTCGGCATCTCCTCGGACGAAACCTGTTGTCCCAGTGCCAGTAACAATGTGATCAGCAGAAGTGCGCCTCTGTTCATGAGAACGTTTTTACGAAAAAAACAATTCGAGTGCCAGAAAGAAAGCGAAGCAGTGGTGTTTCGTCGGTGAATCCAAGAGTCGCCGGCTACCGGGGTGCGAGTACAGCCCATGGCGGGGAGGCGAGTGGTTGTGTTGACGGTCGGTGCCGGGTGGATTTCAAAACACTGGACGCTGCGCGTAGTCGCCGGTAGAGTGCGGTTGGCATGAAAATCTTGTTCATCGGCGATGTGGTAGGTGCTCCGGGACGGCACGCGGTAGCGACACTGGTGCCCCAGTTGCGACAGGAGCATGGGTTTGACGTTGTGATTGCGAACGGGGAAAACTGCGCGCACGGTGCGGGATTGACCGAGGCCACGGTGGGCGCGTTGTTCGCGGCGGGCGTGGATGTGGTCACCAGCGGTGACCACGTGTGGGATCAGAAGGGGTTTGAAAAGTTCATTGAGATCGAGCCGCGCATGTTGCGCCCGCTCAATGTTGCGCCCGGCACCCCCGGGCGCGGCTCCACAGTGGTCAACGGACTGGCGGTCATCAACTTGGTGGGACGTGTGTTCATGCCGGCCTGCGAGTGCCCGTTTCGGACGGCGCAAGCGGAAGTCGCTCGTCTGCAGCAACAGACTCATTGTATCGTAGTGGACATTCACGCGGAGGCCACCAGCGAGAAGGTTGCGCTCGGATGGTTTCTGGATGGACAGGTCAGCGCCGTTCTCGGCACACACACTCATGTGCAGACGGCGGATGAACAGATTTTGCCGAAAGGCACGGCGTTCATTAGCGATGTCGGCATGACGGGGCCGCACGATTCCGTGTTGGGGCGGGACAAGGAGGCGGTCATTCGCCGGTTTGTCCAACAGATGCCGCAGAAACTCGAAGTGGCCACTGGGCGTGTGCTGCTGAATGGAGTCATCGTTGAGATCGAGGAAACCAGCGGACGGGCGCACCGCATCGAACGGGTGCGTCTGCCGGTATGAAACTGCGCGCCAAGTGGCTGTTGACGATGGACGGACCGCCGGTGGAAAATGGCGCGGTGGAAGTCCGCGGCGAGCGCATCACGGCGGTCGCGCCCGCGCGGGGACGGGCGGATGTGGATTTGGGTGAGGTGGTTGTGTTTCCCGGCTTGATCAATGCGCACTGTCATCTGGACTACACAAACATGCGTGGACTGGTTCCGTGGCGGGGCGATTTTGTGGACTGGATTTTGCGGATCACGGCCTTGAAGAAACAATGGAACGACACCGACTTTGTTGCCTCCATCAATCAGGGGCTTGCCGAGCTGGCGCGGACGGGCACGACGAGCGTGGTCAATATCGAGTGTTTCCCCCGTCGGGTCGCTGGATTGACTCCAACACCGTTGCGAATTTGGTGGTGCGTGGAGTTGCTGGATTTGATCTGGAGCGAACAGTCGCATCGGATGTTGCAGGATGCGGCAGGTTGGCTGGAGCAGCAACCACGAGGCGGATTGGCCCCGCACGCGCCCTATACGACCAGCGCGCCGATGTATCGGCTCGCCGCACGGTTGGCCCGCGAGCATGGCTGGTTGTTGACGACACACATTGCGGAATCCGAAGAGGAAGAGGAAATGTTCCGGTATCAACGCGGCCCGATGTGGGAACGATATCATCGCGAGCCGGTGTCGCTGGCCGAGCTTGGGTTGTTGGGGAGAAACTGTTTGCTGGCGCATGGCAACTTCCTGAACCGCGAGGAGTGCGAGCTGCTCGCCCGGGCTGGGACCAGCCTGGTGCATTGTCCTGGAACCCATCGCTTCTTTGAACGGCGAGAAGCCCCGTGGAAATTGTGGCGTGAATGTCGCCTCAACGTCTGCCTCGGCACCGACAGCCTGGCGAGCAACGAATCGCTGGACTTGCGGGCGGAGATGCGCTTGCTGAAGCAATTTCCTCCCCATGAGGTTTTGCAGATGGCAACCGTGAACGCGGCGAAAGCGTTGAATTGCGAGCAGGAACTTGGCAAGATAACAGTCGGCGGTCGGGCCGACCTGGCTGCCGTGCCTTTGGTGGGCGATCCTTATGAGTCGGTGGTGTGCTCGGAATCGCCGGTGTGTTTTTCGATGGTCGGCGGAAAGGTGGTGATGGCATGAAAGTACTCGTTTCACTGGCAAGCGCTTGGCTGTTGGTAAGCAGCCTGCACGGGGCGGACACGCCTGCGCTCTCGCAAAAACAGCTCGATCATTTGTTTCAGGAAGCGATCATGCTGATGCAGGTGGGACTTTATGACGAGGCGGAAACGCGGCTGAAGAAAATCCTTTCGCAAATGCCCGATCAGCCAACCGTGCGGAAGCTGATGCAGGAGATTCAGGAAAAACGGAAACTGACGGGGAAACCAGACCCATCGGCGGAACTGAAGAAGACGCTCGAAAGCATCGTGTTGCCGGAAGTGGACTTCCGCGAGGCGTCACTCCAGGACGTGATTGCCTTTCTGCGCGAGGAGAGCAAGAAACACACGAAGGACAAAACGGAAATCAATTTTGTGGTGATGCTACCGGAAGGCAAGGCACCCGTCATCACCCTGTCGCTGCGGAAAATCCCCATGATGGAACTGTTGCGCTACATTTCGATGCTCACCGGCCTGCAATACAAGGTGGACCCGCACGCGGTGGTGTTTTCTCCGGCGCCGAAGCTCGCTCCTGTCCAATCCGATGCCAACGCTCCGTGACACGCTGGACGCCGAGTTGAAACAGTTGCGTGCCGAAGGTTTGCATCGGTCGTTGCGGCGCATTGACAGCGCGCAGGGCACGCAGATTGTGCTGAGCGGGCGACGGCTCTTGAATTTCTCCAGCAACGATTATCTTGGTCTGGCCAATGATCCCGCCCTGAAACAGGCGGCGCAGGAAGCGCTTCAACGATGGGGTGTCGGCGCCGGTGCGTCGCGTCTGATTTGTGGCAACCTCGCCCCCTACGAAGAACTCGAGAACCGACTCGCGAACTTCAAGGGGAAAGAAGCCGCCGTCGTCTTCGGCAGCGGCTACGCCGCCAACGTGGGAACGATCAGCGCGCTGGTCGGAAACGGGGACACTGTGATCCTCGATAAACTCAATCATGCCAGCATCATTGATGGCGCCCGGCTAAGCGGCGCGACGCTTCGCGTGTATCCGCACAAAAACCTGCACAAACTGGAGACGCTGCTCCGGCAGGCGAAAGGACGAACGCTGGTCGTGACCGAATCGGTTTTTTCGATGGATGGCGACGTTGCCCCGCTGGTGGAAATCGTGGAATTGAAAGACCGATACGGAGCCTGGCTGATGGTGGATGAAGCCCATGCGACGGGCGTCTATGGGGCGAACCGACGCGGATTGGCCGAGTCGCTCGGCGTCGAGGACCGCATCGAGGTAACGGTTGGCACCTTGAGCAAGGCGATCGGGAGCGTCGGCGGGTTTGTGACCGGGAGCCGCGAATTGATTGAGTTTCTTTGCAATCGAGCGCGGAGCCTGATTTACTCCACCGCGCTTCCACCCGCTGTATGCGCCGCTGCAATGGCAGCCATTGAAATGATCAGGAGCGAAGAGGGGAAAAATCGTGCCGATCGCCTCTGGAGAAATGTGCGAGCGATGGGAGCCACCAGCCCCATTCATCCCTGGGTTGTGGGGGATGAAGCCGAGGCATTGAAGCTGTCGGCCACACTTTACGAAAAAGGGTTCTTCGTCCCCGCAATTCGCTATCCCACGGTGCCGAAGGGCAAGGCGCGATTGCGCATCACGCTCAGTGCCGCGCACACGCTCGACGAGATCGCAGCCCTGCGACATGAGCTCTCTCGCTGACAAAGATCATCGGTATCTGTGGCATCCGTTCACGCAGATGAAAGACTGGATGGCGGAGGAGCCGATCATTATCGCCTCCGGCGACGGGGCCGTCCTGCGCGACACCGAAGGCCACGAATATCTCGACGGCAATTCCTCCATCTGGACGAACCTACACGGACATCGTCATCCTCGCATTACCGCAGCGATCCAATCGCAATTGGACCAGATTGCCCACTCGTCGTTTCTGGGGTTGTCCAATGTACCTGCGATTCAATTGGCGGAGCGGCTTTGCCAGTTGACCCATTTGGATCGTGTGTTCTATTCCGACGATGGCTCAACCGCGATGGAAGTGGCCATCAAAATGGCGTTTCAGTATTGGCAGCACCGGGGACAACCGCATCGGAAAAAGTTTGTGGCGTTTCGTGATGCGTATCATGGCGATACGCTCGGCGCGGTCAGCGTGGGTGGGATTGACCTTTTCCACGCACCGTTTCGGCCTTTGTTGTTTGATGCGGTGCGCATTTCGCGCCTTGGCGAATTGCCGAGCGGCGATGATGTCGCGGCAGTCGTCATCGAGCCGTTGATTCAGGGCGCGGCAGGAATGAAATTGTGGCCGCGCGGTTTGCTGCGGGAATTGCGAGCGTGGTGCGACCGGACGGGCGCCCTGCTGATTGCTGACGAGGTTATGACCGGCTTTGGGCGCACGGGTACCATGTTCGCTTGCGAGCAAGAGGGTGTGCGTCCCGATCTCATGGCGCTGGCCAAGGGGTTGAGTGGCGGTTATCTGCCGCTAGCAGCAACGATGACCACGGAAGAAGTGTTCAACGCGTTTCTCGGAGACTACTCCGATTTCAGAACCTTTTTCCATGGTCACAGTTACACCGGCAATCCACTGGGTTGCGCCGCGGCTCTCGCCAATCTCCAGGTCTTTGAGGAAGAACGGACGCTGGAGAAACTGCCCGACCTCGCTCGTCGTTTGTACGATGGGCTGGAGCGTTGCCGCGGATTACGGGGTGTTGTGGATGTGCGTTGCTTGGGAATGATCGGAGCGGTGGAACTAGGGCCGTATCCCTTGGAAGCGAAGATGGGAATCAAGGTGTGTTCAGAAATGCGGAGACGGGGTGTTCTGACGCGACCGATTGGGAATGTGATTGTGCTGATGCCTCCGTATTGCGTCACCGAAGAACAATTGGATCAGATGACCGGCGCGCTGGCTGAATCGGTTCAAGCCGCCTGCGGTTAATCCCAGCCCAGTTCCGCCAGCCGTTCTTCATCAATCCCAAAGTGGTGAGCCACCTCGTGCACCACGGTGCGTGCCACTTCATATCGTAACTGGTCCGGGTCTCGGAAGTCCTCCAGCAAAGGGCGTCGGTAGATGATGATGCGATCGGGAAAGGCGCAATATTCGGAGGTTCGTTCGGTCAACGGCGTGCCTTCGTAGAGGCCATAGATGGTTTCGTCTTCGGGGACGCCGAGATCCTCCAGCAATTTGTCACTGGGATGATCTTCAATGACGATCTGAACATTGTCCATCAGCCGGCGAATCTGGGCGGGGATCAGTTTCAGCCCCTCCTGGACCAGCCGTTCAAATTGTTCAGGCGAGATTCGCATACGAGTATGTTACACGGTTTGACAGTCGGATGCGATGCTGTTAGGGTGTGAGTTGTTTGGGGAGCCTATCAAGGCTGAGATTCCGCCGAGCGGAAAACCCATTGAACCTGAACCAGATAATGCTGGCGTAGGGAACACCCATGGACACACCCACACCACGTCGAGTTTACGTGCCGGGTAGCGTTTACCCGGACATCCGCGTGCCCTTCCGCGAAATCCCGCTGCAGGGCCAGCCGCCGTTGCGCGTCTATGACACCAGCGGCCCGGAGAACACCTCCACCGGCAGCGGGCTGCCGAAGTGGCGGCGAACCCCTTCACCGATGCGTACGCAGCTACAAGCGGCGCGCGAAGGTATCATCACGCCGGAAATGGAGTTTTGTGCCATTCGAGAAGGGGTGTCACCCGAATTGGTGCGTGCCGAAGTCGCCAGCGGCCGAGCGATCATTCCGGCGAACATCCGACATCCAGAGTTGGAGCCGATGATCATTGGACGCACCTTCTACACGAAAATCAACGCCAACATCGGCAACTCGGCCATCGCTTCCGACATCGAGCAGGAAGTGGAAAAAATGCGCTGGGCCATTCGCTGGGGTGCCGATACCGTGATGGACCTTTCCACCGGGCCGAACATTCGGGAGACGCGCGAATGGATTATTCGCAACAGCCCTGTGCCCGTCGGCACGGTACCGATTTATGAGGCAGTGGAGAAAGTCGGCGGCAAGCCGGAAGACCTGAGTTGGGAGATTTTCCGCGATGTGCTTATCGAACAGTGTGAACAGGGGGTGGATTATTTTACCATTCACGCCGCGTTGCGATTGCGCCACATCCCGCTCACGGTCAATCGCGTGGCGGGAATCGTCAGCCGTGGTGGAGCCATTCTCGCCAAATGGTGTCTGGCGCACCACCAAGAGAATTTCCTGTACACGCATTTCCATGACCTCTGCGAGATCATGGCTGCCTACGACGTCAGCTTTTCCCTCGGCGACGGCTTGCGACCCGGCTCCATCGCCGACGCCAACGATGAAGCGCAATTTGCCGAACTTCGCACGCAGGGCGAGTTGACCCAGATTGCGTGGGAACACGGCTGCCAGGTGATGAACGAAGGCCCTGGTCACATCCCGATCCACCTGATCAAAGAGAACATGGACAAACAACGCGAATGGTGTCACGAAGCGCCCTTTTACACACTGGGACCGGTGGTCACCGACATCGCCGCTGGACACGATCATCTGGCCAGCGCCATTGGCGCTGCCTTGATCGGTTGGTATGGTTGTGCGCTGCTTTGCTACGTGACCCCGAAAGAACATCTCGGCCTGCCGAACCGCGACGATGTGAAAGCCGGAGTGATTGCTTACAAGATTGCTGCACATGCCGCCGACATCGCCAAAGGCCATCCCGGCGCGTGGGCGCGGGACCTTGCCTTAAGCAGGGCGCGGTTTGAGTTCCGGTGGGAGGACCAGTTCCATCTTTCGCTCGATCCGGAAACCGCACGCGCGTTTCACGACCAGACGATGCCGCAAGACGGGGCGAAGCTGGCGCATTTCTGCTCGATGTGCGGCCCGCAGTTCTGCGCCATGCGACTCAGCGAAGAAGTCCGCGAGGCCGTGGAGCGAGGCATGAAAGAAAAAAACGAGGAATTCAAGCGGGCCGGGAGCCAGCTTTACGTCAAGCAATGACGCTGTCGTGCCAACGCTGCGGGGCCTGCTGCCGCTGGCCGGGGCAGGTGAAAGTCTCCGCGTCGGACATCACCGCAATGGCAGCGTATCTGGGGATGAGCGAGGACGCGTTTGTTCAGCAATACACCGCATTGCGCCCCGACCGTCAGGGGCTGATGCTCGCGGAAAAGGACAACGGCGAATGCGTCCTTCTCGATGGCGTGGATTGTCGCGTCCATCCCGTAAAGCCGATGCAGTGCCGGACGTTTCCCAGTCAGTGGACGCTTCCAGACTACAAAGACAAGTGTCCAGCGCAAGCGAACCGGGTCGCGCGGAAAGAGATCGGACCATAGTACCTATGCGCTCCTTGGTTTCGCCCTGGTGTTTCATTGCATTGCTGCTCGCGGTGATGGCACTGCTCATGATGGGCGCGATGCAGGAAGAGAGCGCCACGATGGATGAACCGGTCAACCTCGCTGCCGGATATTTATCATGGAGAGGGAATCCGCACCGATTCAATCCCGAACACCCGCCGTTGGGGCAAATGTTGGCGGCTCTGCCGTTGGTGTTGCTCGATGTCAATGTGCCGGATTTTTTGAAACAACTCGGCGAGCTTCGGCTCGGCGCGCCGCAGGCAAGACCCTGGAAGGGCTGGGAGACGGGTAGGGCGGAGCAATATTATCCGAGCGGACGATCCAGTTGGTATTACTGGCCGTATTGGGAGGCGGGAATCTTCGGGCAGGAATTGTTATACGGCGGATGGAATGATCCGGAAACGCTGTTGTGGGCGTGTCGGAGCATGCAAGTGGGATTGACGGTGCTGACGGGTTGGGTGATTGCGTTCTGGTTGCGGAAAACCGCCGGAATGCGCGCCGCCGTGCTGGGTGCGGCGATGTGGGTGTTCAACCCGATCGCGCTCGCCTATGGCCACCTTACGGTTACCGACATCAGCGTGACGTTCGCAATGACGCTGGCCATTTGGGCGTGCTGCGTTTTCTTGGAACAACCCTCGTGGCGCACCGCGTTGTGGACGGGTGGGGCAAGCGGCTTGGCGCTCACGATGAAATTTTCCGCGGTGCTTTTGGTCCCGATCTTCGTAGTGTTGGCGGCAGCCTTCCTTGTATGTCACCGCAACGCATTGGAGGAGTCGCTGCGCTTTTGGAAATGGCTACCTCTGGTGGCGGTGACAACGTGGTCGGTGGTCTTGCTGGTGTATGCGCCGCACTGGACGCCGGCACCCGCGATTTCGGCTGCGGATGCGGAACGAATCGGTGTGCCGAGCTGGTTTCAGGCGCTGCGGCCCGTGTTGATCCCTCCGGACTTTTTCAAGGGAATCGCGATGCAGGCGGCCCACGCTGCGCACGGACATGAAGCGTTTCTGTGCGGCGAGTGGAGATCGAAAGGGTGGTGGTATTATTTCCCGCTGGCATTGGTTTGGAAGCTACCGATCCCGTTGTTGCTGTTGACGGCGCTGGGGTTGGGATTGTGGGTTGGCAGAGCGAAACAATGCTCGTTTGCCGAATCGGGGCCATGGATGGCGGCGGCAGTCTATTTCGGATTTTCGATGACCAGCACCATCAACATCGGCGTCCGCTACCTGCTGCCGATGCTGCCGCTGCTGGCGGTGGGAGCGGCGCCTCAACTCGCCCGGCTTTCGGGAAAGTGGCGTGTCGGCCTGTGGGGCGTCTGCGCATGGCTCGCTGTGGTGACGGCCCTGGCGTATCCGTTTTACATCGAATATTTCAACGAGTTGGGCGGAGGCACACGTTACGGTTACCGCCGGTTGGTGGATTCCAATTACGATTGGGGACAGGATGCCAAACGATTGCGTGACTGGCTTGCAGAACGGGGCAATCCCCCAATCTATCTGCGGTTTTTCGGCTCCGGCAAAGCGATTCAGTACTACGGCATTCGATATGAAGCGGCTTCGCCCGAGAAAGTTCGCTCGGCGCAACGGGGGTGGTTGGTGATTTCGGCCTCAGCGTTGATGAAACCCGAATGGCGCTGGTTGGACGAGCAACGACAACCGTTGGCGCGAATTGGGCGCACGTTGTTTGTTTATGACTTGGGGGCAGCTAGCCCATCGCCGCCTCCGCCTCGGCAATGATGCGGATGAAGGTGGCGGGGTCGGGTGCGGCAAGCAGTTGTTGCCGAATGTCGTCGCGGCGCAGGATTCGAGCGAGGTTACCGACGACGCGGAGGTATTCCGTGACCATTTGCTTCGGGGTGCCGATGAGGAACACCAGTCGAACAATGCCGTTGTCGCGGGACTCAAAATCTATGCCGTTGAGGTTCCGTCCCACTGCAATGAGGATTTCGGTGCATTGATCGGTGCGGGCATGGGGAATGGCCACGTCGTGCCCCAGAGCGGTATTGCTGATGCGTTCCCGTTCTAGAATCTCGTGGAAGAACGTTTCGAAATTCGTCACTGATTTGTTCTGGAGAAGCAAAGACGCGATTTCTCGGAGCGCGGCGAGTTTTTGCCGCGCCTGAACGTTCAGGTTGATGGCTTCCGGTTTCAGCAGCTCAGCCAGGCTGACCGGTTTGGTTGTCTTCGACATGCGAACCGCTCCATTTTAGTTTTTGGCGCAACACCTCGAAATACTCGTGCCCTTCGGGCGCGACCAACCGCACCACACGGGAGGCCGCGCGCACCTCCATCTCATCGCCGACCTGCATGGCCCGTTGGACCTGTCCGTCCACGGTAAAGAGCAATTCACCCGCCGCGCTGGCCACTTGACAACGAACGACGTTGTTTTCGTCGGTAATCAGCGACCGGTTGCTCAACACATGCGGACAAATCGGCGTCAACACGCACGCACGCGCGCTGGGCAACAGAATCGGCCCGCCCGCGCTCAACGAGTATGCCGTCGAGCCGGTGGCGGTTGCGCAAATGATGCCGTCACAAACGTATTCTGTCAACCACTCATCATCAATGAATACCCTCAACCGCACCACTCGCGAGGAGGTGACACGCGACAGAACGGCGTCATTCAACGCGTAGTGCGTTTCCAGTCGTCGTCCGCGTCGCCAGAGTGTCGCTTGCAGGGTGTGACGCACACTGAGGTCGTAGTCGCCCCGGAGCACGGCGCGCGTGACCGGCTCGATCTCGTCGCTGCGCACGCTGGTGAGAAACCCCAAAAAACCGAGGTTGATGCCCAGAATCGGGGTCGGCTTGCCATCCAGCAAGCGAGCAACGCGCAGGATGGTACCATCGCCGCCAAGTACAATCAGGAGGTCGGCCTTCGCCGCGATCCGGCGAATAGGCATGGATCGCTCCCGTTCCAACAACACCTTCACGCCGTGTTCTTCCAACAGCCGCATCAGCCTGGTCAGGCACGCTTGGGCCTGCGGCTTGTCGAAGTTGACCGCGACACCTACAGTTTGGGGTGGTTTTTGTTTCACGGTTTCCGCCATGCCGCGAGAAATTCCTTGTTGCCCGCCGGACCGAGCAATGGAGACTCGATCATTTCCCCCAGCGCCTGCAATCCCAGTGCGTCCAGAGCGAAGCGGGCGACCTGAGTTTTCACGCGTTCGTGCACGGAGTAGTCTCGCACAACCCCGCCTTTTTTCACGTCTTTTCTGCCGGCCTCGAACTGGGGTTTGATCAGCGAAACAACAACACCGCCTGATTTCAGCAGACCCACCGCCGCCGGCAGGACTTTGGTCAGAGAAATGAAGGAAACGTCTATGGCGACAAGGTCCACGGTTTCACCGATGTCCTCGAAGCCAAGGTAGCGCGCGTTGAGGCCATCGTGGACGATGACGCGCGGATCGGTGCAGAGTCGCCACGCCAGTTGCCCTTTGCCGACATCCACGGCGTGGACGCGGCGCGCGCCGTGTTGGAGCAGACAGTCAGTGAATCCGCCGGTCGAAGCCCCAATGTCCAGACACACAGCGCCCGCACAGGAGATGCCGAAAGCTGTCAGAGCCGCTTCCAGTTTATAACCGCCGCGGCCGACAAAACGCTCCGTCGCCACCACGTGAATCGAGGCGGTTTCGGAAACCTTGTCGCTGGGTTTGCGAGCCGTCTCTCCGTTGACCCGAACGCAACCGGCAAGAATGAGGCGCTGCGCGTTTTCGCGGCTTGCGGCGAGGCCGAGGCGGACAAGGCACGTGTCAAGGCGCGCGCGCATGGCCGAGAAGTTCCTTGACCTTCGCGACGGCAGTGGCGGCATTGAAGCCATACTTGTCTTGGAGGTCCGTGTTGCAACTGGCGTGTTCGAGGAACTGGTCGGGCCACGCGACTCGGACGACCGGCGTGTGAATGCCCAAATCGGAAAACGTCTCCAACACAGCACTGCCGAAGCCGCCGACAATGGAATGATCTTCGATCGTGCACAGCACTTTTACCGTACGGCCGTATCGCTGCAAGGTGCCGCGATCTATCGGCTTGGCGAAACGCGCATTGATGAGCGCCACGGAATACCCTTCCGCCTGCAGGAGGTCTCGGGTTTTTTTTGCGAGACTTTGCACGGCGCCGTAGAAAAGGATGGCCACGTCCGTTCCGTCCTGAAGCACTTCGGCTTGACCGACGGGAAGCAAGGCCGGTTCCGGTTTGATGGGAACTCCTTCCGCCGTGCCCCGCGGGTAGCGGATGAGAACGGGACCATGGAGGTGAAGAGCCGTCCAAAGCATGTCCACCAGTTCATCTTCGTCTTTGGGTGCCATGAGAATGGTCTGCGGGATACTGCGGCCATAGGCAATGTCAAACAGACCGTGATGCGTGGGGCCGTCGGTCGCGCTGAGACCGGCACGGTCAATGGCGAAGACCACATCCAGGTTTTGTAGCGCGACGTCGTGCAAAATACAGTCGTAAGCGCGCTGCAGAAACGTGGAATAAATCGCACAAACAGGCCGAAACCCCATGCAGGCCAAACCGGCAGCGAAAATCACGGCATGCTCCTCGGCGATGCCCACATCGAAATACTGATTCGGCAGGGCATCATGAAGTTTGCTCAGGCCGGTTCCCGTGGGCATGGCAGCAGTGATGCCGATGAGCCGCGGGTTTTCTCGCGCGAAACGAACCATCGCGTCTCCAAATACATCCTGATAGTTGGGAGGGGTGCCCTCTTTCTTCGGCAGAGGTTTGCCGGTTGGGATGTCAAACGGCCCGACCCCGTGGAAGGTCGAGGGGTCTTCAACGGCCTTTTCGTAGCCTTTTCCCTTGACGGTTTGCACGTGTAACAAGACCGGATGCTGTTGCTGTTTGGCAAACTCCAGCACGGAAATGAGCCGCGGCAAATCATGCCCGTTGAACGGACCCAAGTAGCTCAGGCCGAATTCCTCAAACAGGACGCTCGGTACCAGAATGCTTTTGACAGCTTCCTCAACCTTCTTCTCGATGCGGGCGATGTCGCGTCCGAGCCGCTGCATGAGTTGTTCGAGTTTCTTGTGAACGGCCTGGTAACGGGGATTGGTGACGATTCGATTCAGATAGTCGCTCAGCGCGCCCACATTGCGGGCGATGCTGTATTCGTTGTCGTTGAGAATGACAATGAGCCGTTGGGTAGTGTGCGCAATGTTGTTGAGCGCTTCCAAGGTAATCCCGTTGGTCAGTGCGGCATCCCCCAAGATACAAACGATGTGCTCATTGCTGCGGGCCTTGTCACGAGCCGCCGCCATGCCAAGCGCCGCCGACAGAGCGGTTCCCGCGTGCCCCGCGCCATAGCAATCATAAGGACTTTCCGCGCGAACCGCGAACCCAGCCGGGCCGCCGGTCTGCCGAATCCGCGAAAAGTTTTTCCGCCGCCCCGTGATCAACTTGTGAACGTACACCTGATGGCTCACATCCCAGACAAACCGGTCTTTCGGGGCGTCAAAGACACGATGCAAGGCCAGCGTCAGTTCCACTATTCCGAGGTTGGGGCCGAGGTGACCGCCGGTCTGGCTCAGAACGGTGACCATCTCCTCGCGGATTTCCTGCGCCAACACGCCCAGTTGCGCCGGCGTGAGCCGCTTGAGGTCCGCCGGGGAGTTGATCTGATCCAAATACCGCGTCATGGCCTGCGTTACAACAACTTGCCAGTCTCGTCCGACTCAGCTTCAAATGGTTTCAGTTCCACCGAGCCGTCGGCCTTGCGCGCCAGCAAATGGATCTTTTTTTCCGCCTCGTCCAGCTTTTGCGTGCAGAAACGAACCAGCCGGCAGCCTTCTTCATAGCGTTGGAGCACTTCCTCCAGCGGCAATTCTGCCGATTCCATCTCAGCGACAATGCGCTCCAGCCGTTGCATGGCCGCCTCAAACGTTAGCCCGGACTCTTGTCCGGGCGCGATCGTCTTTTTGGTTTTCATGGGAAACGTCGCCAACCATATCACAAAGCCGCTGCTCGGAGCAAGGGTGGCGGTGGCAACTGGAAATCATACAGTTCCGACGGACGGCTCGTAACTCCGGCTTCGGCAGCTTTGACCAGATTGTACATTTCCCGCGCCGTGACATAATGCACCCGAAACGCTCGCAGCGCCTCGTGCAAACTTCCTTCGAAAAGAACCTTCCAGTTCGACTCCTGACAGCCGTGCGTGTGAACCTTGACGAAAATCCAATCCCGTTTCCCGACCACGCCGACTCGCTGCCGCACCCAGTTCTGCACGCGCCGGGGCGTGACAGGATGCCGCTCGGAGACATCCCCGTTTTCAATACGCGGCAGAACACCCCATTTCCGATCGTGCCAATCCAGCGCCAACGGCCCCTGGATAATCATCACGTCGCCGACCGGTTGACCGCCCACGCAAACGTCCACGCCCGTGTCGTGCGATTTGGGGCGCAACGGATCGTCCGTCGCGTAGTAAATCGAGTTGATTTTGCGGGTTTGCGTCGCGCTCGGCGCGCTCGGCAACGTGAAATCCGCATAACAGCCGGTCTCGCGAAGCACCTGAAGCTCGTTGTTGACACCGCACCAGCGGCCGTCCGGACGCGAATTGTCGAGCGACCAGTTGCCGTGAATGAAACCGTAGCGACCCCGACTCAACAGACCGTGTCCCTGCAATTGTGCCTTGAAATTCTCAATCGTGCGCCGAAGATTCTCCGCCGTGTCGTTGTCGTGGTGCAAATGAATTTCCACTTCTCCATAGCCGCATCGGCAAAGTTCCACCAACGGCTCAAGAAATTCCGGCGCATACTCCTCGGCCGGGAAAAACCACGTGTGGCGAGGCGGACGCCCGTCGGCATCGCGAAACCGTGCGGCCATGCGCGGATACTGCTCTCGCCAGTGTTGCACGCGACGCAACGCCACCTCGCGGCGCGGTTTGCCCCAGAGGGGTTCAAAGTGGTCGCAGAGGCAGAAGAACACATCGAAGTGTTCAGGTAAAGCCTCGGCACGGCGTTGACGGAGGTAAGCAGGCAGCCAGAGATGGAGATTTCTTAGCACAATTTCTTCAGCAACCACAGCAATCCCTCGCGCACAGGGCGGCGATGGGGCGAACCGGCTTTTGCGGCGGCGAGACGGTCGTAGTTGGCGCAGAACCAGTCGTAGCTCTCACGAAACATCTCATCGTTGGAATAACGCGGCCGCCAGCCCATCGCAAGAAGCTTGGAAACCTCAAAGTAAAACGGCTTATGATAGGTCAGATAGTGCCACGGTGCCAACGGACTCATGCCAAGCCAGTCGGCAACACGCAGCGCCGCTATGGTCGGTCCAACAGGCAAGGATCTGACTTTCGACTTTGAGCCAGCATACTCGATGAGATGTTCGAGCGCCTCCCGAACCGTGCCGAAACGGTCGGTGCCGACGTTGTAGATTCCGGGCTTGGCTGTTTGAAATGCCAGCATGTAGGCGTCCATCAGATCGTGCGCGTGTACAAATTGGAAAAGATTGTTGCCGTCGCCGATGACGAAAACGTTGTAGTTTTCTCGAATCCACTCAAACAACACCTGAAAAATACCCAGTCGTCCCTCGCCGAGAATGGTGCGCGGGCGAATGACGATGAGCGGCAACCCCGCCGACTCACAGACCTGTCGGACGACCTGTTCGCCGGCCAGTTTGGCGCGTCCGTAAATTTCCACCGGATGCGGCGGCGTTTCCTCGGTGATGGGACAACGGTCGGGCGCTCCAAAAATAGCCGACGAACTCATATGAATGAACGTCTGCACACCGGCCCGGACGGCTTCTTCGGCGGCAATGCGGCTTCCCTCGACGTTGACATCCCAAAAACGTTTGCCAGATTTGGTGAGCGGCACCAGCGCGACATTATGGTGGACCACGTCCACGCCGCGCAGGGCGCGTGCCACCCCGTCGCGGTCCAGAATGTTGCAGGCGATGTACTCGATTTCCGTGGGGCGGCTGGGGTCTTCCCAGATGTCGAGAATTTTCACATGCTCCCCGCGAGCGAGCAGTCGGCGCGCAATCAAATTGCCCAAAAACCCCGAACCGCCAGTGACCAAATGAGTTGCCATGAAGTTATTTCCTAAGGTCAATTCCGTGTTCGATACACCATTGCAACGAGCGGCGCATTCCTTCTTCCAACGCGATCTCAGGATGATAGCCGAGTTCTCTCACTGCCTTCTGGACCGAACAGGCTATGGTTTTGTTCATCTCGGAAAGGACGTGAATCTTCTGATTGTATAAGCCAAGGGCTTGAAGCGTTTTGTCGGCCAGCCATGCGATTTCGCTTACGAAGCCGGGCAACCGCAGCCGTTTGTGCGCGCAACCAACGCCAAACTCTTCTTCCAACAACCGTTCCACCGTGTCCACGATTTCGTTCATGGAGTAGGGCCGTTCGTCGGCGATCCAGTAGGTCTGGCCGTTGGCGCGCTCCGCAGTTGCCGCCAGCAGCAACCCTTGGCAGAGATTGTCCAGATACGCCATCGACCGGCGGTTCAGGCCGGACCCGACGATAGGGACAGTGCCGTCGCGCACCATCTTGAAGAACAAGGTTTGACGCGCCGGTTGGTTCGGCCCGTAAAACCACGGCGCGCGGATGATGACGGTCTCGATGTCCCCTCGTTGTTGGCGTTCACGAACGGCTTGTTCCATCAGCATCTTCGAGTAGCCGTAGTTCATGTACGGACGATACGGCGAGAGTTCGTCGAAAAGATGATCCGGATGCGGATTGCAGCCGCAGGGCGAGTTCGACGAGACCACAATCATGCGACGAACGCCGGCACCCACCGCCGCGTCCAGCAAATTCTCAGTGCCCCGAACGTTCACCTCGTAGAATTCTCGGACTCGTCGGGGATGAATGACGCCAGCGGCGTGAAACAAAATGGCATCTTTGGCTCCCTTGCAAAATTCCACGCAATCATTCCCGTTCCGCAGGTCGCCTCGGAACGCGCGGATGGGAACGCCGGGCCAGTCGCGGGCAAGGATTTCCATCAGACGCGAACCGAGCCAACCATCAGAGCCGGTGACGAGTATTTGTTTCATGGCGTGGCGTTCAGAAAATGCAATACATTGCGTCGGGCGATGGCCATAATGGTTCCCTGCGGGTTGACGCCGGGAGCAGTGCACAGAAGACTGGCATCATTGATGTAGAGCGAGTTGCATTCATGAAGTTGACCGTAGGAATTCGCGGCACAACGAGCGGTGTTTTCGCCCATGGGACAAGAGCTGAAGAGGTGAATGGTCATCAGGTTGGTGTTGGGGTAGATCGCAACCGCTCCGGCGGCGCGGAGGATTTTGGTGAGTTTCTGCAAGCCGTCGTCGAGGTTTCGGTGGTCATCAGCGGTAAGCCGATAACGAACAAGCGGGGATCGGCAGCCGGGAAACAAACGGACGGTGCCCGTCCCCTGCGGCGTAATCATGGCGTAGTAGTTGGCCATGTGCGTCCACGCGGTTCGCATTTCGGCCAATCCTTGCGGATGGTCCAGCAGGGCCAGCGCAAGATGGGGTCGGCTGCTGATCGAGCATCCGAAGCTGAGCCGTGGGGCGAACTCCTTGACCTGGTGTACAGGCACCCCCATGCCAGCAAAATTCACCGGCTCACCAAAACGAGCCGTGGCCTTGACGGTCGGATGGAGTTGGAGTGAATGCCCGATGTTGCGTCGAAAACCGCTGCGCAACAGCAGTGCGGGTGTCTGGATGGCACCGCCGCAGAGGAAAACAAACCGCGCATGAATCTGCAACTGCCCGGCTGGATGTTCAGCGAAAACCGTCCAGCCGCGAGTGGTGCGGCGCAGTCGGAAGGCGCGAGTGCGCGTCAACAGGCGGTTGCCCGTTCGCAAGTATCGGGCAAGATAAGTACGCGTCATGCACTGGCGAACAGCTCCGGAAAACCATCGGGGCGCTTCGATGGCTTTCCAGCCCAACTGCACGGCCCCCTGTTGCAGTTTCAACGAAGCGGCCGGGGCCGGACTGTTCAAGAAAGAAACCGACAAAGTGCGTTCTACCGCCTCAAAATGCGCGGCGAGAGTCTCTTCGGTCAAATCCGCGACCTGAAACTCTTTTTGCCAGCGTTCCAAAATGTCAGGTGGCGTTCGGTGGTAAAGGCCGCTGTTGATTTCGCTGCCACCGCCGGCGCAACACGCTTCGACGTAGGAAATCTTTTCGGTCCCCAACGCAACGGCTTGACCGCCATGCCGGTATTTTTGTTCCATTTCCTCGCGGGAAAACGGGACGCACGAGTCGGGGGAAAACAAGTCACCCTCTTCGAGAAGGAGAACCTGCCGGCCCGCCTCAGCAAGCAAACAGGCGGTGATGCTGCCGCCGGGACCGGAGCCAATAACGACGATTTCACAGCGGGGTTCCGCCGGCGGGGAGGCCGGCGCCGATGGCAGCATCGCGGGAGCCGATTCGCAGCGCGAGTAAAGCGCAAAGGTTGCTAGGCTTTCATGGTAGCGCATCAGATCGCGTGCACTGGCAAACGCGGATCGTTTCCACCGAGCAATCTGACGGGCACGTTCCTCCGGGGGACGACGGTGGAACCCAGTAGCATCGAATCCCAGTGTCGCCAGCAGCAACGGAGTGCGCAGGTAATCGGGCAAGCGCGCATGTTGTCGCAGGACAAAGGCGGTTAGGTCGTTATAGGGCGGCTGAAGATCGTCGTCATCCGCATGCGGCGAAGCAAATGAGTAGGCGAGTGCAGAGACAGCGTCGTGAAATCGGTTTTGCAATAGCGTCAACATCACAATGCCAGCCACAAAATCAACAGGGTCAGCGCGATGGTCATGTAGCTGATCGGGTCGCGCAGAGCGAACAGCACCGGGTCGTCATGCAGTTGACCGCGATGCGCCTGCAGCCAGATCCGACTGATCCACAATAGAAACAGCGGACAAATGAGCAACAGTCGCATCGGATGTTGATACAACGTGCGGACCTGTTCACTGTTCACATACAGAGCCAGGACCAGTACCGAGAGGTACCCGCTACTGGAACCGAGCGAGGCGATCAGCTCGAGGTCCTCCAGCACATAGCCTCGTCCGGGGGCGTGGGTGTTGTACGTGCGCAGTTCCTGGAAACGTTTGACCAACGCAAGGCTCAAAAAAATGAACATCGAGAACACCAGAAGCCACACCGAATACGGCACGCCCGTGGCCTCATGACCGGCGACCAGTCGGATTGTGTAGAGTCCGGCCAGTAAAAACACGTCCAGCAGCGCGATCCGTTTCAGCCAAAAACTGTAGGCCGTCGTCAGCCCCAGATAGGTGCCGAGCACCAGAAGAAATCGCAGGGGCAACGTTTCCGAAATCGCGGCTGCGGCGCCCAGCAGTACCGGCACAAGAACAAACCCCAGCGGAATCGGCAAGGCGCCGCTGGCAAAGGGACGCTGTCGTTTCCCCGGATGACACCGGTCGGACTCGATGTCCAGCAGATCGTTCAGGACGTAGAGACCGGATGCGCAAAGACTGAAGGCGACGACTGCCAGTGCTGCCATCCAAACCAACGAGGGCTTGTTCAACTGATGCGCTGTCAACAAGGGAACGAAGATGATGAGATTTTTCGCCCACTGATGCGGTCGCAGCAAACGAAGAAGATGAAACCCGATTCGCGCTTCCGTCGGAAAAACGCGCGCCGCAGGCAAATCGCAGCGGGCGCGACCGACCACGATGGCACGTCGCGCTTCCCGCCAGACGGGACGGTCGGCGCTTGAGTTGCCCGCATAATCGAAACCGCCCCGCCCAAACCGTTGCACCAGCCGCGAGGCCTTCTGTTGGCTTCGCAGATTGGTTTGGTGATCGGAGGCGATCACCTCGTCGAACAACCCCAGATGGGCGGCCACGCATTCGGCCAGCAGATAATTGGACGCCGTCGCCAACACCATGCGCCGCCCACGACCGTGTTCATGTCGGAGAAACTCCAGCACATCCTCTCGGTAGGGCAGTTGCGATGGATTCAGTTCCACGCGGCGAGCCAGCTCGCTTTTCAGACGGGCACGACCGCGCAGCCACCAGAGCGGTACCACGAAGATGAGCCACGGCTTGCGCGCCAGTAACTGAACCATGGACTCCCAGAGCAGGTCCGTTTTGATCAACGTCCCGTCCAGGTCCACACACAAGGGGATGGCATCCGCAGCCGACATGGGGAACGCATCCTAAAGGAGGGTGAAGTTTCCGGCAAGTGTTCAGCGCTCGGTGCGCTGCCAGGCGGCTGGCTGTGTGCCGGTGAGGTAACGGAAAAAACCGAACAGCAGAGCAAGGTTGATGACCACAAAATATCGTGGCGCGCTGAACAGAACGAACTTGCGGGGCGCCACTGCTCCAGCCAGCGCCATCAGGTAGAAAAGGATTTGAAGCGAGAGGGTCGTTACAAAAAACGGGGACCGCAGCAAAAAGCAATTGCTCGCAAATGCCCCAATCATCAGAAAAGGCCCCAACCAACGCAGCACTTTGTGCGACCAGAACGACCACACATACAAACCACGCCACGGCAGGAGTGAACGCCAACACAATCGCAGCGCCTGAAAATCACCCGCCCCAATGCGGATGCGCCGAGTCATCTCATGGCTCACTGTGGGCGGCAGTTCTTCAGTGGCCACCGCGTCGCTCTCATAGAGCAGGCGAAACCCCTGTTCTCGCACCTGCATTCCAATAACGAAATCATCCACAAACGTGTTGTCGGGAATCTGTGGCCACAGGCAACGTCGGATGGCGTAAATGGCGCCGTTGGCGCCGAGACATGAATCCAGGTCGCTCTCACGGGACTTCAGAAATGTTTCCAATCGCCAGTAGGGGTCTTCATGCGTGGCCACGTGGTCGCCCCGAAACACCAACCGACCGCAGACACCGCCCACGCGCGCATCCTGAAAATGGCGCACCAGCTTTTTCAGCGCATCCGGCTGCCAGAATGAATTGGCGTCGGTAAACGCCAGCAGCGCATAACGAGCCTTGGGAACCAGGTGCTTCAGTACGCGGGGCTTCCCGCCCCGGAGCGTCACCCGATGCAACGAGACCCGCGGCCCCACATAGCGGTGGACGATCTCCTCCGTGCGATCCGTGGAAGCGTCGGACCCGATGAGCACTTCCAGTTTTTCGGGGGGATAATCGAGAGCCAGTAGATTCTCAATGCGCGCGGCGATATGTTTTTCCTCGTTAAACACGCTCATCAGAATCGAGACGCCGGGCCAGTCGGTGATCTCCTCGCACGCACGTTTCCGTCGTCTAGGTATCAGCAGCAACAGCAGTGGGTAGATGCCATACGTGTAAACCAACAGGAACACGCATCCGACAAACAGAGCCAGTGCCAACGGAGAATTCATCGGCCGACGGTTTCTTCGATGATGCGTCGGATCATTTGCACCCGCAGCGGCCAGTCGTCAGCGCGTCGCTCTGCCGAGATTTCCTCGCGCGAGACGCGCTCTTGCAACCACGAATCCAAGGCGGCAAGAAATTCCTCCGCCGTCCGCGCCGTTCGCACGAAGCGGGAGACGCCGCGCACTTCGGGAATGTCCGATGCGACGACAGGGACACCGGCGGAGAGCAGTTCGCGCAACTTCGCCGGATTGACACTTTCCATCCGGGGGTCGGACAAGAGATAGGGAATCAGCGCCACATCGAATCCTTTGCAGTAGGCTGGCAATTGCTCCGACTCGCGTCGGCCCAGCAGGCAAACGTTGGGGAAGCGGCGCAGCGGCTCCACATTGCAATAGACCGGTCCGATCAGGACAAAAGACCATTGCGGTCGCGCGGCAGCAAGATCTTTTAGCAAACCAATGTCCACCCAGTGGTGAATGTTGCCATAAAAACCTACGCGTGGCGACGGCAACGCGGCGATGTCCGGCGGCAATGGCAAATCGGGTTGAAGCGCTGCGGCGAATTGAGCGTGCCACACTCCGTGCGGCATGTAATGGACGCGACGACCGGCGATTTTGCGGCATTTCGCCTCCAGCCATCGAGAGGAAGCAAAAACTACATCAGCGCGTTGCAGAAGACGGCGTTCGCAGGCGTTGATCCAGTCAGCCGATACGCCCGGAAACAGGCTCCAATCATCCACGCAATAGTACACGATGATGGACTCACCGAAGGATCCCACAAAATCCACGGCGTTTGGCAGGAAAGCCCAAAACTCAATGGGTCCGTCGCCCATCTCACGGAGCGTGCGCCGCACGACCCCGCGCAACAGCCAACGGTTCAGTGCCCGTCCTGCAGCAGAATCTGCTTTGGGTAGCACCAGCGGGGAAAGCACGCGCAGGTTTTTCTCCTTGAGTAGCGGAGGCCTCAGGGCGGTGATGCATTTGCGGAAAAGCCGGCGCAGATCTCGTCGGTTGGAGAGTTGCGGGCGACGCATCCCGATGGAGTTAATCCAGAGCACCGACATCGTTTTCCCCATTTCACGCAAGATGTGTGTTGTACAGGTTGGCACATCGTCCCAATCTTTCGTGAAAGCGATGATCCGATTCATGCGACAGCTTGCTGAAGAATGCCCAAGAGCGCGCGGGCGTTGGCACTCCAGTCAAAACGCGCCGCGTGAGCGAGAATGGCAGTGGTGTCCCACGGCTGCGCGAGCGCTTCGCGGATGGCAGCGTTTAGCGAATCGGGATTGTTGGGCTCCGCGAGCACCCCTGTAGTGGGTGTTACGACTTCGGGAATGCCGCCGACTCTTGTCGCCACCACCGGCAGGCCACAGGCGAACGCTTCCAGCGCTGCATTTGGCACTCCTTCCCTGTGGCTGGGAATGCAAACGATGTCGGAAACGCCCAACAACGGAGCGATTTCCTCGTTGCGCTTCATGCCAAGCCAGAGAACCGGCAGGCCGCTGGCGGCACGCTGCAGTGCGGCACGCTGCGGGCCGTCGCCGATGACGACCAGCGGCGGTGGCGCGGCGAGTTGCTTCAGCGCAGCAATCAGGTCGTCCAGCCCTTTTTCGGGTGACAGTCGCCCGATGTAAACGAGACGGCGGTAGGCCATCTGCCGGTTCAACCGGGAGGGGTGGAATAACTCGCGGTCCACGCCGTTGTAAAGAACATGAATGGTTGCCGGGGCGGCCCCGTGGCGAATCAGAAGTTCCTTCAGCGCACGGCTGCGCACGGTGACTGCGCGCGCAGAGCGGGTCATCCGCAAAATCTGGCGCCGCCGAATGGCAAACGTAAGCCCCACGTTCAGATCACTGCCGGAGCAAGAAGCGACAAAAGGAATACGGAGTTTCTCGGCAACCTGCGCCACACCACAAGCGTCCGGGTAGGCCCAGTTGGCCAGAAGAACGTCGCAGGAGAACTCGGCGATGAGACGGTTCAGCGTTGGCCCCACCGAGACCGCGAACAACCAGGCATTCAGTGACCGGCCAATTTGGGGCAGGTACAAAGCGGTTGGATGGCGCACCTCGAAAGGGCCGATCTGTTCCAGAGAGGGGACGGGATGAGGTGTAACGTGGCGGCTTCGCACGAAACTTCTGGCAATCGGCGCCACGACACGCACCGAACAAAACGCGGCCAGCGCGCGCATTTGGTGAAAGTTAAAAATCCCGCGCGTCGGTTCATGCCGGTTCGGAAACAGATTGGAAACAAACACGACATTCATCGTGTCGAGGCCCGGCGGTCCGGATCTGCATGTTCTACCGCCTTTGAAACAAACACGGTGACAGGGCGCAAATCGTCTTGGATGTCAAAGGTCGTGTGCTGGACACGGAGGAGGGTGGTGTCGAAATGCAACGGCCGTAACAAGTCCGGGAGATCGCGTCCGAAGTCGGTGTAAACCAGGGAATCCTCGGTACGATAGGGGTCCAAGTGATATTGTTTGGGCAGAAGATAGACATCATGTTCTCCTGAGATGTCCACGCGCGGCGTGGTCAGGCGATCCTCGCGGTAGGGAATGGTGAACACATGAATTCCTCCCGGTTTGAGCACGCGGCGGATTTCCCGAAACCCTAACCAGGGATTTCGCACGTGTTCCATGATCTCCGAAGAAATAACGATGTCGAAACGGGCGTCGGGAAACGAAAGACGCTGGCAGTCCTGATTCCATACACCCGGACGCAACTCTACGCCGAACGGCTTGTCCCAGAAGTAGCCGCTGCAAGTGTAATGCGGTCGGCCGAGGTATCGGCGGCAGATGGCGCTGGTCGTGGTGAACTCATAAACTTCTGCTCGGTCGAGGATGTGTTGATGAAGCGATTTGCCGGAATAGTCCTCGATGGCCTGCACAATGGCGCGAAGCTTGGGGACGGAGCGGCAATACACACACTTGCGGATGTAGCGGTCTTGCGGCAAATCGCACACGAACCCCCAGCGTTTCCCGCAAATGTTGCATGCAAACTTCCAGGGGTTGAACAGGTGATGATGCGGGTGCAGGACGATGTTCAGGAGGCGGCGTGCTGGAAATCGTCGGCTCACGATAGAGGCGGAAGCGAGTTGGGGCGCGAGCGTTTTTGCAGAAGGCCATGCTTCCGGAGAAATCGAAGCAGGTGGTTGGCGGTGTGAGGGACGAACGTGTTGTGAATCGCGTACGCCAACGACCGGTGATTGAACAACGGCATCCGATAAAGCCAGAGCCGGGCCACGTAGGCTGGCGGCGGATCCACAAGGACCACGGGAACCGTGCGCCGCATCCAGAGCGCCTCCGAGAAACCCGACGGCATCATCAATAGCAGGTCGCATTGCGCCATGATTTCCATTTCTGCAGCGAACCCAAGTCCTTTCAAATATGTGACGCGTTCGCGGGGCACATCCAAGACCGCCTCGGTGAATTTTGCACGGTATTCTCCCTCCACGAAGGCGCCTCTTTCCCGTATCTGCGGTGGAAGGATGCTTGTTTCTGAGTTTTTGCCCATGCCGGCGACGAGAATGTGCGCGTTGCAGGACTCGATGAGCTGGCGAAACAACTCGCTCTTGGTTCGCAGGATCCAATCGGCAGAACGTTGCCCGTGTGTGGCGATAAAGCCGCCCGGTGCCCGGTATCGCCACAGGTAACCCACGGTGAAATGGCGGCGGAACAAATCCGTGCTGATTTCGTTGTACTTCATGCAAAGCGGAAGGTAGTTGCGTCCTTGTTGGCTGAGCGGCAAAGCCATCCCGCAGCGGTTGAAGTCGTGACGGCGAATGAAGCCCCACGGTTTCCAGTTGTGGCGGAAATCGAATCGGGCGCGAACCTCTGGTGGCAGGCGGTCAATCACATCGCGTCGCAACTCCGCATCGCGGATTTGGAACTGGAAGAAACCATCCACTGGAACGCGTGAAATGTTCGTGGCGCTGTGCACCTCCTCGAACATATCCAACTGGAAGTGTTGCATGGCGGCCAGGCGGTTGGGCACTGCGAAGAATCCGATCCATTGTTGGGATGGATTGGCACGCTTCAACTCCCGAATGCAACAGAGCTGTTCATAACAATCGCCCAACGCCCCGTGAATGATGGTGCCGATGCGTTCAGTTTGCGCGGTTGGTTTGCAGCAGTTCGCGATAGAGCGTGGCGTACTGGTTGACCATGTGATGGACGCTGAAATGGGTAACGACCCGGTTGCGAGCAGCGATGCCCATTTCCATTCGGCGGGTTGGGTTGCGGAGCAGTTCGAGCCACGCTGCGGCGAGTGCCTGCGGATTGCGAGGTGGCACAATCAGTCCGCATTGCGGCGGGTTCACAATCTCGCGATTGCCTCCGACATCGGTGGCCACAACGGGTAGCGCGCAGGCCATCGCTTCGAGGATGGTCATGGAAATCCCCTCGGTGATGGAGGACAGGGTAAAGAGAGTGAACGACGGCAACAAAGTAGCCACATCAGAACGGATACCTAGGAAGTCCACGGATGCATTGACTCCCAGCCGTTGGGCTTCATCCTGCAGCTCAACTCTGCGCGGTCCGTCGCCGACGAAAACCAGACGCGGCAAGGGAGGCGGCAATGGTGTCTGCCGTAGAAGTTGGAAGGCTCTCAGCAGGGTTTTTTGATCTTTTTCCGCTGAGAGGCGTGCGACCGTTCCGAGTACGGGCGGCGTGGTCTCCGTGAGCGAACTCCTGATTCGCGGTTTATAAAGTTCGGTGTCCACGCCGTTCCATATCCTCCGCAGTTTTCGCGGGTTGACCCGCTCGATCTGCAACGCCACTTGGGCCGCGTTGTCGGAGACCGGGACAATGGCATCGGTGACAGACGCGAGAAGCCGATTGAGAAAGACACGTTTCCGATTCTCCGGATAATTGCGTCCGTGCTTGGTGTGAACGAGGGCCGTTGTTCGGGCCAGCAGAGCGGCCATTGCCCCGTGGAAATGAGGAGTCGGATTGTGGGTATGAACGATGGCGATCTTTTCCGTCCGCAGAAAAGAGGCCAGCCGGCCAATCGCCGACCAATCCATGCCCGGACGCTTGTTCCACACGTGAACCGGAATCCCGGCCGTTGCCAGTTCGGATGCGAATTCGCCTCCCTGTTCGAGACAGACCACATCGTTCTGGAAACCGAGTCGCTGGAGGCCGCGCGCGAGATTGACAACCACACGCTCCAAGCCGCCAATGCTCAATCCCAACACAATGTGAACCACACGAGGCGGGTTCACGGCGGCGACAACTCGGAGACGGTGACCCGGAATTTGCCCGAAGGAGTGAGAGGAATATTGGCAACCGTTTCGATTTGCACCATGATATGCGATCCGAGCACCCGTCGAAGTTCCTGATCAAGACGGCGGAGTTGTTCTTTGTGCTCTCCGGGGCGCAGCACCAGCTTGAGGATGAGACAGTCGAGTTGTTTCTGGACAACTTGAAACTGGTGGATGGCGTCGAACTCTTTGAGCAGGTGCGGGAAAAATTCTCCGGGCACAATGCGACCGTCAGGAGTGCGGATCACATCGAGAATGCGTCCCTCCACCCGGTCCAACAGGGGCAGACCGCGACCACAAGCGCAAGCGCGGTTGCTCATGACCCCCAGGTCGCCGATGCGATACCGGAGGAAGGGCAGAGCGTAGTTGTGGAGGTCGGTCACCACAATCTCTCCCAGTTCACCATTGGCAACCGGCGCGCCATCCGGTCGCAGGACTTCCACCAGCAGATTATCCGCGCTCAGATGCAGTCCGTGGTGCTTTTCGCATTCCATGCCGATGAGCATGAACTCGCGGCTGCCATACGACGCGAATACCGGGGCATGAAACGCCTGCTCGATCAAATCACGCTGGACGCGGCTGACGCTTTCCGCCGCCGTAATGATCCCTTGCAGGGCGACGACCGGGGCATTGGTTTCGAGAATGTGTTTGGCGAGCAAACACAGCGCGCTGGTGTAGCCCACGACCACGCGGGGTCGGAACGCGTTGAGTTGGCGAAGGCATTCCTGGATCTGAGCTTCGCCAAACTGAAAAGAGCTGACCACGCGGCGGCGCAGCACGGCGTTGTGAAAACTGACTTTCAGTCGTTGCAGCAAGGGAGGAGCGCCGATGGGTTGGCCCCAGACGTAAAACTGGCGTTCGCCATCTTCGCAGCCCGCCCACCGGTAGCCGCGCATGGACACGGCCAGACGCCATTCATAAGAGCTTCGATGCAAGAAAAACCGCAGGGGCACACCCGTAGAGCCGCCAGTGCGGTGTTCATAGGCTAGCGCGGCAAAGTTGTCGGCCAACATTTCCTCGGCATGTTGGCGAATATCCTCTTTGCTTACCAAAGGCAGGCGACGGAAATCGTCGAGCTTCTGAATCTGATCGGGGGTCATTCCCAGGGTTTGCCAGCGTTTCCGGTACCACGCGCTGTGTTGATAAGCGTGATCCACGAGGCGGCGCAATTCGGCAAACTGGAATTCTGCGATCTGTTCTGCCGACCACCATTGTCGTTGTTCAGCAGCACGCCAGTGGTTCCAGGTCTTGCGCCGGCGCACCGCTTCGTATACCGGCCAGAGCACGGCGCGATAACAAGTACCGTAAAGACTCATGAGGCGCTCAACTGAGAGCGTGGGCAGCGCGAACGGTGATCCACATGACAAACACACTGGCCAAGCCCAACAACAGGCCATTGCGAACGTCTCTTTTTACCGGTCCATAGACGGGCGCGTAGAGGTTGCGCTCAGTGCAAATGACATACACCGCAGTAATCGCCAGCGCAAACAGCAGATACAAAATGTGCTGATATTGTCGGGAAATAAAATAGGCTCCGGTCAGATAGCCCGACACAGAAGCGAAGACGCCCGCCAGCAAAAGACGATCGTCGGGCAGCAAATAGTCTTTCTGGTTTATGAGGCGACGGAGATGGATCAAAGTCAGGTAGATCAGTACAAACAAGGGGAGGTATCCCACCAAACCCAATTCGGCCAGTGTGTGAATGAAGGTGTTGTGGGCCACCTGATGTTCATTGGAGTAAGTGGTAAAGTCATTGAACCCGATGCCGAAAATGGGACTCGATTTGAACATGGCAAGTCCATCCCCCCAGAGCACAGCACGACTTTTGTCCGTCATCCCACGGCCAAATCGGGACGGCGCCAATACCGTGACCATACTGATGGCGACGGCCGCGATTACGTAGCGGCGAATTCCCCTGGTTCGTGCAAGCGTGTACGCCATAATCATTCCGAAGACGCCAATGATCCCGCCCCGCGAGTTCGTGCAATAGGCGCCGTAAGCCACCGTCGCCAATCCAGCCAATGAAAAAGCTTTCCAGATCGGGTTGGGAAGAATTTTGAATTGCGCGTAAAAGAGTGGGATCGCCGCCACCAGGACCAAACAAAGATCGTTCGGGTCGGAAAGTGTCCCAAAGGCCAACGACTGGAAGACGCCTTCGCCGGTCACTCGATCCCGAATTCGCCAGAGCGGTCTTTTGCCGCCGAATCCGTATCCCTGATAGTGTTGAAGAATGGCGTGTAGTGCCAACCACAGTGTGCAACCGAGAAATGTCCAGAGGAGCATACGGTAATGTTGGCGGTTGTCCACCAGCGTCAGCAGCAGCGCAAAAAAGAACATGATTTTCCCTAGAGTCTCAAAAACGATCTGGGCACCGCCGAGCCAGAATTTCGTGGCCCACGACAACATGGCCCCAATCAGAAACGCAAGGGCAGCCTTGAGTTGGGGAATGTCAGCCCATACTCTGGGAAAACGAGCCAGAATGACGGGCAAACTGACGAAAAAAAGGGCAATGGCTGTAAAGTTCACCAGTTCCATCCCCTTGACCGGCTCCCACCAGTCCATGGGGCGGACAAGGATCAAACTGATGTAGGCAACGAACAAAAAACTACCCATATCGCAAGCTTATCGCGTGGGAATCTAACCAAGCGCGGAGCAAGTGGCAACTGAAACGGAGGCGCACAAACACTCCATCTGCGCGATACTCTGGCAATGGCAACGGCCATTTCAGAAGGGAACGAAACACCTCCTTCAGGGCATCACGGTAACGTTTCGCGTGGTCGAAATTGCGGGCTGCCCGAAGATGATTGCCCGCCAACGCTTGTCGCAGCACACGCCGCGTGAGTTGGCCCGGATGTTCCTTGGAAAAATCGCGGATAATTTGCGTCTCCACATCGCGTAGATAGGATGGATCTCTCATCCCAAGTGCATTGGGAGTCAGCCGGTAGGCTACAAGCGGTTGATTCACACGGAGGATCGGGAGACCGCGTGCTGCCAAACGGAGCCAGACCGCCCAGTCTTCAGCATGATTGTATCGCTGGCTAAATCCTCCGATTTGCAACAGGCTGCTCTTGTCCACCAGAACCGTGGAAGTCACTATCCGATTGCGCTGGATCAAGTCCGACACCGTAAGTCGGCGCACCCGACTGCGGAGAGGCTCCGGTGGCGTCGTGGGCGGGCTATCCGTAAAGCAGACAGCACCGGCGCAGATCAATGCTGCGGTCGTTTCCTGAGAAAGGTGTTGGAGTTGCAACTCCAGCTTGCATGGGAACCATGCGTCATCAGCGTCCAAAAAGGCGATCCACGGGTGGATCGCTTCTTGGATTCCACGGTTTCGCGCCGTCATGACCCCGCTGTTGGGTTGGCGAATGTAACGAACGCGATCTGCGAAAGCGGCAGCGATTTCGGGTGTCTGATCCGTCGAGCCATCGTCCACCACAATTACTTCATCTGCCGGATGAGTCTGCTGGAGCACGGATCCGATGGCGTCGGCCAAGTATTTCGCGGCGTTATAAACCGGAATAACAACCGAGATACCGGGACCGGATTGTTTCATCGTGTCAGCGACGAAGCACCATGCGGACGTGGGTTGGGTCCAGAAAGGCGTCCTTGCCATCGGGGACCAGTTGCAAGTCGTCGAGCAACTGCTGGAAACGGCTCTCGTTAAATTCGATCTGGCTCCAGGCGAAAGGGTGCAGTTCCAGAAAGAGGATCATTCGGCGGTTTTGTGCCAAAGTGCGTTGCGCGCCCCAAAGAACGTACGGCTCATAACCTTCCACATCAATCTTGATGCAGTCGGGTTGCACCGCGTGCTCCTTGCAAAATGAATCCACCGACACACAACGCACTACCGTTTTCGTCAGTCGTTCGCCCGGTGGTCGCAACGGGCTGTGTTGTGTGTCATAGGGGTCTTCGTTGGGAATGGACCCCGGCTGTTCTCCGACAGCAAAGGGCAACGGTGTGACCGTGTTTTCCAGATGGTTCAAGCGGATGTTTTCTCGAAGGCAACGAAATGGAATCGGGCTTGGCTCGAAAGCGAAGACTCGACCCTGCGGCACGTGCAACCCCAAAACGATACTGATCAAACCGATGTTGGCACCGATGTCCAGTATGCACATGTCGGGTCGAACGGAAGTGAGCAGCCAGGGAATTTCTCGCTGGTACCGGTCAGCCAATTGCAATCTCCGATTGTCGAAACAGACGCGAATCTCGTATCGGCCTGCAACCCGTTTTCGGGTACCACGCCGGTAAACTGTTTGACGCAACAGAGCGTGATAGCCAGGACGACACAGTGACCAGCATCTGGAAAGGAGCGGTTTTTGGAGCATCCGCTGAATGAGGGTTGAGCCAGACATGTTCAGGTGTTGGTTCGGTGATGAATCACCGCGCTGTAAAATCGCTCGAGGTTTTCGGCCATCTGGCTGGCAGTGAACCGTTCCAACGCGCGTTTTCGTCCGGCCGCACCCATCCGAGCGCGCAACTTCGGGTCGGTCAGCAGGGTGACGAGTGCTTCAGCAAGTGCCTCAGGATCATTGGGCGGCACGAGGAACCCTGTTTCTTGATGGAGAATCAACTCGGGCATGGCGCTTGTGTTGCAGCCCACCACAGGTTTGCCGCGCATCATTGCCTCCAAAAAGGTCAGCCCGAAGGATTCGTGAACCGAGGCCGATACGTAAACGGCACAATTCGCATAGAGTTTGTCGCGCTCGATGTCCGAGACCTGGCCGAGAAACTGCACTTTGTCGCGCGAAACGGCCGGATGCTTGGCCCGGAACGATCGCTCATGGACGTGCTCTCGATCTTCCCCTGCCAGCCAGAACTCCGCTTCGGGCACCTTTTCCAGTACCAACGGAATAGCCGCCAACAACGTGGGCGCACCTTTGCGCGGGTTCAGTGTCCCCACGCAAAGAACCGAAAGCTTTCTTTCCGCAGACGGAGCCGAAGGCGAAATTCCAAGCGGCAAACACCCAATGTTGTTGATGTTGATTCCGTAGAAGGTACCCAGTTTCTGGCGCTGCGACTCGCTGTGGGTGACCACTGCGGTAGCGTGGCGTGCACTCGTTTTTTCAGCCCAAATCATGAATTTGTCTCCCACAGTCGGGGAGCGGTTCGCGCTGTTCAGTGACTCAATGGTGGAGGTGTATAATCGGATAACAGTCGGCGCCACTTGAAGCAAAACCGCCGCAAGGCCCAAGCCCTCCCAATTGGGAGCCTCCACAACATCGAAACGGTGTTTCCTATGGAGGCGAAACAATGCCCACGCTAAACAAGCGCTCTCCCCCAATCCGGGGCACCATCGCCCGAAAACCGGCACCCAGCGTGCGTAGCGCACGTGCACATGGACATCACCGTCGTGGAGATCACGCGATGGCCCACGCGCTCCCAGTAGCACATGAACCTCGTGTCCGCGCGCTGCCAAAGCCCGCGCCGCCGTTTGCGTGTAAACCCCAATACCGCCGGTGCGGTTCACCGTCGGGTAGTAATCGGTGAGATAACAGATTCTCACAGCGGTCAGTCGCTGAGAGGCTGGCAAATCGCTGGCAAATGAAACCGCTCCAACAAATACCCCGTGTACTCCTTCGGATTGACTTGCGGGCGTGTGGTCCAACGCGCTCCGCGTATCAAATGCATCAGGGTCAAACCGGGTTCTTCTCGCAAGCCGATGAGCAAACGATGGGCTGTGGCCAACGGAGCTTGCAGGAAAGCACGTGGGTGGAGTTGAAGGCGGTTGAAGGTCTCCACTCGACGTGGCCAAAGTAGCAGCGATTGCGTCTCTGGCGTTCGCATTTGAGCCGGCAGGCGATCGGCAAAAGTGGAGAGGACGGACTTTGTGATGGAGACGGTGTCGGCCCGGAAGGGCCCGGCGCGAAAATGCTTTGTGGCTTGTTGGCGATGGATGCGCCATGTGGCAAGCGTTTCGGGCACGTGAACAGTGTCGGTGCAGAGACTGGCGCGCAACGCCCATTCGTAGTCGCCGATGGAACCGCGGTTGGCCGGGAAGGGGCTGGTTTTTGCCAGCAATGATCTGCGAAACAAAACCGCCGTGATCGTTGTCCAGACATGTTTTGCCACGCAAGAAGCGACAAACTCCGAAAGACCGTATCGCCGATGCGCTCGCTTGAGCCAGTCGCCGTAAATCACGTGACCGTTCGGAATATCCTCGTCGAAAATCACCCGACCTTTTTCGTCTATCAGGTCGAAATTGCAAGAGGCCATCTCGACATCAGGATGCTGTTCAAGAGCGGCCACGAGTTTCTCCAGCATCGTCGGGTAAGATGTGTCGTCACTGGTGGCGACATACACATACTGGCCGCGGGCGCGCTCTACACAATAGTTCCAACTGCCCGGTGTGCCGGCACGGGGGGCTTGGAACATTTGGATCCGGCGGTCACCTCGGAAGGTCTGGAAGAACTCCCAGGAGCCGTCGTTGGAATAGCTGTCGCAAATGATCAGTTCCCAGTCCGGGAAGGTCTGGGCCAGAAGCGTATCCATCCGGTCCTGCAGAAACGGTCGCGTGTTCAGGTTTGGCAGACAAATGGAGACCAACGGCGTCATCGCGCTCATCAGCTACGGGTGACTTGGAAACCGGTGGCGGAGATCGCAAAGTCCACGAAACGCGCGCGTTCATTGGGGGGATGCCCGGTCAGCACGCGACGGATTCGCCGCGCGGCCTTCTCGTCTTTGGCCAACATCAGTAAATAGCCGCCGCCGCCCGCGCCGAGCAATTTGGCCGCGAGCAGATCGCCGCACACCGCGTCCAATATGGCTTGCACCGCCGGTGGATTGGTGCCTTTGTCTAATTGTTGGTTCAATTGCCAGCTGCGTCGAATCGCCGCGGCCAGCGCCTCCCAATCGGCCCTTGCAATGGCCGTGGCGGTCCTTTCAGCATTCTCGCCGATTTGTCGCAGTATCGAAAGGTGTTTGCATTTCTTCAGCAGCACCGCTCGGACAACTTCCTGCAAAATGTCTTTGGCGGTGCGGGTCAATCCCGTGTAGTAGAGCATCAGCGTTCCGTCCGCGATGGCGTTGGCAAACAGCGTTTCTGGCAACCATCGGATCACCGGTTTCTGCGACAATCCCCGCGCTGTTTCAATCAGTTTGATCCCGTGCGTGAGTCCGCCGATTTGATCCTGCCAGCCGCCACCGGTGGTCAGCATTTGTTCCAACGCCAGCGTTCGCTCGGAGATGGCGTAAAAATCCCAACCCAAACCGCAGAGTTCGCTGAGAGTCCCCAACAGCGTGGCTGCAAGGATACTCGAAGTGCCAAGTCCTGAGCCTTTTGGCACGGCGCACAACAGCGACACTTCGATGCCGCCGCCGAACTGTCGGAGTTGAGCTTCCAGCGATTGCCCGTCTTTCTGCGCGCGAAAGGGCGGGAGGAAACCACACAAGGCGAGTGCCGCCCTGGCAATCGTAAAACCGCTGCCCACTCGGTCAAAGCCTTCCAATTCCTGATGCGTTCGCACGCGCTCTTCCAAACCGAGGTCAATGGAGCGGATCACCAACTCAGGGCGCGGACTGACCCGCGCAAAAACTTGCACGGGGGGCTGGCCGTTCAGGTTGACCGCCAGGTTGAGAACCCGACCGCCGTGCAGAAAACAATACGGTGGCGTGTCCGTCCAACCGCCCGCCAAATCGAGGCGCACCGGAGCGCGGCCCCAGACGATTTGGTCCTCCAATACGCAACGACGCGGCATGACCTTTTGCGATTGGATCCGTCGGATGATGCTGCGGCGCAAACGTGCCACAGCCTGCGCCGTTATCGCGTCGTCCTTGCGAAGGTCGGGCTTCATCAGGAGCAAGCAGGAGGCGCCGTACGCGTACGCCACGCGGCGACCAGCTCCTGAAAAATATCGTCGAGGGATTTGGTAATGTCCCAACTCGGATAGTGTTGGCGCATCTTGGTCAGGTCGCTGATGTAACAGATGTGATCGCCTTCGCGTGCCTTGTCCACGTATTCCCAGTGCATCTTTTTTCCGGTCAGCGACTCCACGCGCGCAAACGCTTCCAAGATCGAAACGGAATTCGCCCGACCGCCGCCGATGTTATAAACCTCGGCACAACGCGGAGAACGGATGAATTCCTCGGCGAAACGTGCCACATCGTGGGAGTGAATGTTGTCACGAACCTGTTTGCCCTTGTAGCCATAGACTCGGTAACGACCGCCGGTGACGTTGACCTTGACCAGATAACTGAGGAACCCGTGCAGTTCGACCCCGGAGTGAGCCGGCCCTGTCAGACACCCGCCGCGCAAACAACAAGTCGGCATCCCGAAATAGCGGCCATACTCTTGCACGAAGATGTCGCCGGCCAGCTTGGACGCGCCGAACAGTGAGTGTTTGGAT
>Ga0272448_1000322_pt1 | contig 74670 bp, 59 predicted proteins | sample YNPCB0191_FD_202220 | JGI IMG/M metagenome (GOLD analysis project Ga0272448, IMG submission 202220) | Hot spring sediment microbial communities from Yellowstone National Park, WY, United States - YNP-CB-019-1 | ecosystem: Environmental > Aquatic > Thermal springs > Hot (42-90C) > Sediment...
GAACCGGAGCGGGTACGGCGGCTGACCAGCTGGTCGTGGATTCAAAAAGCGTGGGCTGGATTACCGCCATAAATATCTCCTAAAAGTTCACTATAAGCATTAATGGCTTTAACAAACACTATTGGTAGTAGACCAGTTTCTTGATCGCGGCCAGACTGTCCGCCGCCGTCGCCAGGGCGACCCCCTCCACGGTGATGAAGTTGTAGCGGGCACCCCCCGCGGTGATGTCCTTCCCGCTCTCCAGGCAGCCGTCCACCAGGGCACTCAGGTACGGGGTGGGCTCAAAGCGGGCCCGACCAGTATCGGCGATGTTGTTGGCAGCGATCAGTTGCTCCAGGATGGCCTTCAGTTGCCGCTGGAAGGCCTCAAAGAACTGCTCAAAGGTGGCGAAGTTGCGGGGGTCGCCCGTCCGGGGGCCGACCTGTTCGCCCGTGGCGGCGTCCCGCCCGTCGTGGAGGGCCAGTTCCACGGCCTTGGCGATGTTCAGGTTGACGTCCACCGTCCCGGAGCGGTCGCACCCCTGGAGGGTGTTCTCCAGACAGCCCACGGGGGCGTAGTCCCACAGTTTCTCCTCCGGCAGTCCCTCCCAGCGCAGGCCCGCGATGGAGTTCTCGTCAAAGTTCAGGAGGAACGGGCTCCCCTGGGCGTTGGCGACCATGTCCACCACCCTCTGCAGGAGCCAGTCGGGGGTGCGGGCGTGGAGGCGGACGTTGGGCTTGGGCTCCAGCAGGTTCATCTCCTCAATGACGTCCAGGATCAGCGCGGTCAGTTCGTTGCTGGCGTCCTCCCCCTGCTCGTTCATCCCGCCCAGGGTGACCAGTTGGCCGAAGGAGGAGTTGATGCCTTGGTTGTTGCCCACCCAGCCCTGGTAGTCGTAGGCGTAGTTGGGCTTGATCCAGAAGCACTGGAGGAGTTCCTTCGCCTGCTGACGGGTGAGCCGTCCGGCCTCTACGTCGGCCCGGTAGTAGGGGTAGAGGTACTGGTCTATCCGGCCCGGGGAGAGGCCGGGGCCGGGGTAACTCTCGGCGACCATGACCAGCATGTGGGTGAACCAGAGGGACTGCAGGGCCTCGTGGAAGGTCTCCGCGGGCTCCCAGGGGACTTTGTCGCAGATGCGGGCGATCTCTTCCAGTTCCGCGCGCCGCTGGGGGTCGGGCTCCTGGGCGGCCAGGCGGCGGGCCTCGGCGGCGTAGCGGGCGGCGAAGGCGCGGGCGGCCTCGGCGCAGATGGCGATCGCGCGGGCCAGCGCGCGCTTCTGCGGCGTGGTCCGGGGGTCATCCGCCACCGCCCGGGCCTCCGCGTGGATGGCCCGGAATCCCTCCCGCAGGACGCGGGGGTAGTTGGGGATCAGGTGGCCCGGGACGGCGCCGCAGTTGCCCACCCCCAGCCGGTCCAGCCGGGACGCCTCCTTCAGGAAGCGCTTCTCCATTCGGGCGAACTGGCGGGCCTCGGCGCGGGTGAGGGTGCGGGAGAGAGCCGCGTTGAAGTGGGAGCCGACGATGAGTTCCCCCTCCAGAATCTGGACGGGCAGGTACGCCTCCACCACCCGCCGGAAGAAGAGGGCCCGCCGCACCACCAGCGGCTCCTTCCAGAAACCGGGGGGCAGGTCCACCGGGGTCGCAGCGGCCCGGAGGTAGGCCCTCGCGCCGTTGAGGAACAGGGCCATTTCGGGGACGTTGGTCCAGTTCCAGGGGGAGTAGACGTGGTCCCAGGGGGTGCCGGTGGTGTAGGCGCGGACCTCGTTGGTGTACTCGCGGGTGTAGAAACTCCAGTACTGGTCCCGCAACCGGCGGACGCGCGGGCTGAGGGTCTCCGCAGGGGACCAGACCAGCGTGGGGGTGACCACTTCGCAGGTATCTACGGCCATAGGGACCTCCTGTGTGCAGGGCCTCACCCCCGGCGGCTGCGCCGTCGGGGGGAGAGGTGAGGGCGCTACCGCAACCCCTTCCCGCGCAGGAGGCCGTCCACCCAGGCGGCCTCTTCGGCGGAGAGGGGTGCGGACGGTGGGCGGCGGTAGTCTATCAGGTCGGCGTAGCCGCCGTTGTCGTAGCAGCGGTCCAGGACGGCCTGGACGTCCAGCACCACATCCGGGTCGGGCTCCTTCAGGGGGATGCGCATCCGGGGGAGCCGCCGGCTCAGGGGGATGGGGTACACCTCAAAGCGGCGCCGCTCCGGCCCCCGCCGGACGCAGATGAGATACCGGTGCGGGGGCAGTTCGGCGCGCCCTTCCTCCGACAGCGCCACCGTGTGCAGACCGGAGGAGAGCAGGTCTATCTCCACCAGGTGGATGGGGGTATCCAGCAGTTCCTGCTGTTTGGAGCGGTAGAGGCGGTGGCCCTCCCCCGGGGCCTTGTTGGCCGGACTGAGCACCTCAATGACCGTCACCACCTCGCCCCCGGCAGCGTGAACGATCTCCAGGTAGGGCTCCCGGTGCTCCACCGGGGGCAACGTTACCAGGACCGGCACGTCCACGACCTCGGTCTCCGCCTCGGCGGTGGCCGCATAGACCGGAGCAGGCTCCCGCACCGTCAGCGGCTGCCGGATGATGGTCACGTCCGGGTAGAAGAGTTGAGGGGGTTCCAGGATGTAGACGCGCTCGCCGATGCGGGCGTGATAGCGGGGGCGCAGAGAGGGGCCGATGGTGTCTGCAATGTACGTAATCAACCGCTGATGGACATCCGGCCAATGGGCCGGGTCCTCCAGATACGGGTCCATTCCCGGGAAGGGGCCTGGCATGTCTCACCTCCCATAAGGTGACCGTCACCGTCAAGGTGACGGTCACCTTTCCAACTGCCGCTCGGCGGCCTCCAGGCGGGCCAGCACCCGTTCCCGCCCCAGAATGCTGAGGGTGCCGAAGAGCGGCGGAGAAACGGTCTTGCCGGTGGTGGCGACGCGGATGAGGCCGAAGACCTGACGGTTGTTCAGGCCCAACTCCCCCACCAGCGCGCGCAACGGCGGCTCTATGGACTCCTCGCTGAAATCGGGCACGGCCGCCAGCACCTCCCGCGCCCGCCGCAGGACCTCCGCCGCCCGTCCGGCATCCAGGCCTCCCTCTAACAGTGCCTCCGCCGGAGGCGGCGCGATGTCCACGAAGAAGAAGTCCGTCATCTCCACCACATCGGTCAGATGCTTGATGCGCTCCTGGATCAGGGGGACGATGCGCCGCAGGACGGCGCGCGTCTCCGGTGGGCACGGCACGGGCACCAGCCCGGCCTCCTGCCAGAAGGGGAGCAGCCGCTCCAGCAGGTCGTCCGGGGAGAAACTGCGGATGTAGACCCCGTTCATCCAGTCCAGTTTGTCGTAGGAGAAGGCCGCCGGGGCCCGGTTGACCCGGTAGAGGTCAAACCGTTCTATCAACTCCTCCCGGCTGAAAATCTCCTGCGTCTCCCCCTCGCCCGGCGCCCAGCCCAGAAGGGCCAGGAAGTTCAGCAGCGCCTCCGCCAGGTAGCCCTGCCGCCGGAACTCCGTGATGGACGTGGCCCCCTCCCGCTTGGCCAGTTTCTTGCCGCCGGGCATCGTCACCAGCGGGACGTGGCAGAAGACGGGCATCTCCCACCCCAGAGCCTGGTAGAGCAGGACGTGCTTCGGCGTGCTGGGCACCCAGTCGTCCCCCCGGATGACGTGGGTCACCTTCATATAGTGGTCGTCCACCACGACGGCCAGGTGGTAGGTGGGGAAGCCGTCGGACTTCAGGAGCACCTGGTCGTCAATCCCGGCGTTCTCAAAGACCACCTCGCCCTTGATGACGTCCTGGAAGACGGTCCGACCGGTGAGGGGGACCTTGAGCCGGATAACGTGGGGCTCCTCCGGAGAAATGGCGTCGGGCGGGAGATAGCGGCAATGGCGGTCGTACATTGGGGGCTGACCGCGCGCCCGCTGGGCCTGCCGGACCGCCTCCAGCCGCTCCGGCGTGCAGTTGCAGCGGTAGGCCCACCCGGCCGCGACCAGTTCCTCGGCGACCTGCCGGTAGAGGGGCAGCCGCTCCGACTGGATGTACGGCCCGTACGGGCCGCCGACGGCGTACACTTCGGCGTTCTCCACCCCGGCCCGGCGCAACTCCTCCAGGCCCGGCCCCTCATCCCAATCCAGCCCCAGCCAGCGCAGCCCCTCCATGATGACCGGAATGGTCTCCGGCTGGTAGCGGACCCGGTCGGTATCCTCAATCCGCAGGATGAACTGACCGCCCATTTTGCGGGCGAAGAGCCAGTTGAAGACGACGGTTCGTACGTTACCGATATGGGGCTCCCCGGTCGGACTGGGAGCAAAACGGACCCGAACGCTCACGCTGTCACCTCCAAACCCAGTTTATGACGGATAAACGCCCGGACCTCCCGCATTGCCTGCAGGGCGTCGCAGGCCTCTTCTGCAGTGGCAAAGTCCCCAGGATAGCGAATGTCCACCGCGTAGTCGTTCAGAAGCAGAAGGGGCTCCCGGATTGCCTCAAATTCGGGGTCAACGGGAGTCACCAGGTTGAGCAGGGCCTCCAGGTCGTGCAGACGAGGGAATGGAATGCTCCGGGAAGTCAGGAAGGCCTTGAGGTATTTCTCCGCGCACTGCTGGGCGTGAAAGCAGACGGCATCGTAGTTGGGGCCTTCGCCGACAGTCCCTTCTCGCTCTGCGGTACGGGAATCCCCTTCAGCCTTCTCCACCCATTCCATCACGAGTTCGTTCATACAGCACCTTTCCGGTCGCCATAATTTCCCGCAGGAAGAAATCACCTGCCGTGACCCGACGCTGAATCTCTTGCGGAGTACGGACGACAATGTCCATCGGGAACGGACGCGGGGAGAGCGCGCGCGAAATCGCCAGACGTTGCTGGCGGGAACTCAGGGGCGTCTCCATAACCACCAGCAGGTCCACATCGCTATCAGGACCCGGAGTGCCAGTAGCGTAGGAGCCGAAGAGGATGATTTTCTCCGGACGGAACAGCCTGGCAATCCGCCGGGCGACGGCCCGGATTTCCCGCATGGAGATAGGGCGGTGGCCCGCTCCTGGAGCGTTCGTTGCCCTGGACCGGGATATTTCCAGCACCCGTTCGCTCATCATCTGCGCTCCTGTCATTGCGGGAAGACGTGCCAGGCACTTCCAGAAGTGCCTGGCACGTTCTAACTCCTGTCATTTGAGAATGTAATACGTCCCCTTCTTATCCCCCACCTTAATCAGCACCCCCTTCTCCACCAGGTCCGCCAGGTCCAGACGCAGGGTCTCCGGGCTGACATGCGGGCAGATGACCTGATACTCCCGGTTGGTGATCCGCCCGTACCGCCGGATGTACTCCAGCGCCTTCATCTGGCGCTCGTTCATCGTCCGCTGCCACTGGGCAATGGGGGGGCGCTCCCGCCGGTTGTAGAGCGTCACGCTGAAGAGATACGGCTCCGCCCGGAATTGGGGCGGTGGCAACCCGGCGGCGGTCATCTCCTCAATCATCAGGTCTATCCCCAGCCCCAGTTCCTCAATGTAGCCCCAATAGTAGAGGGCGCCCACGATGCGCGGGTTGCGGGAGAAGTGCTCCTCCACGATGTTATCCAGCGTGATGTAGCCGGGAAGCCCGCCGGGGCTGATGATTTCCATACGGTCGCTGAACATGCGCACCTCAATCCGCCGCCCCCGGAGACGGTAATCCCGGTGGGCCACCGCGTTGACCAGGGCCTCCCGGACCGCCGCAGGCGGATACTCGGTCTGCTCCACCCGCTCCAGCCCCTTGACCACCGCGCCAGTCCGCATCTCCTCCATGATGACCGTCCAGGTCCGCTGGATGATGCGCGCCAGCGGGCCGGCGACGTCCTCCCGTCGGCCGTAGCCCGCCTCGCCGCCCTCCCCCCGAGGCTCCGTGCCCAGGAACTTCACAAAGACCAGCCCGCTCTGGGGCAGGAAGGCCTGCGGCTCCCTCCCAAAGAGGAGCATGCCGGCTACGGTGGGCGTCCCCTCTTCGGTCAGCGCTCCGATCTGGACGAGCAACTCGTCTGTGGAACGGGTCCAGGGTCGGCGTTGCTTCTCCTGCCAGCGCTGGAGAAACTCCTCCACCACATCCTCGTCCAGGTCCTCCCGCCGGGCCCCGGCGACGGTCTGGGTCTCGTAGTCCCCGCTGGACTTGGTGGCGGCCAGGTGGCGGATTTCCTCGCCGGAGAGGGGGCGGTTCTCCCCCCCGCGACGGATCACCACCCGCCCGTCGGAGAGGCTATGGAGTTCCGTGCTCCGGGGGACGCGGACGTAGAACACAAATCCCCCGGCGACCTCCTCCTGCTGGCACTCCACCTCCAGCGGCGGGCGGCACTGACGGAGCGCGTCCTGCAACAGGGCGTCCATCTCTTCGGGGTAGACCGCGCCGGTAGACTTGCCCGTCTCGTCTATCCCCAGGACGACCGTTCCGCCGTCGGCGTTGGCGAAGGCGACAATGGTCTCCGCCAGCAGGTCCACCTCCGGCTCCGGCATCAGGGCCACCAGTTGCCCCGACCCCCGTCTCACCAGGTCTCCCCACATCTGAATTTCACCCGCTTCGCTCTGGACTCTATCCCCAGTATACAACAAAACGGTAGAGAGACAAGGCCGCTACAGTTCACATGTTGACGAAGAGACCTAAACGGGCTATAATCAACCTCAGAGGAGGGCCGATGGCTTTCACATCTCCTGCCGATCCAACAGTCCGATTAGAAAACGTCCGACAACTGCTGCGAAGAGCCCAGGAAGAAACAGCCAGCGGGCACTACCAGCAGGCTGTCCAACTGACAACCGAGGGCCTGGCCCTGTTAGATTCTCTCCCCTCTTCGCCAGAACGGGAACACCTGCGCTGGGACCTTCTATTGCAGCGCGGGCGCGCCCGATTCCTGATGGGAGATTACGATGCCCTCTCCGATTTTGAGACCGTCCGGGGGCAATCCTCCGACCCGGTTCAACGCACGGAAGGATTGATCGGCATCGCGGATTGCCACAACGGGATGGGGGATTACCTCACCGCCGGGGAAGAGTACGGGACAGCGCTTCGGGAAGCGGAAACCCACCAGAGCGACATCTCCCGCGTCCGCGCCCAGATCGGATGGGGGACGCTCTGCTGGAAACAGGGCCGGGTAGAGGAGGCCATCCAGGCCCTGAACCGGGCCCGCACCGTGCTGCAACGCACCCCGGACCTGTATGAACTGGGCAGAACTCTGCTGGGACTGGGCATTGCCTACGACTATGCCGGTCAGTTAGAAGAGGCCATCAACTCTTACGAGGACGCATTGAAGTGCTTCCGCTCTCTGCACGATGACCAGCGAACCGCCGCGACGCTGAATAACGTTGGGGAACTCTACCAGGAACTGCGCGACCTGGACCGGGCGCTTCCGTACCATGAGGAAGCGGCCCGGCTGGCCTCCCAATCGGGAGCCGATCGTGTCTCCACAGACATTACCCGGAATATCGGGGTGGACCTGCTGCTGATGGGGCGGTACAGCGAAGCGATGATGTGTCTGAACCAGGCCCTATCCCGGGCCCGGGCGATTCGGGATAAAGACCTGGCGTTGCAGGCACTGTATAACCTGGGCGACGCCTTTCTGCGACAGGGCGAGGTAGAACGGGCACTGGCCGTTGCGGGAGAACTGGCTGACGAGGCCGCTGCCATCCACAGCGAACTGCACGCGGCCCGGGCTCAGTTGCTCCAGGGACGGGCGTATCTGGCCCAGGGGGACCGCTCCAGGGCTCAGAGCGTCCTGCAGGCTGCACTGGGACATGCCCACGCCATCCCCAGCCGCTGGTTGCTCTGGCAACTCCACGCGGCCCTGGGGAGGGCCACCGATGACCCTGAGATTGCCCGCATCCACTTCCGCATCGCCGCCGATTTCATCCATCAAATTGCCGACCCCCTGAGCGACCCCGACCTCCGTTCTCGCTTCCTCTCTCAACCCGAAATCCAGGCTGTCATCCGACGGGCCGAAGAGCCGCAACCATGAGAGGGAAACGGTGTTTTCACTAACAGAAGAAAGCACTGTCCGGTCGGACTGCCCCCCCGGTGACGAGAGGGAACTGGTAGAACGGGCCAAACGGGACCCCGAGGCCTTTGGCCTGCTCTACGAGCGGTACGTCGCCCAGATTTACCGTTACCTGTATTACCGTACGGGGAATCCCCAGGACGCCGAAGACCTGACGGCGCGCACCTTTTATCGGGCACTGGAGCATCTCCCCCGCTATCAGGAGCGGGGACTTCCCTTCGCCGCCTGGCTCTACCGCATCGCCCACAACATCGTCGTCAACTGGCAGCGCGACCGGCGACGGCGACCAGTGGTGGCGCTGGACCACGTGGTGATGCACGCGGCGGAGGGAGACCCTCAGGGGGCATTGGAGGAGCAGGAAGAGCGGGAGCAACTGATTCGGGCTTTCCGTTGTCTTTCTCCCGAAAGGCAGGAACTGCTCATTCTCAAGTTCGTGGAAGGGATGTCCAACGCACAGATTGGGGCCATTATGGGGCGAAGCGAGGGGGCCATCAAGTCCCTTTACCACCGCACCCTGCTGGAATTGAAGAAGAACCTGGAAGGAACAGAGGATGGAGGAGCAAGAAGCGACCCTGGTCCGGATCAGTGAGCGGCTCCAGCAACTGCTGGTCCCCGTGGAGCCGCCCCTGGCCTATGTCCGCAGCCTGCGGGCGGAACTGGTAGAAGCGGCCCGACGGCGGCAGGAGCGTGCCAATCGCCTGCGCCGCATCCTGCTGGTGGGAGCGGCCATCGCGGGCTCGGTCGCTTCCGTGGCCGGCGTGACCGCCTTCCTGGTGCTCCGGCGGCGAGCCCGCGTCCATCCCCCGGCGGTTGTGGGATAGAAGTATACGGGGCGGCCCGATTGGGCCGCCCCGTATGTTCTTCTTTGCCACGAATTGCACGAATTAAGCGAATTCCGTCATCAGGCCATCCAGCGCAGCCGCCGCATACAGGCACAATGCCGGAGCCATCGCAATCCCATAGCGGGTGGCCCCGTAGGTGATGGCGACCAGCCCGTTGATCCCCAGAATCAGGGCATAAAGGGGGAACTGATCCCGCCAGCCCCGCCGGGTCCGCCACATCCCCCAAAAGGCCAGTGCCAGAAACACCAGATAGGGCGGGAGCACCACCGCGGTCAGTAAGGGACTGGCCCGACGAGAGAACTGAACGCCGAAGGATGTCGGTGACCACAGGCGCAGCAGTTTGCGCGGCACCAGGGCCGCGAATTCCAGCGGGTGGTCCCGAATCCAGGCCAGCCCCCGCTCCATAAACCGGCGGCTGCTCTCCAACTCGCTGAGCCCCTCCCAGCCCATCCACCCCCATTCCGGCGCGCCCTCCCCCCAGGTCCGCTCATCGGGGAGCATCCCGCCCCCCTCCGATAGCGGGTTGTTCCCCGCCCAAATCCCCACGCCTCCCAGCGAGGCGACCGGAATGAACTCCCCAAACACCACGAAGTTGCGGACGACCCACGGCGTGAACAGCAGCGCCAGGCCCAGCATCATCAACACCACGTCCCGCCCGCGCGCTTTCCAGGGAAGCGGCCGGATCAGCATCCACACCACCATCAGCGGCAGCCACAGCGTGGCCGTGGGGCGGGTCAGCGCAGTGGCCGCCAGGAAGACCCCCGCCAGCAGAGGGAGAAACCACTCCCGGCGCCGCACCATCCGCGCCGCCAGCCAGAGCGCCAGCGCCTGGAAGAGGAACGAAACGGTCTCCGAATAGAATTCGCCGACCATATAGACCTGTAGCGGGTACAGACTCAGCCCAATGGCCGCCAGAAGCCCGGTCCGACGGCTGAAGAGTTCCGTCCCAATGGCATAGACCAGCAGACAGGTGACAGCATCCAGCAGGGCCTGGACCAGCCGGACAGCCGGATAGGAGTGGCCGAAAAGCAGATAGACTCCCGCCAGAAATATCGGATACCCCGGGGGACGAAAGGCGGTCGGGTGCTCTACCCCATACGTCCCCGTCTTCAGCAGATGGACCGCCAGCATATCGTAGCCGATACCGTCGTAGGTGGGGGGACTGTTCAGGCCGACAATGACCGTCAGATAGACCAGCCGCACCGCCAGAGCCAACGCCAGAACGAAAGCCGCGCTGCGCCGGGGGCTCTGGGAGAGATCATCCGCTTTTTGAGCCAACCACGCGAAAGGTTGCTGTATCCTCATCTTCCCTCCACCGCCGCGTATACTTCGTCCAGTTTCCGACAGACGACCCGCCAGTCAAACTGCTCCTCCGCGTACCGACGGCCTGCCGCCGCCAGGCGCGCCGCCGTCCCCCGGTCCTCCAGCACCCGCAGGACGGCGGCAGCGAACTCCGCCTCACCGTCGGCGACCAGGATGTCTGTCCCCGGATGGACGGGGATGCCAGCACAGCCCACCGTCGTGGAAACGACCGGGATCCCCCACGCCCATGCGGTGAGAATCTTCACCCGCATCCCGCTCCCGGCGTGGAGCGGCACAATGAAGACACCGCTCTGCTGGATGTAGGGCCTCGGGTCCTCCACATAGCCCGTCACGCGGACGCCAGGGATTTCCTTCTCCAGTGCCCGAATCTCCTCCGGGGGCCGCGCACCGACTACGTAGAACGGCACATCCGGACACCGTTCCCGGATCAGCGGATAGACCCGCCGGGCAAACCACAGGACGCCGTCTATGTTGGGGGGCCAGTACATCGTCCCGATGTGGAGAATCCCGAAGGCATCGGGGGCGCGCTCCACGGGCCGAATCTCCTCCGTATCCACTGCAATGGGGATGACGGTGATGCGGTCGGGCGGACATCCCGCCTCCACCAGCGCCTCCCGGTCCTCCTCGCTGACCGCGGTGACGGCATCAAACCGGCGGCCGATTTCCCCCTCGTACCCCTTTAACTTCCGCCATTCCAGGTCCAGGGCCCACTTTCGGGGGCCGGGGGGTGTACGACGGGCCATCTGGTGAAAAATGGTCCAGACGGCGTTGTGGGCGTCCAGGACGCGGTACACTCCTTCCAGCGGCAAGGCGTACTGGGCCATGGTGAGTTGATCGGCGTGTACAGCGTCTACCGGCGCGCGGGCCATCACTTCCGCAATGGTCCGGTGCATTCGGGGGTCGCCGTCCCGCACGACCAGAAAGGGCCGACCGTCCGCCAGGCTTCGGGCGAAGGCCAGCCCGTCCCGCGGGCGGGAGCGGCGAATGGGGACCGTGTGGACCTCCTGGCAGTACTTCAGGAGAACCGGGATGTGCTCCCGTTCGGCCCCGGAACGGATGAAGGAGACCAGGTACACTGCATGGCGCTGGGCCAGGTAGCGGAGCACGTGGTAGGTTTTGATTTTGGGCCCACTGTCGGGCGGGTAGGGGAGAACCTGGGTCAGAAGCAGGATGCGCATGCAAAACCTCAATCGCGGATGTGCCAGGCACTTCCAAAAGTGCCTGGCACATTCTGTCCTGCCTATCGCCGCCGGGCGCGGGAGACCGCCATCACCAGGCCGATCAGGACCGCGACCGGCAGAAGGGCCAGAAGCAACCCGGTCACCTCGTCCCCTTCGGTGTAGAGTGTCGCGGGGTTGAAGGGGCGGACGGCATCCGGCGGGACGGTGGGGAAGGGAGTGGGCGTCGGGAAGGGCGTCCGGGTGGGGGGCGGCGGGGTCTCCGTCGGCGTCGGCATGGGGGCCGGAGTCCAGGCCGGCGCCGGGATGGCCCGGGCACTGTACCAGGCCCGGACCACCTGCCCCTCTTCGTAGCCAGGCCACTGTTTGCTGAACCAGGCCACGTGGAGCGTGTTCCCCAATCCCACCGCGATGCGGGGGAACTCCGGATACCCCTCGTAGGGGGAGACCCGCTCCGGCTCCAGCCAGCCGGTGCCGTCCCACTCCAGGCGAAAGATGGCCTGTCGCCCCGCAGGAGCATCCCGCCCGGAGACGACAAAGTGCAGATGCCCCCGACTGTCGGCGGCGACGTCGTAGTCGTCAAACACCGCGGTGCTCTCCACAGGCCAGATGCCGGGGACCCGCTGGGGGGCCGACCACTGCCGCCCGTCCGAAGAGACCTGGTAGTAGATGCCATCCCCCGGCACAAGCCGCCAGATGGCGACAATCTGCCCCTGCCCGTCCACGCCCAGCATCACCTGGCGGGGGAAACCCCCGGTGTAGGTGAAGACCTGCGGCGCGCTCCAGGTCTGCCCACCGTCAGTGGAGAGAGCATAGGCCACGCCGACAGGATGGTCGGAGACCCAGCGGTCGCCGCCCTCTTCCCAGAAGACGTGCACCCGCCCCTGAGCGTCGGCCAGGACGTGGACTTTCATTGTCCCCACCTCGGAGCGGGAGAGGTTGACCGGGGCCGACCAGCGGACGCCCCCGTCGGTGGACTGCCGGTAGAAGATGTCGGCGCAGTCGCCCAGCGGGCAATCCGGGCTGGCCTTGTTCCCCGCCGACTCCGTCCAGACGGCGTGCAACGTTCCGTCGGGGCCGACGGCGATGTCCGGGAAGTAGGCGTGGCCAAACCCGCTCATCCGCCGTGGCTCCGACCAGGCCCGGGTCGAACTGGCGTGCGAAATCCAGGCCTGCTGGTAGACGATGTACTGGAAGTCCTTCAGGTAGATCAGATGGAGGCGCCCGACCCGGTCGGCGGCGATGGCCGCCCGGATGGCCGACTGTCCGGCCCCCTGGTCCAGAAAGACGTCGTACGGCGGCTGCCAGCCGCCGTCCCGCTGCCGCCAGTACATCAGACATGGTTTCTTGTAGGCAGTGGAACACTGGGCAGTCTGCCAGATCAGATGCACGTCTCCCCGGGCGTCCGTCGTGATGTCGGGGAACCAGTCCCACTGGGAGAGAGAGGTGGTCAGTTCCACCGGCGAACTCCAGGGGGAATCCTGGGCCTGCAGGGGACCGGCGGCACCCAAAGCGACGGCCAGGAGAAAAACCAGGGCACAGACCAGTGCCAAAGGGCGGGGAAAGATTCTTTTCATATTCAACCTCAAGTTGCTTGCTGATCGCAGGATAAATCCTGCGCTACGGGCGGATTACCTCAAACAGTTCGTACTCCCCCACGGCGGCCACGGGCCGACAGCACATCTCCAGCACGGACGGCGGATAGAGCCCCGTCCAGCGGGCGAAGCGGCCGACGGCGATGTAATCGGGGTCAAAGGCCAGGAACGGGTAATCGTCGGGCGAGGCCGGCGCGCCGAAGTAGACGCGGGCAATGAGATTGTTCAGCAGAGGCGTGGGCGGGAGGTGGTAGAGATGAGCCTCGTCCACCACCGTCAACTCCCATTCCCACGTCTCTATGACCCTTCCGGGCGGGACGGTCGTCCAGACGGCGCGGGTGAAGGCCTCGTAGCCGGAGTCGGGCGGGGAGAGGATGTCCCGCGCCACCAGGCGGAAGGAGGCCAGCGGCAGGAGAAGCAGAAGCAACAGGACAGCGATTGCCCGCACGAAGCGAGGAGAACGGATATGCAGATGGAAACCGCCCCCCAAATCATCCAGGAGCCAGGCGATGAAGATGTTGCCCACTGCCAGGAAGGGGTAGGTGTACCGCGGCCAGCCGATAGAGGCCACCACGTACCACCCCAGGCCGGTCAGGATGAACGCCCCCAGGAAGAGCGTGGGGGTGTCCCGGCGGTCGCGACGGAGGGCCTGGGCGAACCCGTAGAGAAGGGCAGGGAGCCCGAAGACGAGAAATTTGCTCCGCAGGAGGAACTTGCCCCCCTGCGCGATGGTGTGCAGGGAAAAGACGCGCACCTGAGGGGAGGAGGCCGCCGAGAGCCCCCGGAGGATGGCCGCCAAGTTCTCCCGCCCGACCAGAAGCCCCAGGCACCCGTACCATGCGGCCAGGGTGAGCAGACCTGCAGTCAGCGCCAGGAGGGCCGGCCGCCAGAGGGGCCGCCGGAGGAAGAGGTGAGCCACCAGCGCCGTCAGCAGGAGTGCGGGCGGGATGAAGAAGACGTACTGGAGTTTGGTCACCATAGCCAGGCCGAAGAGGAAACCGGAGACCAGCGCAGACAGGGGCAACGGTCGCTCCCTGGACGCTTCGGGGGACCGGGATGGCAGTTCCAAAGCCCTCAGGAAGGCCAGGGTGCCCAGCAGGAAGAAGAGGAGGGCGGGGATTTCCCCCATGGCCTGTCGGCCCAGGTAGAGGGTGGCGGTGAAGGGGTCGTCTTCCGCCTGGAGGAGGAACAGGTAGGCCGCCGCGGCCGCCACCGGGTAGCCGTAGAGGCGCCGCGCGGTCAGATAGAGGGCCACCACTGTCGCCAGCAGGTACAGCACCATGACCAGCCGCGCCTGGAGCAAGCCCACCCCGGCCAGCCGGAAGACCAGCGCGATGGGCAGGTAGAGGGTCGGGGCGACGGCCAGCGCGGTGTCGTCGTAGCGGAATCCCTCGGAACTCAGGACAGCGTACTGGCCGTAGCGGGCGAGGTTCCGCGCGATGTGCAGGTACCAGCCCTCATCAAACCAGGGGGCGGGATAAGCGGTCAGGTGGTAGAGCCCCAGTGCCAGCGTGCCCAATCCCAGCAGGGCAATCAGAAGGAGTGCCCAGAAATCTTGTCCCTTTTTCATTTCTCCACTCGCAGCACCAGGACCTGGTACTCCAGGAACCCGGAGCGAAGGGGGTAGGTTCTCTCCACAGCAAGATACGGCACAAACAGGGCCTGGCAGACATCCGGAGTGCGGATGAAGTGCCCGCGTTCTGCCCACCGCTGCCGGGCCCGTTCCGGCAGGTTCCACCGGCGGGGCCGGACAATATCCACCACCAGCACCCGCGCGCCGTCCCGGCAGAACCGTCGGACCTGGCAGGCGAATTGTTTCGCCGACCCGTCATCCAGATGATGGATCAGGCCGACGGCGATCGCGGCGTCAAAAGCGTCGTCCCGCAGACCCGGAGCCGTGACGTCCGTCACCGCGAAGGGGAATCCAGTAACCCGTCGGGCAAAGCGGACGCAGGCGAGGTCCACATCCACGCCGACGTACCTGGCGCGGCTGAACTCGCCCGCCAGGTTTCCCGTCCCGCAGCCCAGGTCTACCACCCGCAGGCCCGTCAGCGGACCCAACTCCCGCCGGATGGCCCGCCGGACCGCCCGGTAGTTGGCCGATACCAGCCGCTGAGCCCAGGCGAAGAGGAAGGAATCAATGAGCCAATGACCAATGACCAATTTACCAATGACCAATGACCAATGACCAATTTACCAATGACCAATGACCAATGACCAATTTACCAATGACCAATGACCAATGTACCAATTACCGCAACGCCTTCAGCATGCGGGCCGGGACACCACCCACCACGTGCCAGGGTGGGACGTCCTCAGTGACAACGGCGCCCGCCGCGACGACGCCCCCTTCCCCAACGGTGACCCCCGGCAGGATGGTCGCGTTCACGCCCACAAAACAGCCCCGCTCCAGGCGGACCGGCGCGGACATGGACGGCAGGTAGGGCTGGAGTGGATGGTCCCGGTAGCCGACGTTGGTATGGGTGAGGACCGTCACCCGCTCGGCCAGGGTGACATGGTCGGACATCACGATGCGGTCCGCCAGGTCCAGCAGGCACTCCTCGCCGAGAAAGCAGTAGCGACCGATCTCCAGTCCGCGAAAACCTGTCCGGTATGTGTTGAAGAACCGCACGTCGTGGATGATAGTGCCCGCGCCGATGCGGGCCCCCAGCAGGCGCAGGTAGAGCACCCGAACCTGCGGGAACAGCGTCCACCGATACGGCACCAGTGCCAGCGTGTACAGTCCGAACTTAAAGGCTTTCCCGAAGCCAACCTCGCGCAATGCCTGCAACAGCGGCCTCCTGTTTCAGTTGACGGACCACCCGGCGGAACCGCCAGAGTTTGACGAAGTACTCCACCGTGTCCCGGATGGGACGGACCGTGGACTTCTTATCAAAACGGCGGACGAAGAGGACAGGGATTTCCTGGATGTTCAGGCCGCGCAGGTAGGCACGCACCATAATTTCGGTGTCCCAGAACCAGCGGGTATCCTGCACTTCGTCAAAAATCGGGAGAATCCGGCTTTTGCGGAAGAACTTGAAGCCGGTTTCGGTGTCGTGCAGAGGGACCCCCAGCATCCGCTGGACCAGCCAGATGTACCCCCGGCTCATCAGGTAGCGGTCCACCGAGTGCCAGTAGAACCGGTAGGTGCGCAGGCCAGTCGCCACGTCCGCGCCTTTCTCTATGGCCCGGACGCACGAGGGGATGTAGCGGGCGTGGACCTCCAGGTCAATGTCAATGAAACCGACGATTTCCCCCTCTCCGGCCCGCATCCCGTCGGTGACGGTTCCACCCCGACCGATGTTCTTCTCGTGGAAGATGCGCCGCATGCGGTGGTCGGGGTAGCGGGCGATGATCTGGTCTATCAGTTCCCGCGTCCGGTCCTTGCTGCAGTCGTCCACAAAGATGATCTCGTAGGTCCAGGGCGAACCGTCCAGTACCTCCACAATCTGGGCGACGCTGTCCTCTATGTGCGGCTCCTCGTTGTAACAGGCCAGTACCAGGCTCAGTTGGACCTTCTCATGCTTTCTTGCTTCCTGCATTCCTGCCTCCTGTTTTACGCAAGCCTCTTGAAGATGTCGTGCACGTTCTCCACGATGTACGTCTGCTCCGCCTCGGTCATGTCGGGGAAAATGGGGAGACGGATGAGGGAACGGCTGATCAGGTCGGTGACGGGAAGTTCCCGACCGTTCTGGAAGCGGCCGCGGGCGTAGGGCGCGGAGTGGAGCGGGACGTAGTGGAACGTGGCCTCAATCCCCCGGCGGCGCAACTCCCCCAGCACCGGGTCGCGCCATTCGGGGTTGACCGTCCGGAAGGCGAAGATGTGGCCGTTGATCCGGGCGGGTGGCCGGACCCGCATCCGCACGATCAACTCGGCGTCCTCCAGATCCTGCAGTTCCCGCTGGAACCGTTCCCATATGGCGACCCGGCGCGCGGTGATTTCCTCCATCCGATCTAACTGCACCGACAACAGTGCCACCAGCAGGTCGGAGAGGATGAAACTGCTACCGATGTCCACCCAGGTGTATTTGTCCACCTGGCCGCGCAGGAAGGCGCTGCGGTTGGTGCCTTTCTCGGCGATAATTTCGGCCCGGTACCCCAGGTCATCGTCGTCGGTCAGCAGCGCGCCGCCCTCCCCGCAGGTGATGTTCTTGGTGACGTGGAAACTGTAGCAGCCAATGGTCCCCCAGGTGCCCAGCGGCTTATCGTCGTAGAACGCGCCGACCCCCTGCGCGGCATCCTCCACGACCCACAGCCCATGCCGACGGGCGATTTCGTTAATCTCGTCCATCCGGCATCCCTGTCCGGCGTAGTGGACCGGGACGATGCCGCGCGTCCGGTCGGTGATCGCGGGCTCAATCTGGGCCGGGTCTATGTTCCAGGTGTCGGGCTCTATATCCACAAAGACCGGCACCCCACCCTGCCGGACGACGGCGTTGGCGGTGGAGACGAAGGTGAAACTGGGCATGATGACCTCGTCGCCGGGGCCGACGTTCATGACCATCATCGCCAGTTCCAGCGCGTCGGAGCAGGACGTGGTCAGGATGACATGTCGGACGCCGAATAGGCTTTTCATCCGCTCCCGCACCTGCTGTGTGAGGCGCCCGTTGCCGCCAATGGCGCCCATCTCCAGCGCGCGCAGGACGGCCTCTTTTTCGGCCGGACCAATGGACGGTTTGACAAAAGGTATCGGGTTCATTCTTCCTCCTTATCTCACTCGCACAATATTCCCCTCCACTACCACCGTCTGGTCCGGACGGCGGTAGAGAAGGCACAGGTCCGGGGAGACCAGTGCCCCCGGATTGGACGTCGGACAATTTTCTCCCTGCAAGTCCTCCCCGAACAGGACGACCGTAGTAACCGGGGGAAGAGAGAGCGTTGTCGTGACCGGCAGTTCGGCGAACCGGACGACCGGGTACTCCCGCAGGTAGAAGTCGGGGTGGCGGAAGTCCAGGCCGTTGGCCAGGATGACGGTCTCCTCAGGAGACAGGTGGGCACGGATGTATCCAACGCGGCCCTCCAGGGACGCGTCGCGCGCCCGAATCGTGGGCCAGGTCGGGGGGGTGAGCGTCAGGTGTTGGCCCCCGAAAAGAGACGGCGGAGCGATCAGGAAGAAGAGGGCATTCACCAGCACCACCAGGCCCGTGAGTGCCCAGGCCCATCCCCGCGCCAGGCCGGGCAGGGTCCCGCCGCCCAGCAGGCCCCCTAACAGGAGCAGAAGGGCCGGCATAAAGGTGAAGGTGTGGCCGGGCTGCCGGATGTGAATCAGCGCGTAAAAGAACAGGCTGGGCGCCAGCCACCAGAAGAAGAGACGGAACTCCGGGCTTTTCGCCCAGGCACGCCATTGCGAGCGGCGGGTTACGGCCCCGTAGAGGCCGCCCACTGCCAGGGGCACAAGGCCCGCGCCCAGCGCGTAGAACGTGAACATCCCCAGCCGGAATCCGTTGACCGCCAGTTGGGCAGCGCCGGAGAGGGAGGATTCCGCCGCCACAATCTCTCCGGCAGCGCGCAGCGCCTCTGTGTACCGCGCGATCCCGCCCGTGAGGATGACCATCGGGGCCAGCCAGGCCAGACCGACCCCTGCCAGGACACCCGCCGCGCCCAGCGCTCTCCGCCACCGGTAGCGCCATACCGCCACGGCCCACAGCGGGAGCAGGAACACCATCGTGTTCGGGCGGAAGCCCCCGGCCACCCCCAGAACAAGAGCGGACAGCCAGACCCGCTCATCCGTTCCCTTCAGGTGACCGTAACATAGCAGGGCCACCAGGACAACGAACAGGGCCTCCACCATATACGAGAGGGCGACCTCGCTGTGGAACCAGAACAGCGGGCTGGTCAGGAACAGCAGGGACGCCACGATACCGGCCCTCCGGTTCCAGAGGGACCGTCCCAGCCAGAAGGTCGCGGCGGCGGTCAGCCCCGCCGCGAGGACGCTCATCCAGACCAGGCTGGCATTGGCGTCGCCCACCAGCAGGCGGACCAACCGCCCCGTCATCACATACAGAAAATAGCCCGGCGGGTGCGGCTGATGCTGGTAGATGTCAAAGTGCTCCAGCCCCAGCGCGAAGTTCACCGAATCCCAGTGGTACAGAAAGCGACTGCGGAACGGGACACGGGTCAGGATGCCCGGCAGGAAAAGCCCAATGGCGATCAGAACATCGGTCTTACGGTTCGGTTGCATTTGGTCGTTCGGTCTTCAGAAAATCTGATCTAACTATTCAGGCCTCCTCACCCCTCCCCCGCCGCCTGCGGCGGCACCCCCTCCCCTCTCCTGACCGAAGGTCAGGAGAGGGGAGGGGGTAGCGGCGAAGCCGCTGGGGGTAGGGTGAGGCATGGTGAATCTGATCAACCCCACCACCCCCACCCCCAGCACGATCAGCAGAGGGACCAGACTGGCCCATCCGTGCAGCCCCAGGACCATTCCCGCGTTGCGGGCAATGTCGCCCGCCGCCAGGTGGGGCAGGGAATAGTTGAAAAGCGGGTTGGGGGTCCAATCGGGGAAGTGCTGCCCGCCAACCGTCTCCGCCCAGACGGCAAAGAACGACCACGCGGCCAGAGCGGCGGTCGCTGCCCGCGCCCCGGCGCGGTCCCCCCAGACCTCCCAGAAATGGGCCAGACCCACTGCCAGGAAGGGGAGCATGGGCAACAGGTAGCGGGGACCCACTGACCACCCGCCCTGCCACATCACCGACGACCCGTTGAACAGGAAAAAGGCCACCACCGCGTACGCGCAGACCCACCAGGCGCGCCGGTAGATGCGCCGTCGCCACCAGAGCCCAAACCCCACCACCGCCAGAAGCAGAATCGGGGAAAGGAAGAACAGGCCCCGGTACGACCCGAAGGTGATCCCCCAGAGTGCGTCGGCGCGGGGGTGCGAGATGCTGAGGAAACCGTAGGAGTGCTGCTCGGTATAGAGGACGGAGTACCGGTAGCCCACCGGCAGTGGCGTATGGAAGATTGCCAGATTGTAGACCGCCAGGAGAATCCCCGGCAAAAGTCCCCCCAGCACCAGGCCGCCCAGCCAGCGCCGGTCGGGGGTGGTAAAGAAAGCGTAGACGCAGAGGCCGGCCGCGATGAGGGCCGTGGGATATTCGGTGATGACCGCGTACCCCAGCATGAGCCCCACCAGCGTCAACCACGCGGGCGAAACCTCCCCCCGATCCATCCGGAAGAGCAGGTAGAAGGCCCCAAAGAGCAGGGCGGCGACAATCTGGTGCCCGAAGAACATATTGGAGTAGGCAAAGGCATTGGTCAGGAGCCCGTAGGCCAGGGGCACCCCCAGGCGGTACAGCGGGTGCGCGGTCACGTACCCCGTCCAGCGGTACAGCAGGACCCCCAGCAGGGCCGAGGGGACCGCCACGGTGAAGAAGGTGACGAAGGTCAGCGCGAGGGCGAAGTAGACCTTAAAAGATTGCAGTCCCGTGCCCTCCGGATTCAGCGTCGCCGCGAGGGCCGGATTGGCCCCCAATCGGGCGACCAGCCGCTCCATCGGCGCCAGGCGGGCCAGACGGGCAAACACCCAGTAAAAGGGAACCCCCAGGAACGAGGTGCCCGGCGCCTTGTCACTGTAGTAGTGGCCCTCAAAACAGGCATAGTCGCCTGTGTTCTGGTAGTAGTCGTCAATCGCGAGGGTACCCTTGTCTACGATTGCCAGGACCAGGTCAAAGCGGGAGTTCTGGTTCCAGTCCGCCCAGCGGGGGGCGAAGTAGGCAAAGCAAAAGAGCAGAAGCAGAAAGATGCCCACTTCAACCACACGGTTTCGGGTCATGGCGACCTCCCTCCCCGGGCGACACCGGGCGCGCATCCGGCGGCCTCTACGTCCACGCGGTACACCGTCGCCTGGGGGGCCTGGAAGACCGCGCGCAGGTAGGGAAGTTCGGGCAGTCCTCCCGCCTCCCGCTCCTCCGTGCCGTAAAAGACATACCGGACCCCGAACCGGCAGAGAGTATCCCGCCGCTCCTCGTCGGGGGTGGACGGGTTGAAGAACGCCGCGGCCCGCTCCCGTTTGTCGTAAAAATTCACGGTCATCGTCCAGTGGGCCAGAAAGGCCCGGTTGCCGGAGACGCCGGGGATGTACTGGCCCACGTCCAGGCCGCTCAGGACGACGTCGTCCGGCGAGGTGTTCTCCTCCAGCCAGCGCAGTGCGGCCACCTCGTCCCGGTGCAGGTAGTAGGGATGCTGGTGACGGCCCAGGTCCACGAACCGCCACGCCAGCAGATAGACGTTGGTCGGGATGACGGCCAGCAGCAGAAGGGCCGGCGCCCACCGGGCCCAGGGAAGTGCCAGGCACTTTGGAAAGTGCCTGGCACTTTCCTCCAGCCAGGGGATGACCCGCCGGTAGAGTCCCACCGTCGCCAGAATCGCGACCGGCGCCTGCCAGCCGTTCAGGTAGTGAATCTGGTAACTGACCGGCAGGTAGGCGACGAAGAGGTTGACCCCGAACCAGGTCTTCAGGAAGAGTTCCCGCAGCGGGCGCTCCCGCAGGGGGACCAGGCCGTCAAAGGTGAGGAGCGCCAGCCAGAACGGGATGCCCATCACGATGAGCAGGCGGAAGGGGCTGGGCGTCCAGGCGTCGGCGTTGCCGAACTGGGAGAGAACCTCGCGCCAGAGCGGGAAGGCCGAGGTCAGGTAGACCGAATAGAGGGCCGGCGCGCAGGAGATGAGGACCAGCGCCAGCGGGTAGAGCAGCAGGTGGGGCGCCCACCCGTCCCGCGCCCAGACGATGAGGGTGAAGATCCCCACGACAGCGTAGATGAGCATCAGGTCGTAGGCGTGGCTCCAGCCCAGGATGAAACTCAACGCGGCGGCCGCCAGCGGGTAGCGCCACTTCCGCCGCTCATACCCCAGAACCATCAGGACCCAGACCGCGAACATCAGCCCCGCTGCCAGGGAGAAGTGGGGGAAGGCCATCAGCGCCAGGAAAGCATTGGGCTCTACGATGTAGACATCCAGCGGGTAGGGCAGGCGACCGGTCAGGTACTTGCCCACGACCCACACCCACCCCAGCCCCGCGCCGACGGCGATGAGCAGAAAGGCCGTCCGGCGCCAACGCAGGTCCGGCAGGAAGAAGGCGCAGAGAAGGTAAGCGATGAACAGGAAAGCCACTCCGATGAGCACCCGAAGGATATGGAAGACGACGATATGCGTCAGCCCCAGCCGGAGACCCTGCGCAGCCAGCCACCAGAGCAGGTTGAAGAAGGCCGCCTCGTTGGGTTCGGGAGTGAGGGTGTTGGGGATGAGCGGGGCGCGGGTGAAGGCGCGCACCCAGGCGAAGTACTGGCTCGTATCGGGTGGGCCCAGCGCGATGCCCATAAAGACCCGGTCGGGCGGCGCGGAGAGGTAGCCGTAGACGTAGGGCAGGCTTCCCAGCACCAGTACCACCGCCGCGACCAGCGCGACGAAACGGAGTTCCTGTCGGGTAATGTGAATGCGATCCTTCACTGTCCTGCTCCTGCCACGCGCACATCGTCTATGTACCAGCCCGCGCCGCCGACGCCGTCATCGCAGGCCAGCCGGAAGCGCAGGATGACCGTCTGCCCGGCGTAGGGGCTCAGATCAACGACTACCTGCTGCATTGCTCCCAGCGTTCCCCCGGTCCAGGCCGGTCGTCCGCTAATGGGACTTCCCCAACCGGTGGCGATAACGCCGGTATAGCCACCGCTCAGGATGCGGGAGCCCAGGTCCACAAAGGTCGTTCCGCCATTGGTTGAAATCTCTATCACCGCGCCGTCGCCGCCGGATTCCAGTTGGTACGTGTGCCAGAAAGAGAGTTGCGCGCCAGCGGGGACAACAAAAGCACGGGTTAGCAGGCAGGCATCCTTGATCGTGGTCGTGTCGCTGCTGAAGTAGGCGTGGGTGGGGCTGCGGTAGTAGGCGGTGGAGAGCGCCCAGTCGTCCACGCCCTGCGCAGCGTAGTGGGTCCAGGTCTCCCGGACCGGGTCAAAGTCATCCCAGAACACCACCCCCGCTGGCGAGGTCGCCGTGGGCGTCGGGGTCCGGGTGGGCGTGGGGGTTCCTGTCGGAGTAAAAGTCGGCGTGCTGGTCGGTGTGGCCGTCGGCGTCCGGGTGGGTGTCGGCGTGGGCGTGGGCCCGGCGCCTCCGGCGACAATCTGGATGTCGTCCACGTAAAAGTAGTCCCCTGTGCCACTCATATTGGCCCGGAACCGCACCTGGAAGTTACTGATCATCTGGTAACCGGAGAGGTCAATGTCCGCGTACTGATAGACGTTGGTATCCTGCCCGTCCACGACGGTGAGCACCGTGCGCCAGGCGCCATCGTAGATTTCCACCGTGGCGGTCTCTCCGGCCTCAAAACTGTTGGCCTTCCACCAGAACTGCAGGCGCGCGCCGGTTCGCCCGGCCATGTTCACCGTCCGCGAGGCCACACCGGTATTGGAACGGAGCCGCAGGTGGTAACGCCCACCGTGGGCTGTGCCGGAAGTGGTCACGCTGCTGTCGCCGCTGCGGACCCAGGCCCCGCTCCAGCCCGCTCCGCCGCTCCACCCGGCACTCTCAAAGTCATCCCAGGCGACAACGGTGATCGTCGGCGTCGGGGTATGGGTCGGCGTCGGCGTCGGGGTGTGAGTCGGCGTCGGCGTCGGGGTGTGGGTCGGCGTGTTCGTCGGCGTCGGGGTATGGGTCGGCGTGTTCGTCGGCGTCGGGGTATGGGTCGGCGTGTTCGTCGGCGTCGGGGTATGGGTCGGCGTGTTCGTCGGCGTCGGGGTGTGGGTCGGCGTGTTCGTCGGCGTCGGGGTGTGGGTCGGCGTGTTCGTCGACGTCGGGGTATGGGTCGGCGTGTTCGTCGGCGTCGGGGTGTGGGTCGGCGTGGGCGTCGGCGTCGGCGTCGGGGTGTGGGTCGGCGTGGGCGTCGGCGTCGGCGTCGGGGTATGGGTCGGCGTGTCCGTCGGCGTCGGCGTCGGGGTATGGGTCGGCGTGTTCGTCGGCGTCGGGGTATGGGTCGGCGTGTCCGTCGGCGTCGGGGTGTCCGTCGGCGTCGGGGTGTGGGTCGGCGTCGGCGTCGGCGTCGCCGGAACGGTCTGGGGAATCAACTGAATCCAGGCCCAGCCCCAGAAGGGGTAGTCGTTGCCACCCGGCAACGGGTCGGCCCGCTGGACGAAGATTTCAAAGAGGCCACCAGTCACAGTCACCGTCCCCAGGGTGTACTCTGCGAAGTCTCCCGAAATGCCACTGGTCACGTCATAAGAGAACTGCAGCGGATTGGCGGCGGTGGTCCCCCAGTAGTAGCGCAGGTTGCGGTTCCAGTAGAGGCCCGCCATCAGGGTGTAAGTGCCATCCGGAACTGCTCCGTAGAAGCGCATCCGCGGCGGCGTCTCCGCCGTCCCCGCGAAGACCCCCGGATACCCGCGCGGGGCCCACAGGAACTCCGTCCACTGGTTGTCGGTGGGATTCAGGGCGCCTGTGTCCGTCGTGGTCGGCAGGACCGGGTCCTGGTGGCTGTCTTCCCAGACGTTGATACGAATGGGCGCCGGGGACGGCGTGGGGGACGGCGTAACCACCGGCGTGTTGGTGGGCGTCGGTGAGGGGCCAGGCGTGGGGGTGTCCGTCGGCGTCGGCGGGACGGGTGTCGGGACATCCAGCGGTACGGAGACCAGCACGCTCCCCGAAAAGACCGGCACGTCCACCAACTGGTGCTGGATGACACCACCCTGCTCGGTGAAGAGGTAGAACCGGGTCGGCAAATCGGTGGAACCCGCCAGGGTGGTATCCAGCACCCGGCGCGCCGGGTCGTACACGCTCCCGGCGATGCTGGAATTGTACACGGCCCGCGCATACTGCGCGGCGTAGTCCATCGTCACGTACATCGGCTGATACGGGGCGATGTTGGCCGCGATCCCCGCCAGAATGGCTTCCCAGTTGGACGGGGTGATGCTGTGGATGTAGTACTCGTGGGTAAACAGGGTCGCAATGACCATACTGTCCAGCGCTCGCTTCAATTGTGCCGTCCCCCGCCGAATGCTCCCTTCCACATCATTATCCGGATACCACTCGTAGCCCGCATTGTCCCGAATCTCGGTGAAAACGTTGAAAAAGCGCCCGTTGTGCTCGGGATGACCGGGGACGGTCAGGTAGTCGGCGTAGTAGAAGGGGGCGCTGGCGCCGCTCTGAGGCGCGTCGTAGAGGCGGTAGGGTCGGGCCCGCAAAGCAGGAGAAGTGCCGTACTCATCCCCCGGCGTCATCACAGTGGCGACGAACTCCACCCCCATCTGGGCCAGGCCGTCAAAGGCTGGCGGGTCAAACCGATAGTAGTGGGGGACGACAAATCTGGACGGAGCGATCCCGTGGCGGGCAAACCAGGTCTGGGCCTCGGCGAAGTTGGCGGCAATCTGCTGGGGCGTACCCGTGTAGAAGAACGCATCAAAGTCCAGCGCGTGAACCCCAACGGTGGCCTGCCCGGCGTTCACCAGGTCCCTCAACTGCGCGGCGGAGTTCTCACTCACCGCGCGCAGGAAAATCCCCAGCCAGGGCTTGAACCCATACCGGTTGGCGGTCACCACCCAGTCGTATCCGCCGGTGGAGTCGTCGTCGCGGAAGGTGACGAAGGGGGGCATCCCCTGGAAGACAAAGGGCTTGCGGGCCGCGCAGACCATCCCCCGCCAGACCAGGTCATCAAAGCCGTGCACGTACCCCCAGGTGCGCCAGTTCAGCCAGTCATAAGAGGCCCACTGGACTGCCCGCCCCTGCCCGTAGGGGACGGCCACCAGCAGCGGCTGACCGTTCACGGTGGCCAGCGTGACACCATCGGTGGGGGGCACCACTCCCGTTGGAGAGATGTTCTGGTCCATCAGATAGACCGCGCCTGTCGGCTGCGCGGCCACGATGTAGTTCCAGGGCGACGGGACGTCGGTGTGAATCTCCACCCGATTGTGGGGCGTGGAGGTCGTGTAACCGAAGCGGAAAATGTTCTGGACGAAGGTGTACAACGGCGAGCCGCCCTGGGTCAGGACATTGTCAAAGTTGACCAGACCGGTACCGGCAAAGACGGCCGCGGAGATATACGACTGCTCCGTCGCGTCCAGGTAGAGGTGGGCCGGGTCCAGGTTACGGTGCCCGATGACGATCAGAGCGTATTCACCAACGGAGGGCGGAACCGCCTCGGCGGCAATGTCCAGCACCCGGTATGGGACGCCGAAGTGGTCCAGGTAGGGCTGGATGTAGTAGGTGAAGTCGGTGTAATTGATGCTGGCGGAATTCACCAGAACGACGGTTTCGGCCCGATAGGTGGCCGCCTGCCCCCGGACCGCGGGCAGCGTGCCGGCCAGGACTGATAGGACCAGCGTGGCGGCCAATCCAATCCCCAGAATTGCGCGTACCCTCTGGTTTGTCATTTTTTATCTCCTTAATTTTGCAGACCGAATCTGCCTGAGGGGCTTTGCCTGGGGCACAAAGAGGCGGGGCCCGGACATCTCACCGGGATCGGGCCAGTTGAGTTTCCAGATCGGGGCATCCCCCGCCGGAAGTGCAGGGCTGGCAAAGCGTCCGACCAGCGGAAGGTACACATAGAACGGGTCTCCGTTTCCCGCTTGGGGCGTGCTGGTCGGCGTCGGCGTCGGGGTGTGGGTCGGCGTCGGCGTCGGCGTGTGGGTCGGCGTCGGCGTCGGGGTGTGGGTCGGCGTGGGCGTCGGCGTGTCCGTCGGTGTCGGCGTCGGGGTGTGGGTCGGCGTGGGCGTCGGCGTGTCCGTCGGTGTCGGCGTCGGGGTGTGGGTCGGCGTCGGCGTGTCCGTCGGCGTCGGGGTGTGGGTCGGCGTGGGCGTCGGGGTGTGGGTCGGCGTCGGCGTGTCCGTCGGTGTCGGCGTCGGGGTGTGGGTCGGCGTGGGCGTCGGCGTGTCCGTCGGCGTCGGGGTGTGGGTCGGCGTGTCCGTCGGCGTCGGCGTCGGGGTGTGGGTCGGCGTGGGCGTCGGCGTGTCCGTCGGCGTCGGCGTGTCCGTCGGCGTCGGGGTGTGGGTCGGCGTCGGCGTCGGGGTGTGGGTCGGCGTGGGCGTCGGCGTGTCCGTCGGCGTCGGGGTATGGGTCGGCGTCGGCGTCGGGGTGTGGGTCGGCGTGGGCGTCGGCGTGTCCGTCGGCGTCGGCGTCGGGGTGTGGGTCGGCGTCGGCGTCGGGGTGTGGGTCGGCGTCGGCGTCGGGGTGTGGGTCGGCGTCGGCGTCGGGGTGTGGGTCGGCGTCGGCGTCGGGGTGTGGGTCGGCGTGGGCGTCGGCGTGTCCGTCGGTGTCGGCGTCGGGGTGTGGGTCGGCGTCGGCGTGTCCGTCGGCGTCGGGGTGTGGGTCGGCGTGTCCGTCGGCGTCGGCGTCGGGGTGTGGGTCGGCGTGGGCGTCGGCGTGTCCGTCGGTGTCGGCGTCGGGGTGTGGGTCGGCGTCGGCGTGGGGGAAACACTCCCCACCCAGACATCGTCAATATACCAGCCGGGGCTGGAAACGCTGTTATCGCAGGCCAGACGGAAGCGCAGGATGACCGTCTGCCCGGAAAAAGCGGAAAGGTTCACCACCACTTCCTGCATCGTCCCCAGCGTCCCCCCGGTCCAGGCCTGCCGCCCCGCGATGGGGTTACCGTAGCCAGTAAAAATGACCCCCGTGTAGCCACCGGAAGTGATGTACGGCCCCAGGTCGGTGAAGGTCTGACCGTTGTCCGTAGAAATCTCCACGACCGCGCCGTCGCCGCCCTGTTCCAGTTGGTAGGTGTGCCAGAAGGAAAGACGAGCGTCTCCAGGGATTATGATCGGACGCGTGAGAAGGTAGTCGTCCTTGACAGCCGCAGTGCCCACGCTGAAGTAGGAATGGGTTGGACTGCGGTAATAGGCAACGGAAAGACGCCAGTCGTCGGTACCCTGGGCCGCATAGTGGGTCCAGTATTCTTTGACCGGGTCCAGGTCATCCCAGAATCCCACAGAGGCAGGAGGCGGGGTTGGAGTGGGCAACGGGGGGACCGTCGGTGTGGGGGTGGGAAGAGACCCCAAAGAAATGGGAACCGCCGTGATGCCAGAGAAGACGGGCACATTTACGGGCGTGCGCACAATGGCGCCGTCCGATTCGGTGAAAAGGTAGAAAACGGTCTGGATGTCGGTAGAGCCGGTGAGGGTGACGACCAGGGTCTGGGAGAGCGGGTCGTAGGCACCGTCGGCGATGTCGGAGGTGAACATTGCCCGCGCGTACCGGGCCGCCTCTTCCATCGTCACATAGACGGGCTGGTAGGGGGCGATGTTGGCCGCAATCCCCGCCAGAATGGCTTCCCAGTTGGACGGGGTGATGCTGTGGATGTAGTACTCGTGGGTAAACAGGGTCGCAATGACCATACTGTCCAGCGCTCGCTTCAGTTGCGTTGTCCCTCGCCAGATGCTCCCTTCCACATCGTTATCCGGATACCACTCATAGCCCGCATTGTCCCGAATCTCGGTGAAAACGTTGAAAAAGCGCCCGTTATGCTCGGGATGACCGGGGACCGTCAGATAGTCGGCGTAGTAGAAGGGAACACTGGCGCCGCTCTGAGGCGCGTCGTAGAGGCGGTAGGGTCGGGCCCGGAGAGCGGGCGAGGTGCCGTATGAATCCCCCGGCGTCATCACAGTGGCGACGAACTCCACCCCCATCTGGGCCAGGCCGTCAAAGGCTGGCGGGTCAAACCGGTAGTAGTGGGGGGCGACGAAGGCGGAGTGGGTGATCTGGTGAGTGGTGAACCAGGTCTGGGCCTCGGCAAAGTTGGCGGCAATCTGCTCTGGTGTGCCGGTGTAGAAGAAATCGTTGGAACTGAGGGCATGAACTCCCGCGGTGGCTTCTCCGGCATCCACCAGGGTTTTCAGAGCCGCGGCGCTGGCCTCGCTGACGTTCCGCAAGAAAAGGCCTACCCACGGCTTGAAACCATACTCGTTGGCGATCTGAATCCATCCGTAGGGCCCAGTGGAGTCATCCATCCGGAAAGTGACCAGTGGCGGCATCCCCTGGAGGACAAAGGGCTTGCGGGCCGCGCAGACCATCCCCCGCCAGACCAGGTCGTCAAAGCCACGGACCTGGCCCCAGGTCCGCCAGTTCAGCCAGGCGTAGGAAGTCCATTGAATCGCCCGCCCCTGCCCGTAGGGGACGGCCACCAGCAGCGGCTGACCGTTCACGGTGGCCAGCGTGACACCATCGGTGGGGGGCGCTACTCCCGTTGGAGAGATGTTCTGGTCCATCAGATAGACCGCGCTCGTCGGCTGCGCGGCCACGATGTAGTTCCAGGGCGACGGGACATCGGTGTGGATTTCCACCTGGTTGTGGGGCGTGGAGGTCGTGTAACTGAAGCGGAAGATGTCCTGGACGAAGGCGTAGAGAGGGACGCCGCTGTAGGTCAGGATAGAGTCAAAATTGACCAGGCCCGCGCCGCCCCAAACCGCCGATGAGATCGCAGCCTGTTCGGCCGAGTCCAGATACTGGTGGTTTGCGTCCAGCCCCTTATGACCGATGACGATCAGGGCATAGTCTGCGATGGCGGAGGTTACCGGCTCCTGGGCGATATCCAGAACGGTGTAGGGGATACCAAAGTGGTCCAGGTAGGGCTGGATGTACTGGGAGAAATCATTGTAGTTGGCACTGGCAGAGTTCACCAGGATCAACGCACCCACCCGGCGCGGCTCGTCAACCTGCCCTGCGACGGGGCGGGAGGTCAGGTAGAGAAGCGAGTTGACCATCAGGGCCACCGCTACAACACTCAGCAGCCAGCGTTTGAGGGAAGTCATAAGGGTGTATTCCTTGTTCCGCGTTCCGTGCACGCTTTCCATACCAGACAGGAGGTCCGGAGTTGCGTTCGGGCCTGTTCCCGGCGGTGGGGAAAAGGGTAGGCAACGCACGCCAGGCCGGCTTTCACCCCGTAGGCCGCCGCGACAGCCAGCCCCAGAAGGGTCGCCCGCAGAGGGCCGTAGTGCCTGCGGAAGAAGCGCAGTTTGCTCCCATAGAGACGGGCCACCGATTCGGGACGGCACTGGCGGCTGCTGGCGCCGCCCAGATGGACGATTTCCACGTCGGGCAGATAGTAGACCTTCCATCCGGCGCGGTGGATGCGGTAGCAGAGGTCGGTGTCCTCGGAGTACATCCAGAACCCCTCGTCCAGAGGACCCACGGCCTCTACCGCGCTCCGGCGCAGGAGCAGACAGGCGCCCGGCGCCCAGTCCACCGGATGGGGCTCCTCGTCCGGACGGGGAGGTGGGCTGGGATGATGGGGCCCCCAGAGGCGGCGGTTCAGGCCGAAGGCAGAAAGGCTCTCCGAGAGCAGGGTTGGGAAGCGCGCGTAGGAGGCCTGAAAGGAGCCATCGGGGTTAACCAGTTTGGGAGCGACCGCGCCCGCGTCGGAGTGGTCTCTCATAAACGAGACCATCCGGGCCAGCGAACCGGGTGGCGCGATGGCGTCGCTGTTGAGCAGGAGCAGGTAGTCGCCGTGGCTTTCGGCGATGGCCTGATTGGTCGCGCGGACGAAGCCCACGTTCTCCCCGTTCTCTATCAGCCGCACCCACGGGAAATTGGCGCGCACCATCTCCGGACTGCCGTCAGTGGAACCGTTATCCACCACGATAGCCTCGCTGGCAAGAGGTGCAGCCGCCTCCGGGATTGCGCGCAGGCACGCGGCCAGCGCATCCCGGGTATTCCAGTTTACAACGAGGACAGAGAGGTCTATCATCCCTCTGGCCCTTTGTGCAGGATAAATCCTGCGCTACGCTCTGCCAGACTCGCCATCACTCCCAGCCAGAGCCAGGCGTAGACGGCGTAGTCAAAACCAGCAATCGTCTGGGTGTAGACGAAGGGGAGCAGCCAGTCCCCCAGGGCCATGGCCAGGATGACCCCGGCGCACCCGCCCAGCGTTCCCGCCGCCAGACCGGCGGTGAAGCCTCCGCCCTGCCGCTCCTGTCGCCATGCCCGCAGCCCGACCGCGACCAGCGCCCCCAGCAGCCAGAGGTACAGTCCCAACCCAATGATGCCCAGTTGGGAGAGAATGTCAATATAGTTAGAATGGGTCGCCATGGCCTCGTTCGGAAAATACGACATATAGTAGACCGCGTATCCCGCCGGGCCGGTGCCGAAAAGGAGATGGCGACTGGTTACCCGCCAGTTGACAGCCCAGGCCGTCAGCCGGGTAACCCCGCTCTCGGCGGACTCGCCCGCGATGACTTCCTGGATAAACCCGCGCCACTCCAGGGCCAGCAGGGCCGCCATCATGACCAGCATCACAACGAACCACTTTCGGGATTTCAGAAACGTGAGCACGCCGATGGCCAGGAACGGCGGCACCCATCCCGCCAGCCAGTGGGTGTTCAGGATGAACCGGTCATACATCCAGAGGGCCAGCAGTCCCACCAGCGCCAGGCGCAAGGGGGTGGAGAGTTCGCGGTTGAAGAGAATCTGCCCGTACACCAGCGAGACAAACCAGAGGGAGAAAAGGCCACCGGTGTTGATGAACCGGGCATCCACCCGGGCGAATTTCAACAGCAGCGACAGGGCTCCGATGCCGACCGTCGCCCAGTAGAGAACCCGCATCCAGCGCGGTTCGGAGACCGTGTTGGCGGTCAGCAGAAGGGCACCGGGCAGGAGAAGCATCACGGCCAGCGCGGCAATCTGGACGATGGGCCAGGTGCGCCAGGGGACCACCAGCGGGTCCCGGAAGATCAGGCACCAGATATAGGAGACCACGCTGGCGACGAGAATGGCCAGAATGGGACGGTTAACCGGCGACGGTTTCAGCAAGGGCCGCTTCTCCACCATATTGCGGACCAGCCACAGGCCAACCAGCAGGGCCGTCAGCACCAGACTGGCGACGATGCGGCTCTGAGTGCCCGTGGGCAGGGTGACCCGGACGAAGGCGGCGGTCAGTAAGAGCCCCAGGACACCGGATTCCGGCCAGCGAAGGGCGACCAGCAGGACCGGCACCGCCGCAACCGCCGCGAGGAGATAATCCGGGCGCAGGCGCAGCGCCATATACCCCAGCATCAGGTCGGCCAGGATGACCCCGCCGATGATGAGGGGGCGGTGGAATCTCTCCAGTTGAATCCAGATTGGACGGAACGTCATCGTTACCTTCTGAACTACCAAGACGTGTAGGATTAATAATTAAAAATTAACAATTAACGACTTCGTGTCTTTGCGTCTTCGTGGTGAATCCCATCCAGGAACGCGTTCAGTTGCCCGCCGATGGCTCGCCAGTCGTAGCGCTCCGCTACCCGGCGGCCGGCGGCAGAGAGGGACGCCCGCAGTTCCGCGCTCGCCAGGACCCGCACCACCGCCTCGGCGAAACCTGCAGGGTCATCGGCGATGAGCAGGTCCCGCCCCGGCGTCACCTCCAGGCCCTCCGCGCCTTTGGACGTGGCGACGACCGGGGTGCCCAGCGCCATCGCCTCCAGAATCTTGATCCGGGTCCCGCCGCCCAGGGTGAGCGGCGCGATGCAGACCGCGCTGCGGGCCACGCGCGGCCGCACATCCGGCAGATAACCGGTCAGCACCACCCCCTCCCCCAGCGGGAGACGGCGCAGGTCCACCCCGTCGGTGCGACCGGTGATATAGAGAGTGGCCTGCGGGCGGGCCTGCCGGATGGGGGGGAATATCTCTCTCAGGAAAAAGCGTATCGCCTCACAGTTGGCCTCGTAGGTCAGCGCGCCAGGGAAGACCAGTGTATCCGGCTCCACTGGCCCAAAGTCTCCCTGATAGCGGTTCAGGTCCACCCCGTTGGGCACTACGGCCAGCGGGGGACCGTCGGGAACAATGTCCAAAATCAGTTGCCGCTCTACATCTGAAGGAACAACGCAACCATCTACCCACAGAAGAAGTTCCCGTGTATACCGGCGCTGCTTCTGCCAGGTCAGGCCGTACCGCAACCGGGCCACCAGTCCACGGGCCGTCCGGGCTTTTGTCCAAATCATAGAGATTTCCGGGTCCACCACCACCCGCCGCACACCCTGGACCTCCAGAAGATAGGGAGCAGCGGTCACGCCTGGGCCAGCATCAAACGTCAGTACCAGGTCACAACAAGCACCGGAAAGGGCGGCCTTCAGAGAGGCCGCCATCTCCGGTACGTACTGTTCCGCCAGCGCGCGGGGATACGGAGAAAACAGGTCTGCCAGCGACGGCCGGGAACGCCTGTCCGTCGGGGCCGGAAGCGCCCCCACCAGGGAGACACCAGGCGGCAGGACCTCTGGCGACACCCGCTCTTCCTGCCCGTGAAAGAAGCAGAGGAGGTCCACCGCGTGGGCTGACCCCAGCGCGGTCAGCAGGTGATGCAGCCGGATGCGTGCGCCAACGTCCGGCGGATAGGGGAACCAGGCGCTCAGGCAGAGGATTCTCACCGCCCCCCTCCTGCTGATGGCGGCGAAGACGCCGGAGAAGGGATGAATCCCCACCGCCCCCGGCAGGCATCGGCAAGGGCCCGCACCATCGCCCGACGCTGGGGGCCCTTGTGCCGCCAGCGGGGACGCAAACTCCAGGAGAGAAGCGTCCGGATATTGGCAGCCACCGTGGAGAGCCAGGCCCCCCACCCCGCGCCCGTCAGGGCCAGGAAGAGCAGCCGGTTGCGCGTCATGTAGTAGTGGACGGTGGGCGATTCCGCCTGGGCCTGCGGGCGGATGCGGTGCCAGACCCGCGCCTGCGGCACGTGGACAATGCGGAAGCCAGCCCGCCGGGCCCGCACACACCACTCCACCTCCTCGTAGTACAGGAAGAACCGCTCGTCCAGCAACCCCACCCGCTCCGGCACCTCCCGCCGCAACAACATCGCGCAGCCGCTGACGAAATCCACCTCCCGCGGTACGGTCCCGAACTGCCCCCCGTCAGGCTCGTCCAACCCGATCATCCGGGTATCCCCCCGCCGCCAGTCAATAGCCCCGCCTGCCGTCCAGATGACCTCCGGTCGGTCCGCGTAGTAGATGGTGGGTCCGGCAACGCCGACCGTCGGTTCCGCCTCCAACGCCGAGACCAAGTGGGTCAGCATATCCGGCGCCGCCGTCGTATCGTTGTTCAGGAGCAGGATGTACGGGGCCCCGCGGGCCAGCGCCCGTTCCAGCCCCCGGTTGTTGCCCCCTGCGTAGCCCAGGTTGGCCCCCGTCTCCAGCACATCCACCTGCGGGAAGGCCCGGCGGACTGCGTCGGGGGAACCGTCGGTGGAGCCATTATCCATGACAGTGACCTGGAAGGACGGGTACTCCAGCCGCATCAGCGAGTCCAGACAGGCCAGAGTGTCCTCCCGCCCGTTCCAGTTCAGGACAATGATTTCTACCGTTGGTACATTGGTAGCCAGTAGATTGGTAAATTGGTCATTGGTCATTGGTCATTGGTCATTCGGTCATTGGTCATTGGTCATTCGGTCATTGTACGAACGAGCGGTTTGGATGATGAAGTCGGCAAAGATGGGCCCGATGGTCTCGTTGGCAAATCGGTTGGGATGGGAATCAGTGCCCTCCCGGTACTCCGCCCGGAGCATATTGAAGTCGGGCGCGGCCGGGTCGTCCTCCGCCAGCAGGCCGAAGAGGTCAAAGACGGCCAGGTTGGGGTGGCCCGCCAGGAATTCGTCCGACTGCAGCCACCGGGAGAGCGCGCGGGCCCGCGCGGCGGCCTCCGGCGTCGTCTCCGCCGGGTTTAGCGGTGGCGAGGTGACAATGATGAACAGGCGGTCCGGGAATCGGTCTATTCGCTCCCGCATCTTCAGGTAATGCCCCTGGATTTCCTGCAACTGCTCGTCGCTCTGGATGTTGCTGTTGGGGAAACAGGACTTGACGATGATGACTTCGTGCTGAAGTAGCCCACTGAGCGCGTTGACGGGCCAGGGGAAGGCCGGCTGGGAGAAAATGCGGGCCAGTCCGTCCGGATCGGTGTTGTCGCCGGGGATGCCGTAACTGTAGCCCGCGGGCGTCCCGTCCGGGCGGGTCAGCCCCTCCCAGTTGTAGTCGTGGTCCCAGAAGCGAAATCCCGCCTCGGTCAGCCGCTCCCGCACGCCGCCCTGGTTGATGAGGTTGCGGCCCACGGAATGGTGCAGGAAGATGACGTCGGTGAAATCCCCGCGCCGGACGACATCTTTGTGGTGGAGAATAGCCTGTACCCGGTGGATGAGGGCCATGCGCACCCCCTTACCGCGCAGGGCCAACCCAGACCCTACCAGGAGAAGAATCAATAGAAGCAGGAGGATCAGTGTTAGCGAATGTTTCATCGTCGGATAAGCCTCTTGGGACGTGCCAGGCACTTCTCAAAGTGCCTGGCACGTCTATTCTCACCGCTCCCAGCGGACGACACGGCCCGCCGGGCGGGCGGGGTTCCCGTAGACCAGCGTGTTCGGCGGGACGTCCCGCCGCACCACCGACCCGGCACCGATGACCGAGTTGCTGCCAATGGTCACGCCCTTCATAATGATGGAGTACGGCCCAATCCAGACATCGTCGCCGATGGTGATGGGCTCCTCAATCTCTGTCTCTCCCGTCTCTTCCAGCCACAGGCGATGGCCGATGGAATCAAAGATGCTGCAGTTCCAACTGATCATACAGCGGGCGCCGATGCGGACCTCGGTGGCGGCCATGATGCGGGTGTAGGGGCCGATGACTGTCCGGGTGCCGATGGAAAGCAGGCCCCGGGCCCCCACGTCCATGAAGCAGTGGTCGGCGATGCGCACGCCGCTGCCGGTGACCAGTTTCCCGCCCCGCCGGATGATGGTCACCCCCCTGCCCAGGGCCACGATATGGGGCGAATCAAACTGATATTTGCGCAGGACGCCGCGCAGGACCATCGGCAGAATCCAGAAGCGATAGTCGCCTCCAAATTCCCAGAAGCGATGCCAGTAATACCCCAGGCCAGGGGAGGACTCACCATCGTTCCCAGAGTTCCATGGACGCGCAGACTCTCTCACCTGAACCACCTCCGATCAGTCGGCACCAACGGCCTCCCTGTATATCTCCATCATTTCAATGAACTCCTGCTCCAGCGTCCATACTGGCGGGATACCCGCCCGCAGGCGGGAGAGCAAGTCGGGGTTCTCCACCAGTTCCCACAGCCGGGCCGCCAGGTCCTGCGGGTCCCCCACCCGGAAGAGCAGGCCGTCCACCCCGTGCCGTACCATCTCCGCCATCCCGCCCAGGTCCGAGGCCAGGACGGGCACTCCGGCGGCATGGGCCTCCAGAATGGTCATCGGCGAGTTCTCGTACCAGATAGACGGCACCACCAGCACGTCCAGGTCGGTCAGAACCTCCGGGACCCGCTGGTTCTGTATGGCCCCTTCAAACCGGATGCGGGAGTCTCCCTGTGCCAGGCGCCGCAGCCGTTCCCCGTAGCGGGGAAAGCGGCTCATATCCCCGTAGATGCACAGTTCGCACGACCCGTCCGAAACGTCCAGTGAACGGAAGGCCTCTATCAGGACGTGGACCCCCTTGTGGGGCGCGATCTGGCCCAGGTAGCCGACCCGAAAGCCGCGCCGCCCAGGATTCCGTTCGTAGTGAGGTATGGAGCGGAGCGGAGTGCCGCTATCCAGCCCGTACCGCAGGTACCGGATTCGGTCGGGGGGCAGACCTCCTCGCTGGACAAACATCCGCTTCAGAAAGTGGGATGGGGCGATCAGCACGTCCACCTGGCGCAGCGCGCAACCCAGTTTCTCCCGGCGCTCCCGGATGACCTCTACCCGCGCTGCCCACCCCGACCACCGATCCAGTGGGGACCGGGAAAGGAATCCCCGCGCCAGATACCCGGCCGCCCCGCGGGTGGCCTGGTCGGGCAGCCGGTAGCGCCGCTTCTCCGTCAGCCGGCACCAGGCGCACTCCGCCGGGTCGTCCGGCACCCCGCAGAGGGACCCGTCGGGCCGCTGCAGGTGAATGCGGGGGCAGAGGAACCAGTAGTCGTGCAGGGTCAGGACCGTCGGGACATCCGCCGCCTGCGCCGCCTCCAGGACGCTGCCCGTGAGCAGGTAGCCGGCCTGGAAATGGACCAGGTCGGGCTGGTGCTCGTTCAGAAACTGCCCAAACCACGCCCCCAGCGAGGGATTCCAGAACTCCCAGCGCGCCGGGTCGGGGGAGAGGGCCAGGTTGAAGAAGAGCTGGTGGACTGGAATCCCCTCATACTCCTCGGAGACGCAGCGAGGCTCCGGCGTACCCTCCGCGATGGACTCCACACAGACGACCTCCACCCGATAGCCAGCCTGGAGCAGTCTCCGGGCCAGGCGGTAGGTATAGAGTTCCGCCCCGGCCACATACCGGGGTGGGAAGTGGTGGACGGCCAGGACGATCTTCATCACGGCACCTCTCGCGACCCCGCCCGTCGGCGCACCAGGTCTCCCAGCAGAACGGCCTCCTGACGGCCCACAGAGCCCGTCATCGTCAGCAGGCCCAGGTAGATGACCGCCCCCAGCCCGACGGCCAGAAAGAAATTCACACCCCGCGCCAGGAAGACAACAACACCCATCAGCGCCGCCGCCAGCCCCGGTTTCAGGAAGACAGCCCGGTAGTCCACCGCGGCCAGTTCGTGCCGCAGGAGCCAGAGATACTGCCCCGCCAGAATCACCTCTGTCAGAACAGTGACGACCGAGGCCGCCAGCAGCCCCCAGCGGGGGATGAGGACCAGGTTCAGGACCACGTTGACGGCCGTGCTCACCATCAGCGCCCGCGCCACCTTCTTCTCCTGGTCGTGGATGATGGTCACATTCCCCAGAAGTTCCGTCAGGAACATCAGTGGCAGCACCCAGATCAGAATCCGGAGCGGCAGGACAGACGGGGCAAACTGGTCCGTGTAGAGCAGGCGGACCAGCGGTCCTGCCAACACCGTCGTCCCCACCGCGATGGGAATCGCGATCACAAAGAGGTATTTCAGCGCCTGGGTGTAGAGGGCCGGCATCCGCTTTGGATCGGCCGCGTACTGTCGGCAGAGGGCCGGATACAGGGCCAGGTTGACCGCGTGGGAGACCATCATCACCAGAAAAATCAGGTTGTAGGCCGCGTTGTACCAGCCGGTGACCGCGTCGCCGTAGAAATATTGCAGCAGGACGGTGTCTATCTTGTACGAGAGGCCCAGGGAGAAGCCGATGACGCCGAAGGGGAGCGCGGCCTTCAGCAGGGCGGGCCACAGCCGGGGGTCGGGGCGCCAGGGCGCGCCGCCGGTGCGGCGGAGCAATCGCCCCCCCATCGCCGTCGCCAGGGCCAGACTGCAGAGAGAGGCCACCAGCAAGCCCATAAATCCCAGGCGGCCCACCAGCGCGGCCGTCCCCAGGACGACAAACCCCGCCTGCTGCAGGACGTTCATCAGCGAGAGAAAATCCAGCCGCTCCCGGGCGATGAAGAGGCTCTCCATCGGCCCCGCCACAGCGTAGATGAACAGCGTGCATGCTGCGATCGCCGCGCCCAGGACCAGTTCCGGGGAACGTTTCAGGACCAGAGCTGAACCGACGATGACCACCAGTGTCCCGGCGGAGAGGATCAGGCGCAGGAGCACCGCGTTGGCAAACAGCGCCGGGGTCCGGCTCGGGTCTTTGGCAACCTCCCGCACCATATAAGGGGCCAGCCCCAGGTCGGAGAGGATGGCGAACATCCCCACATAGGCCAGGGCGGTGGTATAAAGGCCATATCCGGCGTCTCCCAGCCGCCGGACGACGAAGATGGCGAAGATCACCGAGAGGGCCTTCACAGTGATCTGGCCCAGCAGGCTGAAGAGGGAATTTCGGGCAACGGTAAGGGGAAGGTGCTTCATGCGAGCGCCCTTTCGGCCACCATTTCCCTCTCTGTGTGGGTTCGTTTCCCCATCGCCTCGGCGATCAGCCGCTCCACGTCGTCGGGCTGAATGCGCCACCAGGGGCCGAACCGCTTCGCCGGGAGTCTCCCGGTCTGGCACCAGTGGCGGACCGTCTCCCTGCTGACCCCCAGCCGCTCCGCCGCCTCGGCCACCGTCAGGTACGGGCGCTTCCTCCGACGATGGCGAGGTTTTCCGTTCTTGCCGTAATAGCCGTAGCCATAGAGATAGCCATACGAAGAAGAGCGGACCCGGTTGAAGACCACCCCCAGCATACAGACGTCCTCCTGCCCCATCAGACGGTCGCGGGCCTTGCGGGCCGCCGCGTGGCTGGTGATGCCGTCGTCCACCACCAGGAGCACGGCATCGGCCATACCGGCCAGGAGCGCCGCCTCGGGCGGCCCCAGCACCGGCGGGCTATCCATCAGGACCACGTCGGCATGCCGCTGGAGTTCTTCCAGCAGCACCCGGAACCGACGGGAGCCCACCAGCAGCGTCGGCTCTATGGACGTCCGACCAGCCGGGAGGAGCCACAGGTTCTCTATCCCCGTAGGCTGAAGGACCTCCATCGGCGATTGATCGGCCAGTTGTCCGCTCAGCAGGTCGGCCAGACCGATGATATTGGGTTTTTCAAAGAACTCGTGCAGCGAGGGCCGCCGCAGGTCCACATCCATCGCGATGACCCGGTACCCGGCCGCCGTCAGCGCGGCCGCCAGATGGGCCAGGACGAAACTCTTCCCCTCCTGCGCGCTGGGGCTGGTAATCAGCAGGGTGCGCGGCGCCCGGTCCGGATGCGAGAAAAAGATGGTGGTCTGGATACCGTGAATGCTCTCGGATAGAAGGGGGGACCCCATCTGCCCGGCCTTTATGGAAGCCCGCTCCCGATGAGCAACGTGCGGGATAGCACCCAGGATGGGTAGACCCAGACTGGCCTGGACGGTGTCGTTTTCCCAGCGGAGAGAGGTATCCAGATAATCCATCAGGAGCAGCGCTGCGACCGCCAGCGCCAGCCCGGCGGCGCCAGCGACGGCGACGATGAGCAAAGCCCGGCTGGGAAGAGGACTGGTGGGCGGCGAGGCCTGATCAAAGAACGTGAGCAGGTTCGGCGATTCCGGATTGTAGAGTTGGAGAAAGTCGGCGTAGCGGGCCTGATACGTGGTCTTCACCGTCTCCAGTGCAGCGATGCGGTCCTGGACTTCGCGAATTTCCGCTGCAGAAGTCAACGTCGCCATCTTATCCGTCAGTCGGGCGATCTCCTCATCCACGCTCTCAATCCGGGCGCGCAGATCGGCCATCTGGCGGCGGATGAAGGCCTGCTGCTCCGGGTCGCTGGCGCCGGAGGCCGGGCTGCGGCGGACGAGTTCGTCGGCCAGGGCATTGGCGATGAGCGCCGCCACTTCGGGGTCGGTATCCACCACCCGAATCTCCAGCAGTTGCGCACCCGAATAAATGCGGGTGTCTATCTGCTGCACCAATTGCTCGGGAGTCCTGGGCAGTCCCAGTCGGTCAATCACCGCTTCCAGGACCGGCCTTTGTTTGGCCAGTTCGGCGTACGCCCCGGCCAGCGTGGTGCTCAGGTTCATTTGCCAGGGGTCGGGGTTTGTGGTCTGCAGACTGGTGCCCACCATCAGGGTCGCCCGGGCCTGATACACCGGGGGTTTTCGGGCCATCAGACCGTAACTGACGACCATCGGGATCAGGGTGCTGACCACCAGCAGCCACCACCACCGGCCCAGCAACCGGAGATACCGTTGGAGCATTGACTCATCCATTCTCCTCGCCCTCCCCTGCAGTACCGTTGGCCGCGAAGTAATACCCCACCCGCCAGCGGGTGCGAATGTACCGGGGGTTGGCCGGGTCATCCTCAATCTTCTGCCGCAGATACCGGATATAGACACTCAGGTAGCCTACAGCATCATTGTAGGCTGGCCCCCAGACCTGGGTCAGGAGTTCCTGATGGGAGACGACCTTCCCCTGCTGACTGGCCAGATAGAGGAGCAGACGGGATTCCGTCGGGGTGAGGGACACGGGCTCTCCCCTTTTCATCACCGTCCCCTCGGAAAAGTCTATCCGCAGGTTCCCATCATCGTAGACGGTCCGCCGGGCATTGCCGGATGCTCCTGCAGACCGACGCAACAAGGCACGGATGCGCGCCTTCAGTTCCTCAAACGTGCAGGGCTTGAGCACGTAGTCATCGGCGCCGATAGAGAGGCCCCGAATCACCCCATCCCGCTCATCCACGGCGGTCAGAATGAGAATCGGGGTATCGCAGACGTAGCGGAGCCGCTGGCAGACCTCCCACCCATCCATCTCCGGCATCAGAATGTCCAGCACGATGAGGTCAGGGCGGTACTCGTACGCCTTGCGCAGGCCCTCTTTGCCGCTCTGGGCGGTGATGACCTCGTATCCGTCCCGTTCCAGCCCCAGGCGCATCAGGGTGAGCAGACCCGGATCGTCGTCAATAATCAGGACTCTCTCGTTCATGCTGGCTGACCCCCGTCCTTACTGATATTCTTGTGTTTTTGGATTCCATGCGCGACTTGCCCGTCCCCTTTTGGCGACAAAATTCATTTTACCCAATGCTCGTATGAGTCAGGTGAAGAAAAAGTAAAAATTTCGTCAAAGATGCCCTCGTCCGCATCGCTTTGACATTTTCCTCATCCTCTGCTATAATTTGAGCAACCGTTCAATTGAACATCTATGCAAGAGTTTCACCGCCGAGACGCAGAGGACGCGGAGACTATGCCAATTCAAACTCTGCGCTCTTGGCGTCTCTGCGGTGAGTTTTTCAGGGAAGTCAGAGTATGGAAACCCCCATAGACGGCCCCACCATCCGGGAAATGGCCCGGACCTTCCAGGCCCTGGCCGACCCCACGCGGGTGCGCATCCTGGCAGCGCTGGCCCAGGAGGAGCGGTGCGTGGGCGCGCTGGCGTCCATGCTGGGAATGAGTGCGTCCGCCGTCTCCCACCAGTTGCGGTACCTGCGCCAGATGCATCTGGTTCGCCGCCGACGGGAGGGCAAACGGGTCATCTACGCGCTGGACGACGACCACGTCCGCGCCCTCTTCCGCGACGCCCTGGAGCACGTTCTGGAGAGACAAGGTGAAACCGGAGAATAACCCGAAGACGATACTGTTGCGGGTGGAGGGGATGGACTGCGCCGATTGCGCCCTCCACCTGGAGAAGGCCGCCCTGGGCGTGCCGGGAGTGCGCTCGGCGGAGGTCTCTTTCGCCACCGGGCGGATGCGCCTGGTGGCCGAGGAAGGGGAGCGGGTGCTCCCGCAGGTGCAGGCGGTCGCCCGGCAGATGGGCTATCAGGTCCTGCCCGCCACTCCGACCGGGGGCGGCGCGGGGTGGCGGGACTGGCTCCGCCGCTACCCGCGCGTCTGGCCCACCGCGCTGGCCGGGCTCCTGCTGCTGGCGGCGCTGGCGGCCCGGTGGGCCGCCAGCGCCGCCCCGCTGCGGGACGGGTTGCTGATCGCCGCCACTGTCATCGGCGGGTTCCCCGTCGCCCGGGCCGGCTGGGGGACCCTGCGCGCCACCCGCCGCCCCGACATGAACGCCCTGATGACCGTCGCCGTCATCGGCGCGCTGGCGCTGGGGGAGTACGCCGAGAGCAGCGTCGTCGTCTTCCTGTTCTCGCTGGGGGAACTCCTGGAGGCCCTGACGATGGACCGGGCCCGGGGCGCCGTCCGCGCGCTGATGGCCCTGCGCCCCCCGGAGGCCACGCGCCGGACGCCCCAGGGGGAGGAACGGGTACCGGTGGAGGCACTGGCCGTGGGGGACCTCGTCCTCATCCGCCCCGGCGAGCGTATCCCCGCCGACGGACGGGTCCGGGAGGGCCACTCGGCGGTGGATCAATCTCCCATTACCGGCGAGAGTCTGCCAGTGGAGAAGGGAGTTGGGGATGAAGTCTACGCCGGGACGGTGAACGGCCCCGGCGCACTGACGGTGGAGGTCACCCGCCCGGCGTCCGACAGCACGCTGGCGCGGATTATCCACCTGGTGGAGGAGGCGCAGGAGCGACGGGCCCCCAGCCAGCGGCTGGTGGACCGTTTCGCCGCCGTCTACACCCCGGCGGTGGTGGCCGGGGCGGCGCTGGTGGCGACGGTCCCCCCACTTCTGGGTTTGGGCGGACTGGCGGACTGGCTCTACCGCGCGCTGGTGCTGCTGGTCATCGCATGCCCGTGCGCGCTGGTCATCTCCACGCCGGTGGCGGTGGTCAGCGGACTGGCCGCGGCGGCCCGCGCCGGCATCCTGATCAAGGGTGGCCTTCATCTGGAGGAACTGGCCCGCCTGCGCGCCGTCGCCCTGGATAAAACCGGGACGCTGACGGTGGGAGAGCCCCGGCTGGTGGGGGGACAGTGTGCCAACCACGTCGGGGAGAGCCCCCAGGAGTGCCCGGAATGCCTGGACCTGCTGGCGAAGGCGGCGGCGGTGGAGGCCCGCTCCGGGCACCCCCTGGCCCGCGCCGTGGTCCGCGCCGCGCAGGAACTGGGCGTCGCCGACCGGTACGGTCCGGCCCAGCGGGTGGAGAGCCAGCCCGGGCGGGGAGTCCAGGGGGAAGTCGCCGGTCACGCCGTCCGGGTGGGCAGCCACGCATACGTCCACGAGGGCCGGGCGGAGGAGGACGATTTCTGCCGACGGGTGGACGCCGTCTCCGCGCGGGGGCGGACGGCGGTGGTAGTGGAGGACGTCTGCTGCGCCAGCCGCGCCTACGGCGTGGTGGCGGACACCCTGCGCCCGGAGGCCCCGGCCGTTATCCGCGCGCTGAAGGGAATGGGCATCCTGCGGACGGTGATGCTCACGGGGGACAACCCGGCGGTGGCGGAACGGGTGGCCCGGGCGGCGGGGGTGGACGAATTCCAGGCGGGGTTGCTCCCCCACCAGAAGGTGGAGGCGGTGGGGGCGCTGCTGGAGCGGTATGGGACGGTGGCCATGGTGGGCGACGGGGTGAACGACGCCCCGGCGCTGGCCCGGGCCAGCGTGGGCATCGCCATGGGCGCCGTGGGCTCCGACGTCGCGCTGGAGACGGCCGACGTGGCGCTGATGGGGGACGACCTCTGGGGGTTGCCCCGCGCGGTGCGTCTGGGCCGGCGGGTGGCGGCGGTCATCCGGCAGAACGTGGCCTTCTCCCTGGCGACCAAGGCGGCCTTTCTGGCCCTGGCGGTGGCCGGGGTGGCGACGCTCTGGATGGCGGTCTTCGCCGATGTGGGGGTGTCGCTGCTGGTGATTCTGAACGGGATGCGGTTGATGCAGGAGAAATCCAGTGCAGGATAAATCCCGCGCTACTTGCAGGATAAATCCTGCGCTACACCCGCCCCGTAGCATAGGATTTATCCTGTCCCTGCAGGATAAATCCTGCGCTACTTGCAGATAAATCCTGCGCTACACCGCGCGTTGCGGCGGCGGCCTCTGGCCGCCGCCGCAACGTTTCCGCCTATGGAATCCGCGCCGGAACCTTCGTGACAATGACGTTCCGGTTCGCTTCCACTTCATCGGGCGTCCGCTGGCGGACGAAGTCCTCGGTCAGGAACAGGGACGCGTTCCCGTGGCAGGAGTTGCAGGACTCCGTCTGCGGGGTACGCCGCTGGATGGTGTGCGGTGTGGCGTAGGTCCAGGTCTCCCGCGCGTCAAAGTTGGGGAGCAGGTTCTCCCCATAGTAGGCGAAGGTATCCCGCGCCACCGGGACGTGCCGCACCACCACGTATTCCCACGGCCGTTCGGGGCTCTGGATGGGGTTGCGCCCGATCTTGAAGAGAATCTCCGAGGGATCCACCTTGAAGTAAGGGACACCCGTATCGGAGAGTTGGACGTGGCAGTTGTAGCAGTGCTTGTAGGGCTCGGCGTGGCAGACCTGGCACTGGAGTTTTTCCAGGTGAACCTTTGTATGATACTCCACCTGATCGTCCGGGCCGCCGATGTTCTCGTGGCATCCCTTCTGGGTGCAGGACGGGTCCGGCGGGCCGTCGTAGCGGTGGTTGAAGACCCCCAGCGCGCCGTGCATCTGGTCGCCAGTGTGGCAGGTGAAGCAGGCCATACCGCCGGGGTTGAAGTGGACGTCGGCCGGGACCTTCTGGCCGTCGGCGGTCTGGTTCTTGCCCTTGTACTCGTCGTTGACCCGCGTGCCGTGGCAGCCGGTGCAGGTCAGGTTCATCGGAGGGAGTTTCTTGAACTCGTGCTTCGCCAGCAGGCCACCCTCGTTCAGCGTGGGTCGGCTCACGTGGCACTGACCGCAGGATGCGTGGCAGTTATCACAGTGGTTGTCAAAGGCGGTCATCAACTGAGGCCAGTGCTCCTCGTCGCTGCGGGCCCGGAGCACGGTGTAGTACCCCGCCAGGGTCACATGCAGACTGTTCTGGTAGGTGCCCACGATGGATTTGTGGCAGGACGCGCAGGTCTGAGCCGGGTCGGGGTCGCGGACGATGCCCTGGTGGGCCTGTTCTTTATCCGTCGTCCCGCCGACGCCGCCGTGGCAGGCGATGCAGCCCAGGTCGGCGTGCACTTTGCCCAGGGCCTGGTCATCCAGGAAGACTTTCTCCCATGCCTCCAACGGAGGCAATGAGCCCCCTCAGCCTTCCCCTTCGGAGAGATGTTCCGCCTTTTCCGGCTCCACCGCCAGTGCCTTCAGCGTCTCCTCGTCGGTGTGACAGGCGATACAGGTACTGCTATCCGCCGCCGGGACGGGGGTCTCTGTGGGGGGCACGGGCGTGGCGGCGAGGGTGGGGACGGCGGGGAGCATCGGGCTGGGCGGCAGAGGGGTGATCTCCGGCCGGGCGAGACAGCCCACCAGGATCAGCCCCAGCAGGCCACCCAAAAAGAGCCAGATTCCCTTTCGCACGTAGCACCTCCTATCGTCAGTTGAACGTGCCACTTCCGAAGTGCCTGGCACGTTCTTCCCCTTTATCCACTACGGCAACGGGTGTGGCTCGGTCTCAATGGGATAATCCGGGGCGGTCTTGACGTCATAGCGGGGCTGAGCCAGCACCTCGTCGCTGTCGGTCCAGCCCATCATCCCGTACTTGAGGTTGGTCACGTTGTAGCCCAGCAGGAGCAGGGCCGTGGCCGCGGCCTCGCCCGTATGCCCGGTGTAGCAGTAGGTCACGATGGGCTTGTCGGCAGGATAATGGGCCAGATTCTCCGGCTTCGCCACTTCCTTCCAGAAGACATTGTAAGCGCCCTGGATATGCCCTTTGGCGTAATCCTCCGGCTTGCGGACGCTCAGGATGAAGGGATTGTTGGTGTCATCCCCGTCGGTCAGGTTCTCATAAAGGTCCTCTGCAGTAATGACCGGGTTCCAGTTGGGAATCAGCGCCTGGGCACGGGCCAGAACGATCGCCGCCGGATCCGTCTTACCGGTCTCCCAGGACGGCGGAGCGTAGGTTTCGGTCAACGGATGCGGCTCCGTCTCCACCGGGTAGCCAGCAGGTCCGGTGAAGCGCGGTTGGGCCAGGGCTTCATCGTTCTTTGACCAGCCCATAAAACCGAACTTCATATTGACCGCGTCGTAGCCCAGGAGCATCAGGATGGTAGCCGCCACCTCTCCGGTGTGGCCAGTGTAGCAATAGGTCACAATCTTGCGGTCCTTGGGCAGTTTGGAGAGGTACTCCTCCTTGACGATGTCCTTCCAGAAGATGTTGTAGGCGCCCTGGACGTGCCCCTTGGCGTAGTCCTCCGGCTTGCGGACGTCAATGATGAAGGGGTCGTTGGAGGGATCGCCGTCGGTCAGGTTCTCGTAGACTTCGTCGGCGGTCACCACCGGGGCCCACTGGGCATACTTTTCGGAGATGTAGTTCGCCAGGACGGTGAACTCGTCCACTTTGGGCGCCTCGGTGGGCGTGGGCGGCACCGGGGTGGCCGTCGGCGGGACCGGGGTGGCCGTCGGCGGCACCGGGGTCGCGGTGGGCGGGACCGGCGTGGGCTTCGCGCAGCCCGCCAGCAGGGTCGCGACGATGGTGAGAGCGAGCAGAATCGGGTAGAATGTGCGTTTCATTTGTTGTCTCCTCCTGAAGTTTGGATTTTTGGGATGTGGGATTTTTGCGGCGACGGCTGAGGCCCGCCGCCGCAAAAGCCCCGGGTTCTATTTATTCCACCCCTCCGGGGTGTGGCAGCGCTCGCAGTTGTCGTCCCCGAACGCGTGGGGGCGCTTGTGGCAGTCGCTGCAGACGTAGCGGAGGCCGCCGAAGTTGGGCCAGTCGTGGCAGTCAAAGCAGTCTATCTGAGCGTGCCAGCCCGTCAGTTCCACCGGGTGGACCGCCAGGTGAATCTCGTTCCAGCGCTGGGTGGAGGTATGGCAGTCACTGCAGGAGAGCACCGCCGCCACGTCGTGGGGGCCGATGTGGCAGGCATTGCAGTCCTGCAGTTCCGCCGGCAGGTTGCGGGTCTTGTGGCAGTCCACGCAAACGTTCATAGAGCAGATGACCTGGCCGGACACGGGGTCAAAGCCGTGGCCGACGCCGCCGTGACAGTCGCTGCAGGTCACCCCCTGGGCCAGGCCGTGGACGACGGAGGAGTGCGGCGTGCGCAGCCGGTCGCCGGGGATTTCATCGGGCAGGTTCCGGTGGCAGAGGAGGCAGTCCTGTTCAAAGTGCAGGGTCGGGTCCTTCACCAGTCCCTGGTGGGCGACGGCCAGATCGGTCGTGCCGCCGGTCCCCCGATGGCAGGTCACGCATCCCAGCCGCCCGTGGGTGGAGAGGACGTCCGCCGGGTCAATCCAGAGCCGTTCCAGTTCCGCCGCATCGGTGACCGTCTGGCGGAGCATCTCCTGGTTGGTGTGGCAGAGGATGCACTCCCGGGACTGGGGAGCGGCGTAATGAAGGGCCGGCAGGGTGGCTGTCGGGGTGGGCCGGGGCATCAGCGCCTGCGCCGCCGGCTCCAGCACCAGCGCCAGCAGGATGGTAAAGACCGCCAGCGCCAGTCCAATGAGAATGACGGTCCATTTGGGCCAGTGGGAAGGCAACATCGGGTCCTCCTTACAGCGCGGCCGGGATGCCGCTGACCAGGATCAGGTAGCGCAGGAAGAGGCCGGCGACGACGATGCCGACCCCGGAGCCCACGCCGGAGACCAGGGAGTGGCGTCCCAGCCCGGCCGCGTAGGCGTGGACGACGAAGGGGAAGATGAAGCCGGGCAGGACGATGAGCACCCAGAAGACAACGGCGTGGGTGCCCGCGATGATCTCCCGGGCCGATTGGGCCGCCGAGCCGCCATTCACCAGCGCGGTGATGAGGAGCATCCCCAGCAGAAGCGTCTCCACGCCGATAAAGGCCATGTGGATCCACGGCAAACTCTTCACCCGCTGCTCCATGGGGCCGATGGCCAGCGTCGCCGCCAGGTCCACCGTCAGCCCCATCCCGGTGGAGAGGGCGGAGACCAGGAAGAGAACCGGCATCATCGGGATGGGGATGAAGGGCAGGACCCGGGTGGACCAGAAGGGGATGGCCGGGCCGACCGCGCTCAGCAGGATGCCGGTATAAATCGCGACGCCCACGGCCAGGACGGACCCGATTCCGGCAAAGACCCGCTTGGTCCGGCGGAGGGGAAGGTTCCAGAGAAAGGCCGTCCAGCGCAGCCAGCGGCGGGTCCGCAGCCACTGACGGGCCGCCGGGAAAGCGTCCAGAATCTCCAGAAAGCCGTAGATCAGGGAGACGGGGATGAAGAGGGTGAGCAGCCAGACGCCCCAGGTCATCACCGAGGAGAAGTGGGTGAACATGTAGAAGATGCGCCAGGGCTCCCGCCGGCCGGCCCCCAGGTCAAAGATGAGCAGAAGGGTGCCCAGGATGACCAGCGGGCCGGGGACGGTGGCGCCCACCAGGGCAGTGGGGCAGAAGTCGTACTGGTACCGTTTGCCGTAGAACTCAAAGGCGGCGGCGACCAGCAGCGCGCCCGCGCCCATACCGCCCAGGAAGAGGTAAATCGCCGGAAGCCAGCCCCATGCCGTCTGCATCGCACACCTCACTCTTCTGCGATCACGTAGAACAGGATGGAGGGGTCAGTGCCAAATTCGGGGTGGAGGGGTTTGGCCCGCCCCGAGGCGATGAGTTGGGCCACCTCGCTCTGGGGGTCGTCGGCGCGGCCGAAGAGGCGGGCGCCGGGGATGCAGGCCTCCACGCAGGCCGGAAGCCCGCCGCCCAGGACCCAGGGGAGGCAGAGCCAGCACTTATCCGCCACGCCCCGCTCTTCGTCAAAGATGCGCGCCTGGTAGGGGCAGGCCTGCATGCAGTACTTGCAGCCCACGCAGAGCCGCTCGTCAATCAGCACCACCCCGTCCTCCCGCCGGTAGGTGGCGTGGGTGGGGCAGACGGTGGCGCAGGGCGGGTTGGCGCAGTGCTGGCACTGGATCATCAGAAACCGGGGGTTGCGCTCGTTCCCCTTCACGATGCGGCGGATGTAACTGACCCCTTCGGGCAGGTGGTTGCGCAGGCGGCAGGCCTCTATGCAGGCTCCGCAGCCCGTGCATTTGGTGGTGTCTATGATGAGGGCGTAGCGGGCCTTCGGGCGCTCCTGGGCCAGAGAGGCCTCTCTTTTCAGCAGGGGCACGCCCAGGACGGCCGCGACGCCCGCGGCGGCCGTCAGGCCCAGAAACCGGCGGCGGGAGAGACGAGGAATCTCCATCAGAAGCCTCCGTTGGTATTCAGTACTGAATAGTCTATCCAGAAACTACCGCCCTGATTATACCACAGAATATTTTCCTGTCAAGTTCAACTTGGACTATTCCACAGAATGGTGGTATAATGTAATTACCTACCACGAAGGGCACAAAGTACTCACGAAGTACACAAAGGGATAAAATACCATCCTTCGTGCCCTTTGTGCGGCCTTCGTGTCCTTCGTGGTTTTGTAACTGTTCAGCCTCACCCCTCCCCCAGCGGCTTCGCCGCTGCCGCCGCAGGCCTCGGCCCGAAGGGCCTTCGGCCCGAGGGCGGCGGGGGTGGGGTGAGGAAGCCTGAATAGTTACGTGGTTTTTATGAAACGGTTCTTGGGCAGGCAGTTACGGTATAATTACTATTGACGGTCAGGCGGGACTGGCCGAAAACGGGGCGCGGAGGGTCTATGGAAGAGACGGCGGGGCTCACCCGCAACGACCTGCTGGTCCTGGGGCTGCTGCTGGACCGGCCGATGCACGGCTACGAGATTCTCCAGCAAATCCGCGCGGCGGATGTGGACCTGTGGCTGGCCGTCAGCCCGGCGGCCATCTACTACTCCCTCTCCAAACTCCACCGCCGGGGGCTGGTGCTGGAGACCCGCGCGCGCGGCGAGGGGCCAGAGCGCAGTGTCTACCATCTGACGGAGCAGGGGCGGCAGGCCTTCTTCGCCGGGATGGAGGAGGCCCTGGCCTCCCAGGAACCCAACCGTTCCGAATACGACGTGGGCATTTTTCTGCTGAACAAAATCCCCCAGGAGCGGGCGCTGGCGCTTCTGGGGCAGCGGCTGGAGTTCCTGCGCCGCCGGGAAGAGGAGGTTCTGAAGGCCCGGAGGCGAGCGGCCGGAGACCCGCTTCGCTGTGCCATCCTCACCCGCATCGCCACCTGTGTCCGGACCGAGCGGGAATGGCTGGAGGGGATTCTCCGTCACCTGCGGGGCGAAGAGATGCAGGAGTACCGGGGGATGATGCTCCTCTCCGGCGACCTGCGGGACTTCCACCTTCCCGACCTGATCAAACTGATCGCCTCCGGCCGCCACAGCGGCACCCTCACCGTCACGGACGGCCTTTCGGTACGGACCCTCTCGTTCCACCAGGGGCGCCCGGTCTGCGCCACCTCCCGCCGGCCCGAGGGGGACGTGCGCGACCCCGACCAGGTCCTGAACGACATCTACGACCTCTTCCGCTGGCAGGAGGGAGCGTTCACCTTTGACCAGCGGATGGGTCCCCAGGAAGGCTGCCGCCTCCTCCAGATGAGCGCGGAAAACCTCATCCTGTCCGGCGCGCGCTGGGTGGACAACTGGGCCATCATCCAGCGGGTGGTCCCCTCTCCGGAGGTCATCTTTGAGCGCCGGGACAACATCTCCCTGGAGGAGGGGTGGGACGTCCATCCGGAAGAACGACGGGTCTGGGAGAGCCTGGACGGGGTGCGCAATGTCGCAGAAGTGGCTCAGGTCTGCGGGTTGACGGAGTTTGAGACCAGCAAGGTTCTCTACGGTCTCTACGAGGCCGGCCTGATCCGTCCCGGGGACGTGGACAAAATCCGCCTCCGGCGGGCGTTCCGGGAGTTCGCCGAACTCCTCTGCCGGGCCACCAAACCGTATCGGGCATCCCCGAATGATTTCTCCTGTGAGGAAGAGGTTAACCATCGGGCCGCTCCTCTCCCCATTCGGTTCAACCTCAGCCGCATTGAAGACCGGACCGAGCCCGCGCTTTCCACAGATGACCTGGCGGAGATGTACCGGCGCTTCCTGCAGGCGCAGCAGGACGTGGTGCGGGAGCGGTTCGGCGAGGCCACCCTCCGTCAACTGCTCCGGCAGGTGATGACCCAGGTCAATCCCTCCCTGATGGAAACCCTCCGGCGATACCGCCTCGTTGCCACCTCTCTGTAAAGCAGGAAGTAGGGGGCAGCGGCCAGGCCACTGCCCCCTACTTCTTCTTCCCCCACTTGACGTCTCGCCATTTTGAGGTAGCATAGATACTCAATGAAGCCGGAAACTGCTCAGGCTCACAAAGAAAAACGGACCGTCGCTCTCAGTTCGGTCCTGGCGGCGGTCTTCCTCACCGCGTTTAAACTGGTCATCGGCATCCTGACCAACAGTCTCGGTATCCTCTCCGAGGCCGCCCACTCCGGACTGGACCTGGTGGCCGCGCTCATCACTTTCCTGGCCGTGCGCGCCTCGGGCCGCCCGGCCGACCGGGAACATCCCTTCGGTCACGGGAAGGTGGAGAACTTCTCCGCCCTGATAGAGACGCTCCTGCTACTGGTGACATGCGTCTGGATTATCTACGAGGCGATCAACCGGCTGCTCTTCAAAACGGTGGAGGTGGAGGCCACCCTCTGGGCTTTTGTGGTGATGGGGCTGGCCATCGCGGTGGATTTCACCCGCTCGCGCGCCCTCTATCGGGTCGCGCGCCGCTATAACAGCCAGGCCCTGGAGGCCGACGCACTCCACTTCTCCACCGACATCTGGAGCAGTTCCGTCGTCATCGTCGGGCTGGTCCTGGTGCGCCTGGCCGACGTGTTCCCCCGGTACCGCCCCTGGCTGCTGCGGGCCGACGCCGTTGCCGCGCTGGTGGTGGCGGCCATCGTCATCTGGGTCAGCCTGCGACTGGGCCGCCGCACGGTGGACGCGCTGATGGACCGGGCGCCGGAAGGGCTGGAAGAACGGGTGCGCGCGGCCATCGCCGGGGTGGAGCACGTCCAGGAGTGCGGCCCTATCCGCCTGCGCACCGCCGGACCGGTCACCTTTGTGGAAGCGACGGTGCGCGTCGCCCCCGAGATGCCCGCCGGGATGGCCCACCAGGTGGCCACCCGCGTGGAAGAGGCCGTTTCCCAACTCTGCTCGGATTGTGACGTGACCGTCCACGTGGAACCCGTGGCCCCGGTGGACCCCGTCATCGGGCAGGTGCGGGCCATTGCCGCCGAAGCCGGCCTCTCCGTCCACGACGTCCACGTCCACCGGATGGCGGACGGGTACCACGTGGACCTGGACCTGGAGGTCTCCGGGCATCTCTCACTGGACGAGGCCCACCGGATGGCGACGGCCTTTGAGGACCGGTTGCGCGCGCAGGTGGAGGGGCTGGCGGCGGTGGAGACGCACATTGAAGTGGCCCCCGTCCCGCTGGAGGACCCGGGGCAGGACGTGACCGGGATGTACGCCGATATGGTGGAGGAAATCCGCCGGATTGCCGAGGCCCAGGACGGGGTGATAGAATGTCACGACGTCCGTCTGCGGCAGGTGCAGGATGGGCTCTACGTCTCCCTGCACTGCGTCTGTCCCGGGGAGTTCTCTATGGAAGATGCCCACCGCTGTTCGGCCCAGGTGGAGGGGCGCCTGCGCCAGGCCTTCCCCCAGGTCGCCCATTTCCTGGTCCATACAGAACCGACGTAGGGGCAGGGCTTGCCTCTGCCCCAGGGGGCGACCGCAAGGGCGGGTGACCGCAAGGGTCGCCCCTACTCCTGACCCATCTGCCACAAAAACGAATATGGACAACAGCGCGCCGGAGCCGACCGTAGAGGACATCCTGGCGGAAGTGGAGCGGCGACGGGCCGCCTGCCGGGCCGAAGAAAACCGTTCCCCCCGGGAGCGCCCCCTGGCCCACGGGGCCGAACGGGTGGGCCAGTGGTTCGTCCGCCACTGGCTGGCCCTCGTGAACCTGTGGTGGTTCCTCTATGTCGGTGTGCCCTTCCTGGCCCCCATTCTGATGCACGCGGGCATGGAGGGGCCGGCCCGTCTCATCTACCTGGCCTATCAGCCCCTCTGCCACCAACTCCCTTACCGCTCGTGGTATCTCTTCGGCGAACAACCGTACTATTCCATGCAGGAACTCATCCAGCGGGGAGTGGACCCGGACCTGCTGGTCCCCCACGGCTACATCGGCGACGCCGTTCTGGGCTACAAAGTGGCCCTCTGTCAGCGAGACACGGCCATTTACGGAACCATTTTCCTGGCCGGGCTGGCCTTCGCCCTCTCCGGCCGCCGGTGGCGTCCCCTGCCGCTCTGGGCCTACCTGCTGTTCGGCCTGGTGCCGGTCGCCCTGGACGGGGGGATTCAGTTCGTCTCCCAGGTCCTGGTGCTCCTCTTCCCGTCGGCGGGGTTCGTCGCCGTGGAGAGCACTCCCCTGCGGCGGGTGGTCACCGGCGCCCTCTTCGGCCTGATGACGGTGTGGATGGTGTATCCCACCGTCCATCGCGCGGTCCAGGCGGCGGAACGGACCGCTGAGCAGTGACGACGGACGACAGACGACAGTAACTATTCGGGCTTCCTCACCCCACCCCCGCCGCCTGCGGCGGCAGCGGCAAAGCCGCTGGGGGAGGGGTGAGGCTGAACAGTTACAGACCACAGACCACTTCAGGAAAGGAGCCCGATGCCCCGATATGTTGCGGCAGTAGACCAGGGTACCACCAGCACCCGCTTCATCGTCTTTGACCACGCCGGTCAGGTGGTGAGTCTCCACCAACTGGAGCACCAGCAGATTTACCCCCAGCCCGGCTGGGTGGAGCACGACCCGACGGAAATCTGGGAGCGTACTCGGCAGGTTATTCGGGCCGCGCTGGCCAAAAACGGCATTGATCCCAGAGACATCGCCGCCATCGGCGTCACCAACCAGCGGGAGACCACCATCGTCTGGGATAAGAAAACCGGCAAGCCCTACTACAACGCCATCGTCTGGCAGTGCACCCGCACCAAAGACATCTGCGACGCGCTGGCCCGTGAGGGCGGGCAGGACCGCTTCCGCGCCCGGACCGGTTTGCCCCTGGCCACCTACTTCTCCGGCCCCAAGATCAAGTGGATTCTGGATAACGTCCCCGGCGTCCGGGAGGCGGCGGAGAAGGGGGACGCCCTCTTCGGCACCGTGGACACCTGGGTAATCTGGTGGCTGACCGGCGGCCCCAACGGTGGCGCACACGTGACCGACGTCTCCAACGCCAGCCGCACGATGCTGATGAACCTGGAGACGCTGGACTGGGACCCGGAGATTCTGGACATCATGGACATCCCGCGCCAGATGTTGCCGGAGATTCGCCCTTCCAGCGACCCCCGGATTTACGGCTACACGCCCAAAGACGGGCCGCTGGGGGCCTCCATCCCCGTCTGCGGCGACCTGGGCGACCAGCAGGCCGCGCTGGTGGGCCAGACCTGCTTCAGCCCCGGCGAGGCCAAAAACACCTACGGCACCGGTTGCTTCATGCTCCTCAACACCGGCACCACGCCCGTCCCCAGCAAGAGCGGCCTGCTGACCACTCTGGGCTACCGGTTCGGCGACGGGCCCGCCGTCTACTGCCTGGAGGGCTCCATCGCCATCACGGGGGCCCTCGTCCAGTGGCTGCGGGATAACCTGAAGTTCTTTGACTTCTCCAAACACATTGAGGACTACGCCCGCTCCGTGCCCGATAGCGGTGGCATCTACTTCGTCCCGGCCTTCTCCGGCCTCTTCGCCCCCTACTGGCGCAGCGACGCCCGGGGCATCATCATCGGCCTGACCCGCTACATCACGAAGGCCCACATCTGCCGCGCCGCGCTGGAGGCCACCGCCTACCAGACCCGCGAGGTGCTGGACGCGATGGAGAAGGACTCCGGCGTGAAACTGACGGCCCTCAAGGTGGACGGCGGCATGGTCTACAACGAACTCCTCATGCAGTTCCAGGCCGACATCCTGGGCGTGCCCGTCATCCGCCCGGTGGTGGCGGAGACGACCGCGCTGGGCGCCGCCTACGCCGCCGGGCTGGCCGTCGGTTTCTGGGACAACCTGGACGACCTGCGCCAGAACTGGGCCGTGGACAAGGTCTGGAAGCCCCAGATGGACCCCGAGACCCGGGAGCGCCTCTATCGGGGCTGGCTGAAAGCCGTACAGCACACCTTCGGATGGGTAGAATAGGAGGGGCTGATGGACATCCAGTATATCCCGGTGGACGTGATTGCGTCCTTTATGCGTCGGGTTTTTGAGGGACTGGGGGTACCGCCGGAGGATGCCCGCATCGTCACCGACGTCCTGATCGCCGCCGACCTGCGGGGGATTGAGTCCCACGGCGTCGGCCGTCTCAAGTACTACTACGACCGCATCCGGGCCGGGGTGCAGTCCACCCAGACCCGGATGGAAATCGTCCGGGAGACGGAGACGACGGCGGTGGTGGACGGCCACCACGGGATGGGGCACGTCATCGCCTACCGCTCCATGCGGATGGCGATGGACAAGGCCCGGCGGTACGGGCTGGGAGCCGTGGCTGTGCGCAACTCCACCCACTTCGGCATCGCGGGCTACTACGCACTGATGGCGGCCGAGGAGGGGATGATGGGGTTCGTGGTGACGAACGCCCGCCCGGCCATCGCCCCCACTTTCAGCACGGAGCCCATGCTGGGGACCAACCCCATCGCCTTCGCCGCGCCCAGTGACATGCCCTTCCCCTTCTGCTTTGACGCCGCGACGTCCATCACCCAGCGGGGCAAGATAGAAGTCGCCGCCCGCGCCGAGAAACCGGTCCCGGAGGGCTGGCTGGTGGACCCCGAGGGCCGTCCTGTCACCGACCCGGTCCGCATCCTGAAGGACCTGGACAAAGGGACGGCGGCCTTCCTGCCCCTGGGCGGCGCCGGGGAGGAGATGGGAGGGCACAAGGGCTACGGCCTGGCGACAATGGTAGAGATTCTCTCCGCCGCGCTTTCCGGCGGCGCGTTCCTGAAGGACCTGCTGGGGGTTGCCCCCGACGGCTCCCGCCGCCCGTACATGCTGGGCCACTTCTTCCTGGCCATAGACATTGAGCACTTCGTCCCGCTGGACGTGGCCCGGCGCATCACCGGGCAGATCCTGCGCGACCTGCAGAACGCCCGCAAGGAGCCGGGCCGGGACCGCATCTACGTCGCCGGGGAGAAGGAGTACGAGGCGCAGGCGCGCGTCCGGGCCCAGGGCATCCCCGTCAACGCCAACCTGCGCCGGGAACTCCAGATCATGCGGGACGAACTGGGCATCCAGGGCTACGAGGCGTATTTCTGAGATTCACCGCAATTACCTGCCACAAAGGGCACAAAGTACGCACAAAGGGGCAAAAATTTCATCCTTCGTGCCCTTTGTGTGGCCTTCGTACCCTTTGTAAAATTTAAAAAAACCATTGTGCCTTTGCGCCTTTGTGTCTTTGTGTCTTTGTGTGAGATTTATGTTTATGGAGGGGTGCTATGCTGACCGACCGACGTCCCCGAGTCTCCATCGCGCATCTCCCGACCCCGCTGGAGATGCTGCCCCGTCTGACGGCCCATCTGGGCGGCCCCCAACTCTGGGCCAAACGGGACGACCAGACCGGGCTGGCAACAGGCGGGAACAAGACCCGCAAACTGGAATTCCTGGTAGCCGAAGCGCTGGCCCAGGAGACCGACACGCTGATCACCTGCGGCGCGGCCCAGTCCAACCACGCCCGCCAGACCGCCGCGGCCGCTGCCCGCTTCGGCCTGGCCTGTACCCTGGTCCTGCGCGGCGAGCCCCCATCTCAGGCCCAGGGCAACCTGCTCCTGGACGAACTCCTGGGCGCAGAAATCGTCTGGGCCGGGGCGGACGACCTGACCGCCCGCCTGGAGGAGACGGCGGACGCGCTGCGCTCCCGGGGCCGCCGTCCCCACGTCGTCCCCTACGGCGGGAGCAACCCCGTGGGCGTCTGCGGTTACGTCGCCGCGATGGAGGAACTGCTGGCCCAGGCCGCGCAGGCGGGCCTCTCCTTTGACCACATCGTCCTGGCCTCCTCCAGCGGCGGCACCCAGGCCGGGCTGACCGTGGCGGCGCGGGCGCTGGGCTACCGGGGCCGCATCCTGGGCATCAGCGTGGACCTGCCCGCTGACCCCCTCCGCCGCCAGATGGCCGAACTGGCCACCGCCACCGCCGACCACCTGGGCCTCCCCCTCACCTTCGCCCCGGAAGACTTCGCCGTGGAGGACGGGTACCGGGGCGGCGGCTACGGCGTTATCAACGACCTGGAGCGGGAGGCCATCCGCCTGCTGGCCCGGACCGAGGGACTGCTCCTGGACCCGGTCTACACCGGGCGGGCCTTCGGCGGCCTGATAGACCTGATCCGGCGAGGTGTGTTCTCCCCTCAGGAACGGGTACTCTTCTGGCACACCGGCGGCGTGGCCGGCCTCTTCGCCCGCCCCACCCTGGAGTAGGATGGATTCTCACACAAAGACACAAAGACACAGAGACACGAATAATTTTAATTTTTTAATTGTTAATTGTTAATTGTTAATTTCCCCGATGTGGCCCGCACTTTTCACCCCCCGCGCCGTCGCCCTGATCGGGTCCGTCGGCGAAGGAAAACTGGGATACCACCTGCTCCGCCAGATGGTGGACGGCGGATTCCCGCCCGCGCGCCTGGCCGTGGTCAACCCCAAAGGACAGGGAGCGCTGGGCGTGGCCGGGTACCCGTCGGTCGCTGAGACGGGGCTGCCGGTGGACCTGGCGGTGGTCGTCACCCCGGCGGCGACGGTCCCCGCGGTGCTGGAGGAGTGCGCGCAGGCCGGGGTGCGCGCCGCGGTCGTCATCACCGCCGGGTTCTCCGAAATGGGCAACGTCGCCGGAGAGGAGGCCATTCGGGAGGTCGTCCGCCGGACCGGCATCCGCGTCGTCGGCCCCAACTGCGCGGGCATCGTCAACACCCACCACGCCCTCTTCCCCACCCTGGAGACGCGCCCTCCGGCGGGCTCCGTCTCCCTGATGGCCCAGAGCGGTGCCGTGGGCGGCGTCTTCCTGGCGTGGGCGAAAGAGCACGGCCTGGGCATCGCCAAATTCATCAGTTACGGCAACGGCGCCGACCTGAACGAACGGGATTTCCTGGAGTACCTGGCCGAAGACCCCGAGACCCAGGTGGCGGCGTTGTACATTGAGGAGGTGACGGAGGGGCGGGCGTTCATGCGGGCCCTGGCGGCCTGTGCGCGCCGCAAACCCGTGGTCGTCATCAAGGCCGGACGGACGGAGGCGGGCCGACGGGCCACCCTCTCCCACACCGGCTCCATGGCCGGCGCCGACGCCGTCTACGACGCCGCGCTGCGCCAGTGCGGCGCGCTGCGGGTGGCCTCGCTGGAGGAGATGTTTGACCTCTGCCTGGGCTTCACTGCCCTCCCGCCCGTCCGGGGCCGCCGGGTGGTCATCGTCACCAACTCCGGCGGGCCCGGGGTGCTGGCCGCCGACCGGGCCGAGGAGGTGGGGCTGACCGTCGCCGAACCGTCCCCGGCGCTGCGGGAGCGGCTCTCCGCCTTTCTCCCCCCGTACTGCGGCCTGAGCAACCCCATAGACCTGACGGTGGAGGGGACGGAGGAGGGATACCGGCGGACCCTGGCGGCCGTCCTGGAGGAATACGACGCGGCGGTGGCGCTGAACATCGCTCCGGCCTATCTGGATTCGGTCCCCCTGGCCCGGGGTGTGGTGGACGCGGCGCGGGAGAGCGGGAAGCCCGTGGCGGCGGCATTTCTCCCCGGCCCCATTGTCGCCGAAGCGGTCCGCTATCTGCGGGCACAGGGCATCCCCAACTTCGCCACCGGCGAGCGCGCGGTGGCCGCCCTGGCCCGCCTGGCGGACTACTACGCCCAGAGGGACGCGCGGGTCATCGGCCCCGGCGCGGAAGGGGCTGTCGCTCCGCTCGTAGTGAGCCACGAAGCGCCACGCGCCGAAGACGCTCGCGCCGAGGCGAAGCGGAGTGGCTCCCTCCCGGACTCCCTGCTGGAGCCGGACCTGATGGCCTGGCTGCGGGAGAACGGCATCCCCGTCCCGGAGTTCCGGACGGCCCGGAGCGCCGACGAAGCGGTGGCGGCGGCCCGGGCCATTGGCTACCCGGTGGTAATGAAGGTCGTCTCGCCGCAGATTCTGCACAAGTCCGAATGGGGCGGGGTCCTCCTGGGCATCACCGACGACGGGGCCGTCCGCGCCGGTTTTGAGCGCCTGGCTCGGGTCGCGGCGGGGGTGGACTTCCGGGGCGTCGTCATCTACCCGCTCGTTCAGGGGGCGCAGGAGGTGCTGGTGGGGCTGTTCCAGGACCCGCAGTTCGGGCCGGTGGTGGCCTTTGGGGCCGGGGGCATCTACACCGAACTGCTGCGGGACGTGGCGCTGCGGGTGGCGCCGGTGGACCGGGCGGAGGCGGAGGGAATGGTCCGGGAGACCCGCGCGTATGCCCTGCTGGCGGGCGCCCGCGGCCGTCCCCCTGGCGACCTGGACGCGCTGGCGGACCTCATCGCGCAGGTCTCCTACCTCCCGTTCCTCTATCCAGAGATTGCCGAAATGGACCTGAACCCGGTCTTCGTCCTCCCCCAGGGCGTCCTGGTGGGCGACGTGCGGCTGATCCCGCAGAAGAATCACCATACCGCTGATTCTTCTGATTCTCCTGATTCTTCTGATTCTTATGATTCTTCTGATTCCCTATGATCCGTTGCTACCCTATCCAGTTGCCGGTCTTTGAGGGGCCGCTGGACCTCCTGCTCCAGTTGATTGAGCGGGAGGAACTGGATATTACCGCCGTCTCGCTGGCCCAGGTGACGGACCAGTACCTGGCCATTGTGGAGGAGATGGGGCGGCGGAACAGCCTGGGGGACCTGACGGCGTTTCTGGTCGTGGCGGCGAAACTGGTGCTCATCAAGAGCCGGGTCCTGCTGCCGGGGTACCGGCCCCGGAGCGGCGAGGAGGACGAAGTCGCCGCCGACCTGATCCGGCAACTGGAGACGTACCGGGCCTACCGGGCCATCGCGGCGGAACTGGCGCGGCTGGAGGAGCGGGGCTGGCGGGCCTACGTGCGGGTGGCGCCGCCCGGCGAGGCCCGGTCAGGGGGCGCCGACCCGTCCGCCGTCCTCTACGGGGTCACGCTGGAGGACCTGCTGCGGGCCGCGCAGGAGGCGCTGCGGGCGCATCCGGCCCCGGCGGTGGAAACGGTCATCGCCCCGCCCCTGATCACGGTGGCCGAGCAAATCCAGCGCATTCAGGAGCAACTGGCCCGCGCGGGCCGAATCTGCTTCCAGGACCTCGTCCTGGAGTACACCGGACGGGCAGAAGTCGTCATCACCCTCCTGGCTGTGCTGGAACTGATCAAGCAGGCGCACATCCGGGTGCAGCAGGAGGGGTTATTCGGGCCCATTTTCATCTACCCCTACCTACAGGAGCAACCCCCTCTGGCCCCCAATCTCCCCGATGGCCAAATATGATTGTTGAGTCCTGCCAAACCGTTTCCTGGCCAGGGCAATTTCCCGCTGCAGGGCGGTGAGATTGCCGGCGGGGATGGTGCGCTCCCGGGGTGGCTGTCCCAGCCCGACAGTGAAACCCAGACGCCATTGTTTCTGGCCCAATTCAAAAGCCAGGTATAAGGTTGGGGAAGAGGTCGCTTGGTTCATCGCTCCACTCCTTTCCGCACGGGATAGGCTTTCACCATGAGTTTACCACAAGCGACCGCTTTCCGCTACTGCATAGTATCTCCCCTCTCCCGCTCGCCCTCGGCGGCAGGGGCCCTCATTCCTCTCCTGGCCCCTCCCCTCTCCCGCACAGCGGGAGAGGGGAGGGGAATGAGGGAGGGGGTTTTGCGGCGGGCGGCTTCGCCGCCCGCCGCACCCCCCCTTCAATCCTCCCTCTCCCCTGGCCGCAGGCCAAGGGGACAAAGGGGGGTGAGGGGCCAGGAAGATTTGGAGATCAGAAAGTGTCAACCAATTCTGAACCATCCCGTAATTACCTACCCTGAATCGTTTGCAGATAATGTAGCGTAGGCTTTAGCCTGCGAATACAGGCCTGGCGGCCTGCGCTACAGGGGCATGCCTTCGCTGCGTCTTTGATAGCGCTTGCCCGGGGGCGCCCTGGTAGGTAGTTACACCATCCCACCCTATCCCTTGCAAAATTCGCAAAACGGAGGTACAATTTTGTACGGCGGCTGTGCCGCCGTGCAAAATTTCCGCTTACCAATAGAAGCCTTCCCAGGGGAGCCCGGGAGAGCCGGGCTGAGAGGGCGTCCATGGGCGCATGCCCCCGACGCCGACCCTCTGAACCTGATCTGGGTCATGCCAGCGGAGGGAGGGGAAGCAGTTTGAGGAACACAGTCCGCCCCACCGCTGGTGGGGCGGACTTTTTTCCGAGAGGTCCAAATGAAAAGCGTGGTCATCTTCGCCAACGGGTCCCTGCCCGACCCCGGGCGGGTCCAGGCCCTGCTCCGGCCCGACGACATCCTCATCGGCGCCGACGGCGGCACCCATCATCTGCTGGGGCTGGGACTCCGGCCCCACGCGGTGGTGGGCGACCTGGATTCGCTCCCCCCTTCGCTGGTGGAGACCCTGCAGGCGCAGGGGACCGCCATCTACCGATACCCCCGGGATAAGGACGAAACCGACCTGGAACTGGCTCTGCGCCACGCATTGGCGTATCGCCCGCAGGCCATCCGGATCGTCGGCGCGCTGGGCCTGCGGCTGGACCAGACGCTGGCCAACGTGGCCCTGCTGGCCGCCCCCTGGCTGGAGGGAATAGACGTCCGGCTGGACGACGGCGTGGAGGAGGTCCTGCTGGTCCGCTCGGAGGCCACCATAGAGGGCCTGCCTGGCGAGACGGTCTCCCTCATCCCCTGGGGGATGCCCGTGGAAGGGGTCACGACCGGGGGGCTGCGCTGGCCCCTTCGGGAGGAGACCCTCTACCCGGACCGGACGCGCGGCATCAGCAACGAACTGACGGGCCCCCAGGCCCACGTCTGCATCCGTTCAGGGTTGCTGATCGTTGTCCACCGAAGGAGTACGGAGTACGTAAAACGTAAAACGTGAAACGTGAAACGTGAAAGGAGGTACACCGATGAAAAGGACCCTCATTCCCCTGCTTCTCGGCTTGCTGGTGCTGACGGCCTGTGGCCCTCGCCAGCCGGCCACATTGACCGTGATGACCCACGATTCCTTCGCCGCCAGCGAGGAGGTCATCCGGGCCTTTGAACAGGAGAACAACGTCAAGGTCACCTTCCTGGCTTCCGGCGACACGGGCACCGCGCTGAACAAGGCCATCCTCTCCAAAGACGCCCCCCTGGCGGACGTCTTCTACGGCGTGGACAACACCTTCCTCTCCCGCGCCCTTGAGGCGGGCATCTTTGAGCCCTACGAGTCGCCTTCGCTGAAGGAAATCCCCGCCGAATTCCAGTTGGACGCGCAACACCGCGCCCTGCCGGTGGACTACGGCGACGTCTGCATCAACTACGACAAGGCCTACTTCACGCAGCATAACCTGCCCATCCCCCAGAGCCTGGAGGACCTGACCCGGCCGGAGTACCGGGGCCTGCTGGTGGTGGAGAACCCCGCCACCTCGTCGCCTGGACTGGCCTTCCTGCTGGCGACGGTCGCCCACTTCGGGGACCCGGGCTACCTGGACTTCTGGCGCGCCCTGCGGGAGAACGGCGTGGTGGTCGTAAACGACTGGGAGACGGCGTACTACACGAATTTCAGCGGCTCCTCCGGCAAGGGGCCCCAGCCCATGGTCGTCTCCTACGGCTCCAGCCCGCCCGCTGAGGTCATCTTCGCCGAACAGCCGCTGGAAGAAGCCCCCACGGCCTCGCTGGTGGGCCCCGGGATGTGCTTTCGCCAGGTTGAGTTCGTCGGCGTCCTGAAAGGGACCAAACACCGCGCGCTGGCCCGCAAGTTCGTGGACTTCATGCTCAGCGTCCGCTTCCAGGAGGACATGCCGCTCCAGATGTTTGTTTTCCCGGTCAACCCGAACGCGAAACTGCCGGAAGCCTTCGTCCAGTACGCCCAGATTCCCGAACAACCAGCCCGACTGGACCCGGTGCTCATCGCGGCCAACCGGGAGAAGTGGATTCAAGCCTGGACGGAGACGGTGCTGAGATAACGGCGGTCGGCAGAATGGCAAACCCTCCACCCAAACGGAGAGCGGGAGAGGAAGCGGTCTCGCTCCTGGCGCTGCCCGCCACCCTCTTCCTGACGGTTTTCTTCGTCCTGCCGCTGGCGCGCATCCTGCTCTATGCGCTGGACGGGCGCCTGCTCCTCCAGGCAGACACGTGGGGACGGGTCGGGCGCGCCCTGGGGTTCACCGTCTATCAGGCCGCCCTCTCCACTCTGCTGACACTGGTGGTGGGGGTGCCGCTGGCCTTCCTCTTCGCCCGCTACACATTCCCCGTCAAAACGCTCTGGCGGGCCTTGCTGGCCATTCCCTTTATGCTGCCGACGGTCGTCGTCGCGGCGGGCTTCAACGCGTTCCTGGGCGACCGGGGCTGGCTGAACCTGACGCTGATGCGGTGGCTGGGCCTGGGGGCACCGCCGGTCCGCTTCACCGGCACGCTGGTGGCCATCCTGGTCGCCCACATCTTCTACAATACCACCCTGGTGGTACGTCTGCTGGCGCACGCCCTGGAGCACCTGGATCCCCACCTGGAGCAGGCGGCGCGGGTGCTGGGAGCCGACGGCGGCAAAGTCCTCCGCCACATCACCCTGCCGCTCCTTCGGCCGTCGCTGCTGGCGACCACCGCCCTGGTCTTCCTGTTTGACTTCACCAGTTTCGGGGTCATCCTGCTCCTGGGAGGCCCGACCTTCGCCACCCTGGAGGTGGAAATCTACATCCAGGGGATGCATCTCCTCAACCTCCCCCTGGCCGCTCTGCTTTCGGTGGTCCAACTGCTCTGTACCGTCGCTCTTTCCTTCCTGTACAGTCGCTTCCTGCCCCGTATCGTGACCCCCTTCTCGCTGCGTCCGGCAGAAGCGAACCTCCGCTCCCCGCGCCGCTGGGGGGAGAAACTCTTCCTGACCGCCATGCTGGTTCTCCTGGTCGGCCTGTTCCTGGTTCCGATGGCCTCTGTCCCCTTTCGCTCGGTGGCGCGGCTGGAGGCCGCGCGCGGCGAACGGGGCGAGGTCCGCTACGGCCTGACCATTGACTACTACCAGGAACTCTTCCTGAATCGCCGCAGTTCCCTCTTCTACGTGCCGCCGCTGGCGGCTGCGCGCAATTCTCTTCTCTACGCCCTGGCGACCGTTCTGCTCTCCATGGCCCTGGGAACCCCCGCCGCCATCGCCCTGGCCCGTCGGGGGCAGGTCGTCCGGACGCTGGATGCACTCTTCATGCTTCCGCTGGGGGCATCCGCAGTGACGCTGGGGCTGGGTTTTCTGATGGTGTTTCGGCGCGCGGTGACGTCTCCCTGGCTGGTGCCGCTGGCCCACACGCTCATCGCCCTCCCCCTGGTCATCCGCACTCTGCAGCCCGCGCTGGCCTCCATCCCGCCCCGGCTGCGGGAGGCCGCACGGGTCCTGGGCGCCTCCCCGTGGAGGGCCTGGTGGACGGTGGAGTGGCCCATCCTCTGGCGTGCCTCGCTGGCGGCAGCGACCTTCGCCTTCACCGTTTCCCTGGGCGAGTTCGGCGCCACCCTGCTCCTGGCCCGCCCCGAATACCCGACGCTCCCCATCGCCATTTACCGCTTCCTCTCCCAACCGGGTGGGCTGAACTACGGTCAGGCGATGGCGATGACGACCATCCTGATGGCCTTCACCAGCGGCGGCGTCCTGCTGATAGAGCGGCTTCGCCTCCCGGGTAGCAGCCAGTTTTAAGGGACGAACAATGCTGGAAGTCATCAACATCCACAAAACCTACGAGGGTCAACCGCTGCTGGAAGGAATCTCCTTCACGGTCACACCCGGCGAGACCGTCTGCCTGCTGGGCCCCTCCGGGAGCGGAAAGTCCACCCTGCTCCGCATCATTGCTGGCCTGGAAGAGGCCGAAGAGGGTCGGGTATACTGGGAGAGGGAGGACATCACCGACGTCCCACCTCACCGGCGCCGGATGGGGATGGTGTTTCAGGACTACGCACTCTTCCCGCACCTGACCGTCGCGGAGAACGTGGCCTTCGGCCTGCGGATGCAGGGGTGGACTCCCCAGGACCAGCAGGAGCGCGTGCGGGAAGTGCTGGAACTGGTCCGCCTGACCGGGTTTGAGGGCCGGCGCGTCACCGACCTTTCGGGGGGTGAGCAGCAGCGGGTGGCCCTGGCCCGCGCCCTGGCCCCGCGCCCGCGCGTGCTGATGCTGGACGAACCCCTGGGCGCGCTGGACCGAGCCCTGCGGGAGGAACTGCTGGAGGAACTGCGGGAAATCCTCCGCTCCAGCGACGTCGCGGCCATCTACGTCACCCACGACCAGGAGGAGGCCGCCGCCATCGCGGACCGGGTCCTCATCCTGCACGAGGGGAGAATTGTCCGCCAGGGAACCCCCTACGAGGTCTGGACCGACCCCGGCTCCCTTTGGGTCGCCCGGTTCCTAGGAGTCGGGAACATCCTCCTGGGGAAATGGCGCCCCGGCGCCGACTCCCCGCTTCTGGAGACCGAACTGGGGACGTTTCCCCTCTCATGCTCCCACTCCCACCGGGCCGGGGAACTCGTGGGGGCCGTCCTCCGTCCGTCTGCCGTGGCGGAGAGCACAGCCGGCCCTATCCGCTCCCGCGTGACCGACGTCCTCTTCCAGCGGGAACACTTCAAAGTCTGCCTGGAAAATGGCCTCTGCGCCTTCCTGTCCCGTCCCCCGGGGGTCGGCGAAGTCATCACCCTGCGCCTGACCGCCCCTCTCCAATGCCTGGGCCCGGCACCTGCTGGGAGCAAAGAAGGGGGCATTCGGTAGAAAAACCATCAAGGACACAAAGGCCACACAAGGCACGAATCCGTTTTCTCCAGGGCCCTCAGGTCTCCTTCCCCAATCTGTAACGCTTCCGACTCTCCACTGTGCCCCCTTTTTCGGGTAGAATAGGGTTGCAGGTCGCACGGCGCAGGTCGCACGACGCACGGCGCAGGGCGCAGGGCGCAGGCCAACCATCGGCCACAGCGGCCGCCCGGACGTAAACATCCGGGCCCATCCTGCAAAGCCCTTCGGGCTTTTTAGCCCCCGAAGGGGGCTTTGCAGATTGAGCCCGACGGTTTACCGTCGGGCAAAGCGGCTGCCCATTGACCCCTCCTCATCCCCCCAGCCCCCTTCTCCTCCCCGAAACGGGGAGGAGAAGGGGGAGAAAAAGTGGGGGTTTGAGGCGGGCGGCAAAGCCGCCCGCCTCAAACCCCCAGGATTTCCCCCTCCCCGCGCCGCGCAGCGGCAGCGGGGCACGAATGATTCAGAGACATTAATGAACCTGGGGGCCGGGGGGAGGGGTGAGCCCAGAAGGTCAGGTGGCCAGTATACCGGTTTATGTCCGGGTTAATTTTTTTAAAGTTCATCAGTCGGCGCAACCGGTCGGCGAAGGCCGACCACTGGCCGCAGGCCCAGAAAGGGCGACTTCAGGCGGCGCAACCGGTCGGCACAGGCCGACCATCGGCCACAGGCCCAGAAAGGACGACTTCAGTCGGCGCACGGAGAAACAGATGAGACACCCAGGGAAATTCTTGCTGGCATTGGGACTGGCCGCTCTGCTGACCGGGAGCACGGGAGTCCTGCTGGGGGTTCCGCCGGCCCCGCCGGTCTGGGCATCGGAAGCCATAAAAGAAGTAGCGGTAGATGTTGGTCCTCACCCCACCCCCGCCGCCTTCGGCGGTAGCGGCGAAGCCGCTGGGGGAGGGGTGAGGCCCCTCTGCTTCTGGTCCGACCACGGGCCAGCATGCGTGGAGCGCGCGATCCCCTCCCTCCAGAACATCCGCCCCGAGGATGAGGCCGCCTGGGGCACGGCCCTCCTCCGCGCCCTTCTGGCCGGCCCCACCCTCCAGGAGCAGGCTCAAGGGCTGACCAGCGCGTTCCCGCCCGGCACCCGCCTGACCGGATTCCGCCTGGAGCCTGACCGTACCGCCGTCGTCCAACTGGACATCCCGGCGGAGGCCCTCTCGCCGCTGGACCCCGGCGCCTTTGAGGCCATGGTCTGGCAACTGGCGCTGACGCTGGAGCCCCTGGACTGGCAGGACCTGCGGGTCCAGACCCGCGACCCCTCCAGCGGCGATCCTGTTCCCCTGGCCCATTTCCTGCCGGAGATGCCCGTCCCCCGAAAGGAGTCGGTCCCCGATGAAAGCCCAGAGGGGCGCTTCAGCGCCCCTGAATCCGTGAGCCAGGCCGTTGACGGCTTGGCCAGCGCCGAACCGGCCCCTGAGTCCGTGAGCCCGGCCGTTGACGGCCTGGCGGCCAGCATCCAGGGCAGTCTGAAGGGCAAAACCGTCTACGTCAGCGCCGGGCACGGCTGGCTCTGGAACGGCTATAACTGGCGCACCCAGCGGCCCCCTTACCCCACCGCCCCCTACGTCGGCCCCATCATTGAGGACCACAACAACGCCGAGGCCGTCAACCAGTACCTCCTCCGCTACCTCCAGAACGCCGGCGCCACCGTCATCCCCGTCCGGGAGCGGGATATGAACCCGACCACCGTCGTCGTGGACAACGACGTTCCCGGCGGCGGATACTCCGAAATGGGGACCTGGACGACCAGCAACTATACCGGCTACCGGGGCGGTACCTACCGCTACACGACCACCGTCACCGCGACCGCCACGGCCACCGCCGCCTGGACCTTCACCGTCCCCGCCGACGGGGAGTACGCCGTCTACGCCTGGTACCGGCAGGGGACCAACCGTGCCCCCGACGCCCGCTACACCGTCCACCACGCCGGGGGCTGGACCGAGGTGGTCGTGGACCAGCGCGTCCACGGCAACACCTGGCACTACCTGGGCACCTTCGGCTTCCGCGCCGGGCAGGTCGCCACCGTCACCCTGAGCAACCTCTCCACCGTGGCGGGCCGGGCCGTCATCGCCGACGCGCTCCGGGTTGGGGGCGGGGTCTTCTCCAGCCTGACGGAGGTCTACACCACCACCGCCCCCTATCCCCCCAACAAGCCCTGGTGGGAGGTCGGCGCGTACTACCACGTCCAGCGTATGGGCCTGGACCCCTCCGGCTGGCCCTCCTACGGGTACTTCAACGACGTCGTCGCCCGGCCGATGTACGCCCGCTGGGAGCACGCCGGGACCGGCGAGGATGCCCTCTACGTCTCCTGGCACTCCAACGGGGTCAACAGCAACGGCTACCAGACCACCACCCGGGGCACCGTCACCTACATCTACAACGGCGAATGGATCACCCGCTCCGTCACCCCCGGCAGCGCCCAACTCCAGGACGCCGTCCACACCGAAATCATCCGCGCCCTGCGGGCCGCCTGGGACCCCGCCTGGCCCGACCTGGGGAAGCGGGCCCTCAACCTGGGGGAACTGCGGGAACTCTGGGACCCGGACCCCACCGTCCAGATGCCCGGCGTCCTGATAGAGGTTGCCTACCACGACCACCCCACCGACGCCGACGCGCTCAAGGAGCCCCGCTTCAACCAACTGGTGGCCCGTGCCATCTACCGGGGCATTGTCCGGTACTTTGAGACGCGCGATGGCGTGGACCTCCCCCTCCTTCCCGAGCCGCCCACCCACCTGGCCGTGCGGAACCTGGGGGACGGACGGGTCCAGGTCTCCTGGCGTCCGCCCCCGACGGACACCCCCGGCCTGGAGAGTGACCCGCCCACCGGTTACCGCGTCTACACCTCCACCGACGGCGTCGGCTGGTCGGTGGGGGCCCTGGTGACGACCACCGTCTACACTATGACGGACATCCCGGCGGAGCAACTTCTCTTTGTTCGCGTCACTGCCGTCAACGACGGCGGCGAATCCTTCCCGACGGAGGTGCTGGCGGCCCTCACCCCCTCCCCCGCCGCCTCCGGCGGCCTCCCCCTCCCCCTCTCCCACAAAGTGGGAGAGGGGGAGGGGGACAGGGGGGAGGGGGTGAGGGCCCTCCTGGTCTCCGGCTTTGACCGCCTCAACCGCACCATGCTGGTCCCCGAAACCGACCCGGTGGAGGGGTACAACCTGCGGATGTTCCTGGACCGGATGAACGCCCGCAACTACGTCATCCAGCACGGGCAGGCGCTCACCCTTCCCTTTGACAGCGCCAGTAACGAGGCGGTGCGCGATGGCGACGTCTCCCTGGCCGATTACGGGTTGGTGGACTGGATTCTGGGGGAGGAGTCCGCGCCAGACCAGACGCTGGACCCCACGGAGCGGGCGCTCCTGCGGGCCTACCTGGAGGGCGGCGGCGCGCTCTTTCTCAGCGGGACGGACGTCGGCTGGCATCTGGACGGGCTGGGCGCCGACCCCGATTTCTACCGCAACGTCCTGCGGGCCCGATACGTTGCCGACGATGCCGGGACCTACGTCGTCACCCCCACCGCAGGCTCCATCTTCGCGGGGCTGCCGCCCTTCCGCTTTGACGCGCCGGGGATGTACGACCCGGACTTCCCCGACGTCATCAGCCCGACCGCCGGGTCGGTCGCCGCGCTGGCCTACGTCGGCGGGGCCGGCGGCACGGCTGCGATCCAGTACGCCGACGGCTGCCGAAGGCTGGTCTACTTCGCCTTCCCCTTTGAGACGATAGACCCATCGGTCCGGCGAGCGGTCATGGCGCGCGTGGTGGATTTCCTGGACGAGTGCCTGGCTCCCTCCGTGGAGATTTCCATCCTCTCCCCTGCCCCCGACAGTGCCCACAACAGTCCCCCGCCCTTCACCGGCACTGTGAGGACCGCGACCGGCACGCTCGCGCGCGTGGAAGTCCAGATTGAACGGGACAGCGCATACTGGTCGGGCATCGGCTGGGCCTCAGAGCCCCACTGGCTCACGGCTACGGGTACCCTCACCTGGACCTACGACCTGGCCTCCGCGCTGGACCGGGACGGCCTCTACCATCTGCGGGCCCGCCCCGTCCTCTCCGACCCGTCGGCGCGGGCGACGGCGACCGTCTCCTTCTTCTACGACACCCAACCCCCCGCCCTGGCGACCCTCCTGACGCCGACGGGCGGCATCACCCTGGCCACGCTGCCCCACCTGGTCCTGCAGTGGGTTCCCCCGCCCCCGGACGGCGGCTCCCCTCTGGCCTCCGTCGTCGCGCTGGACGGCGAAATCCTCACCACCACGACGGCCTCCGTCTACACCCTCACGGCTATCGCGGAAGGCCCGCACACGTGGGGGGTACAGGTGGTAGACCGGGCCGGGAACCGCTCCGCCTGGGTAACCGACACCTTCGTCGTGGCCCGCCAGCGCGTCTATCTGCCCCTGGTCCTGCGGGACTTTGCCCCTCCCTCGCCACCAGGCCTGGTCAATGGCGGGTTTGAGACCGACGAGGGCTGGACGCTGAACCGGCTGGCCATCTACGATCCCTCTCTGGCCCACTCTGGCGCGCGCAGCATGCGGCTGGGCATTCCGCCGGGGGAGCCCGGCCAGTACGCCTACTCCTCCGTCTCCCAGGCCTTCGTCGTCCCGCCGGGCCCGGCGGTCACCCTTCGCCTGTGGGTCTATCTCCGCAGCGCAGGAGACCGGGACGACCTCTTCTACATCAGCCTGTACGACGGGAGCGGGCAATACCGGCTGCTGAACCTGTGGCGTCCGGGGGACCTGCCGGAGGGGGTCTGGGTGGAGCGGCTGGTGGACCTGAGCCCCTACGCGGGCCAGCGGGTCACCCTCTACATCGGGGTGAAGAACGACGGGGATGAACAGACGGCGGCGATGAATGTGGACGACGTGGGACTCCCATAAAGTTCCAAAAAATTCACCGCAGAGGACGCAGAGGACGCGGAGAATTTTATAAACCTTTCTCCGCGTCCTCTGCGGTCTCCGCGATGGTCAGCAGTTTGTGGTCTGTCGTCTGTCGTCTGTCGTCTGTGGTCTGTGGTCTGTCGTCCATTATTCGTACCGCAGTGCATCTATGGGGTTGAGCCGGGAGGCCCGCCAGGCCGGATACAGCCCGGAAGCCAGCCCCACCGCCGCCGAGACCAGCGTCGCCAGGAGCACGGCCTGCGGGGTGACCACCGAGCGGAAGTTCTCCACCAGCGCGGAGATGACCTGCGCCCCGGCGAAGCCGATGCCGATGCCGATCAGCCCGCCCGCCAGGGCCAGAGTGACCGCTTCCATCAGAAACTGCACCAGAATGTCGTGCCTCCGGGCCCCCACCGCCTTCCGCAGGCCGATTTCCCGCGTCCGCTCTGTCACCGAGACCAGCATAATGTTCATAATCCCGATGCCGCCCACCAGCAGGCTGATCCCCGCGATGGCGCCCAGGAAGACCGTCAGCACGCCCGTGATGTTGCCGAAGGTCTGAATCAGGTCGGCCTGACTGAGGACGATGAAGTCGTCCTCGTCCTCAAAGGCAATACGATGCCGCTCCCGCAGGACGACGCGGATTTCCTCCGCCGCAGCGTCCATCCGGTCCTCGCTGACTGCCTCCACCAGGATGTAGGAGACCCGATACTCGCCGTTGGGCGCGCGGGCGGAGAACAGACGGCTCTGGGCCGTCGTCAACGGGACGAAGACGGTGTTGTCCTGGTCGGTGAACGTGCCGCCCTTTTCCTCCATCACCCCGACCACCCGGAAGGGGACGTTATTGATGCGAACCGTCTCCCCGAGAGGCGCGGGGTTATCGGGGAACAGGGTCTCCACCACCGTCTTGCCCAGGACGGCGACCCGGCTCCGCCCCTCCACGTCCTGAGGGGTGATGAATTCCCCCATCGCCGGGCGCCACTTCCGCACCGTGACGAACTCCGGGGTGACGCCCTGAATCGTCGTCTGGGTCTGCCGTCCTCCGGCGCTCACCGTGCCGTTCCGGTCCAGTTGCGGCGCCACCCGCGCCACGTCCGGCAGCCGGAGAGGGTCCGACAGGGCCCGCACATCCCCCATAGTCAGCCAGCGCGCGGAAGTCATCCCGCCGAAGCGGCCCTGCTGCCCCACGTCGGGCAGGACGAAGAGCAGATTGCTGCCGATGCCCTGGAACTGCTCCGTGACGAAGACCTGAACGCCCTGCCCGGCGGCCATCAGGGCAATGACCGCCGCCACGCCGATGACAATCCCCAGCATGGTCAGCGCCGAGCGCAACTTGTTCGCTCCCAGCGCCCGTAACGCCACCCGAAAACTCTCTGCCAGATTCATCGCTTCCCCCATAGCCACGCATCACGTTTCACGCATCACGTTTCACGCTTCACGTTATTCTGCAGCAACCAGTGGAGCAGAGACGATTTCCTCCCCCTCCACCAGCCCATCCCGCAGGTAGATGATTCGCCTCGTGTGCCGGGCGATCGTCGGGTCGTGGGTCACCAGCACCACGGTGATCCCCTGCTCCCGATTCAGCCGCTGCAGGATGGCCATCACCTCCCGCCCCGCCTTGCTGTCCAGGTTCCCCGTCGGCTCATCCGCCAAGATGAGGGACGGGCCCGTCACCAGCGCCCGGGCAATCGCCACCCGCTGCTGCTCCCCACCGGAGAGTTCCGTCGGCGTGTGGCGCAGCCGGTCCCCCAGCCCCACCGCCTCCAGCGCCTCCCGCGCCCGCCGCAGCCGCTCCGCCCGCCCCACCCCGGCGTAGAGCAGCGGCAGCGCCGCGTTCTCCAGCGCCGTCGTCCGGGGCAACAGGTTGAAGGTCTGGAAGACGAAGCCGATGCGCCGGTTGCGGATGGCGGCCAACTGGTCGTCGTCCAGCCGGCCCACCTCCTGCCCGTCCAGCCAGTACGTCCCTGACGTGGGCTGGTCCAGACAGCCGATGATGTTCATCAGGGTGGACTTGCCGGAGCCGGAGGGGCCCATAATGGCAACCATCTCGCCGGGGCGGACGGTGAGGGAGACGCCCCGCAGCGCGGGCACCTCCACCGTCCCCATCCGGTAGATTTTCACGATATTTTCCAGACGAACGACGGTCTTTTCCTCCATGCTCTACCGCCCGAACGAAAAGCCGAAACTGCCCGATGTGGCCTCCCGGGTCAGCACCAGCACGTCCCCTTCGTTCAGGCCGCTCAGCACCTGGCTGTAGCCCTCGTAGCGGACGCCCAGCCGGACGTCTACCCGCTCCAGTTCGCCGCTGGCGGTCTTCCGGTAGACGTAGGGCTGACCGGTGGTCTGGTCAATCCGCACCACCCAGTTGGGGATCAGCAACTGGTCGGTCAACTCCTCCACGCGGACCGTCACGTTGGCCGACATCCCGGCCCGGACCGGGGCGTCGGTGGGGTCCAGCGCGATGATGACGGGGTAGGCGACGGTGCCCTCCACCAGGGTGGCCGCCGGGCCAATGCGCTCCACTTTGCCTGTGAGGGTCACGTCGGGCAGAGCATCCAGCGTCACCTCTGCCGGCAACCCCACCTGCAGGCGGGCCACGTCCATCTCGTCCACGTTGACGGTGATGCGGAAGCCGGAGATGTCCACCAGCGAAATCGCGGGCAGGCCGGTGGGGGCCATCTCGCCGACCACGATGTTGACCGCAGAGACGACGCCGTCAAAGGGAGCAGTGAGGGTGGCCTTCTCCAGGTTGCGGCGGGCGGCTTCGTACGCGGCGCGGGCCTGCTCCACTGCCGCCTCGGCGACGGTCAGTTCCTCCTCCGTCGGGCCGCTCATCGCCCGCTCCAGTTGCGCCCGGGCGCTCTCCACGTTGCTCCATGCCGCCGCCAGGTCCTCCGGGGACGCCCCCTTCGTGGTCAACTGGTAGTTGGCCAGCGCGATCTGGTAGTCCAGAGTGGCCGTCTCCAGGTTGAGGGACTGGGGAAGTGCACCGATGTCCGGTCGCCAGGAGACCGGTTCGTAGGCGGCGCGGGCCCGGTTCAGCATCACCTCGGCCCGCTTCAGGTTCGCCTCGGCGACGGCCTTCTCTTCCGGCGAGGGGCTGTTTTTCAGCCGCTGGTACTGGGCCAGCGCGCTGCGGTAGGCCGCTTCGGCGGCCTTCACCGCCTCGGGGCGGGGCTGCGCGCGCAGTTGGGCCAGTTGGGCCTGGGCGGATTTCAGCGCCGCCTCCGCCTGCCGCAAACTCAGTTCCAGGTCGCCCGTGTCCAGCCGGGCCAGCACCTGCCCGGCGCGCACTTCGTCCCCAATCTGCACGGCCACCTCCGCCACCCGACCCGGCGCGCTGAAGGTCAGGTCCACCTGACGGATGGGCTCAATCCGCCCGCTGGCGCTGACGGTCACCTCCAGGGTGCCCCGTTCCACCACCGCGGTCCGCTCTTCGGTGGACGGATTGCGGGCCGATACCTGCCGCCACATGAAAAAGCCGCCAACGGCCAGAAGCACGATGGCGGCCAGGGCAATCCACATCCTACGCCGTCTGCTCATTTTCTTCCTCCGCAGAAGTGCTGATTTGCAGTCGTCGGACCAGTTCCAGCCACTGGCCCGTCAGTTCGCTGACGAGGTCCGCGCGGAGCAGCCAGAGCCCACCACCCGGGCTTCCGATGACGAGGAGTTTCTCCCCAATCTGGATGCCCAGGTCCCGCCGGGCCTGCACGGGGATGACCACCTGCCCGCGCTCGCTGACCGTCACTGCGCCGTAGAATTGAGGGCACGATTTTCTTTCCATACCGTAATTACCTACCACAAAGCAACCGTGTTGTTTGTCAAGCGGGTCTAGTATGCGGCGGAAGCCGGATTCCACCGCTGCTGCTTGCGCAGAAGAGCGTTCAAAATCGTTAACAACTTCCGCATACAGGCGACCAGAGCCACTTT
>Ga0272448_1000323_pt1 | contig 74607 bp, 63 predicted proteins | sample YNPCB0191_FD_202220 | JGI IMG/M metagenome (GOLD analysis project Ga0272448, IMG submission 202220) | Hot spring sediment microbial communities from Yellowstone National Park, WY, United States - YNP-CB-019-1 | ecosystem: Environmental > Aquatic > Thermal springs > Hot (42-90C) > Sediment...
TTACCAACTTAATGATTTTTTCGGCGATTATTATCCTGGCGTTATATAGTTTAAGCCGGTTAGGCATTGATATTATGCCTGAGATTGAGCCGCCGGCTATTTCTGTTATTTCCGCTTATCCCGGGGCAAACCCTGAGGATGTGGAGGTAAAGGTAACCGAACCCCTGGAAAACCAATTAGCCACCACACCGGGGATAGAAAAAATTACCTCCCGTTCTCTCGAAGGCCTTTCTGTCATTACGCTTAAATTTATCTGGGGGACAAATTTAGATGAGGCATCCAATGATATACGCGACCGCATTGAATTAGCCAAGAGGTTTCTGCCGGACATACCTGATGAAATGGATAACCCATTTATCTTTAAATTTAATACAGCGATGATGCCTATTATTATTGTGGGTGTAACTGCTAATCAGACATATCCTGAACTTTATGACTTAATTGACAATAAAGTAGGCGACCCTTTAAGGCAAATCCCAGGGGTTGGCACTGTTCAACTTAATGGCGGCTTGCAGCGCCAGATTAATGTCTGGATAGACAGGCATAAATTAGAAGGTTATGGATTTTCTATTTTAGACGTCAAGAACGTATTAGCCCAGGAGAATATTACCTTGCCTGCAGGAAATATAAAATCAGGACTTACAGATTATCTTTTGCGCGTCCCTGGTGAGTTTGCTACGCCTTCCGAGATAAACTCAGTTATATTAGGCAAACGTAACGGAAATCTGGTTTATCTAAAAGACGTTGCCAGGGTGGAAGATAGTTTTAAAGAAGTTACACAGATTGTGCGCATTAACCGTAATCCAGGTTTAATGATGATAATTCAGAAACAAACCGGAACAAATACCGTAGAAGTGGCAAACAGGGTAAAGAAAAAACTTAAGCAATTAGAGAAAATCCTGCCTAAAGACGTAAAGATGTATGTGATTATGGATAACTCCGAAGATATTATTAAGTCTTTAAATACCCTTAAATCCACGGTTTGGATGGCCGGGGCATTGGTTATTTTAGTAGTCTGGTTTTTCTTAAGGCAATTTTTGCCCAGTTTAATTATTGCCTTAACTATTCCATTTTCCCTCTTGATTGCCTTTATCTATCTTTTTTTAAGCGGAAAGACTATAAATACCATCAGTCTTTCTTCTCTGACTATTGCTATCGGTATGGTGGTAGATAACGCCATTGTAGTTGTGGATAATATTTATCGGCACCTTGACAGGGGCGAGCGTCCGCAGGAGGCATCTATTTTTGGTGCAAAAGAAATGTTTCTGGCGATTGCGGCATCAACTTTAACTACTGTAGTAGTATTCCTGCCAATGATGTTTATCAAAGGCCTGGTAGGCATAATGTTCGGAGAATTGGCAGTTATTGTCAGCGTGACGCTTCTGGCTTCTCTTTTTACTGCCTCAACCTTTAGTCCTATGCTTTGCTCCCGTTGGATGAAAGGAAATAATAATGCCGTTAAAGGAAAAAGCAGGTTATTTTCTAAATTCTATGAAATTTCAGAACATTGGTTTAAGGCATGGGAGGAGTTTTATAGCCGTTCACTTGCCTGGTGTTTAGGCCATAGAAAAATTGTTATCTTTGGGTTTCTGTTTGCTTTTATTTTTAGTTTATTTTTAACGCGCTTTGTAGGAAATGAGTTTATTCCGCAGCAGGATACGGGGTTTTTAAGACCCACCATTGACCTTCCAGTAGGGACGCGCTTAGAGGAAACAGATAGGATTGCCTCCAGAATAGAAGATATTGTTGATAAAGAGATTCCTGAGAGACAGGTGATAGGTATATCCAGCGGCCAGAGTTCAGGTATTAGGGCGGTAATGGGCGGGCGTTCAGGAAGCCAAATTATCTCAGGATTTTTTAAGATTGTGCCAAAGACAGAAAGGAAGCGTTCAGATAAAGAGATAGCCCAGTCTATCAGAAAGAAAATCAGGCAGATACCCGGGGTATTAAAGACAGATATAACCTTAGGCAACCCTTTAGGAAGCATTATCACTGGTACTGGCGGCAAGCAGATTCAGATAGAAATCATAGGACATTCCTTTGAAGATACAGATGCCTTGGCGCAAAAAATAAAAAAGATTATGGAGAAGACTCCAGGCGCAATAGACATAAGCATTTCCCGCGAATTGAACAGGCCTGAATTAAGGGTAGAGGTAAATAGGGTAAAGGCCTCTAGTTTAGGCTTGAATATGCGCACCATTGCCGACAGCATTAAGACATTTGTGGAAGGCTCAACTGCAACAAAATACCGGGAAAAGGGAGATACCTACGATATCTATGTGCGTTTGGAAGAAAGATTCCGCGCAAAGCCCGAAGACGTAGAAAATCTCTCTATTGTTTCGCCATTTACAGGAAAGCAGGTTAAATTAAGCACAGTGGCTAAGGTATATGAAACTAGCGGTCCTGTAGAAATTGAACGCCAAAATCGCGAAAGGGTAGTTAGGGTTGAATGTAACACTTACAGACGCTCAAGCGGAAAGGTGTTGGAGGATATTAAAAATGAAATAGCGAAGATTGTTATCCCTTCTGATATTGTCATAAATTTTGGCGGTGAGGCAGAGGAGCAGGCAAAGTCCTTCAGGGATTTAAGCTTTTTACTGCTCTTAGGCATCATTCTGGTTTATATGGTTATGGCTGCGCAATTTGAATCGCTTTTAGACCCATTCATAGTTATGTTTGCAATTCCTTTTACTTTTACCGGCGTAATCTTGGGGTTTGTTTTAACCGGCACAACCTTAAGCGTAATCACATTCTTAGGTATGGTTATGCTTATGGGTATTGTGGTAAATAACGCAATTGTTTTGATTAGTTATATCAATATCCTGCGCGCCAGGGGCCTTTCTATGCTGGAGGCAGTAACCATAGGCGGCAAAGAAAGGTTAAGGCCTGTGCTTATGACAACAGTTACGACATTAGTCGGGCTATTGCCTTTAGCCCTTTCTACAGGAGAGGGTTCGGAAATCTGGCAGCCCTTGGGTATTACTATGATTAGCGGGTTGTCTCTTTCTACTTTGATTACTATGCTTTTTGTGCCCACGCTTTATGCTGTATTTGAGGCAAAACTTAAAAGCAACGGCAAAAAGAAAGCCGTCACACAAACCGTTAGTTAATTTAGTCGATGATAAAAGGCCTTTGCGGTAGTTAGTTATTGGCAGTTAAGACAGGAGCGGGATTATGAAAATGGTAATGATTTCCTATAACGAGGCAATTGATGATGAGGTAATGGAGGTTTTGGGTAGTTGTGCGCTTAAAAATTATACTAAGATAACAGGGGTTTTTGGTCGGGGTTCAACCTCGGGCACGCACTTGGGAAACGACATCTGGCCAGGCAGGAATAACATTATATTTGCCGCCTCTGGAGAAACAGAAACTAAACAACTGCTCTCCTGTATCAGGCAATTGCGCAAAAAGTTAGGCAGGGAAGGGGTTAAGGCATTTGTTTGGAATTTAGAGGAGATTACCTAATACAAAAATGGGGACGTAAAAATAGGGACGTTTCTATTTTTCGCTTTAGGAAAAAAAATCAGCGAAAAATAGAAACGTCCCTATTTTTATTTATTGTCATAATTAGCCAGGGGATATATAATTAATATATAAAAATAGCAAGTTTCCTTTGTTTAAAAAAATAGAAACGTCCCCAATTTATTTAAGGAGGTGAGATGAGATGGCAAAATTTTTGATGCTTGGAAAGTATTCAGCAGAGGCGGTAAAGGGTATTGCATCTGAGCGCACAAAGAAAGTTATAGAGGCAATTGAAAAAGTCGGCGGAAAGGTAAACTCTATGTATGCCTTATTAGGGGTTTATGACTTAGTCTTTGTAGTGGATTTACCAGGCGTTAACGAGGCAATGAAGGCGTCCGTAGGTATTACCAAATTGACAGGTATTGCCTTTACCACTGCCCCGGCAATAACAGTAGAGGAATTTGATAAAATATTAGGTTAGACAGCAAGGGGACGTTCTAAACAATATCTAATTTGTTGTTATAAACCGAACGTCCCTCATCCTATCTTGCAGTATTTATACGACGGGATTTCTTTCAGGATGCAACCAGAAGATAGTCGTCAAATACCGGATAATATTATAACGAGGTGGATAGAATGCGCTTAGAAGATTTAAAAGGCAAATTGGTTCTTTTTAAACTTTCCCCTGAGATAAAAGACGATTTGACACTTTTTCAAATATATGGAGAAAATTTATGGGCTGTAGTAACTGGGATTGAGAATGAAGGAATCTGGATAGAGAATCCTGCATATGAGTTAGGCGTCTGGTGGGATGAGCAGGGGAATTTAATTCCTCCGCATAAACAGGTAAAAGAGGAGGTTAAGACTAATATACTTATCCTCTGGCGTTATATAAAAGGTGTAATGAGCGTTAATGACGAGAGATTCCAAAAAGTAAAAAGCGAGGAATTACCGGGATTTAAGGCTTATAAATAGTTTTTTAATCCTAAATAACTGTACAGGGTGATGAGATATATTAAACAGATGTTTTATTTCCTGATTGCGTTTTTTCTTGTTTTATCTCCTGCCTTTGCTGATGAAGAATCAGGGGTGGAGGTTATTTCTGTTTCCGGGTCAGTAGAGATTTTGAGCCAAGGAGAAAGCGAATACAAAAAAGCAGAAGAGGGAATGTTTCTTAATGCAGGCGATAGCATAAAGACAGGGCAGGACTCATATATAGAGTTGGCATTTGATGAAAATCAGGATAACGTTGTTAGATTAAATGCCGATACATCTGCAGTTTTAATATTAAAAGAAGATGAGAAGATAGAGGTTTTAGAAGGGGAGGTATTTTCTTCTATCTCTTCCCTGCCTAGCGGTTCTACATTTGAAATACGCACCCCTACCGCTGTGGTTGGTGTCAGGGGGACAGAGTGGATAACGAGGGTTGGTAAAGACGACACAGTAGTAGAGGCGCTTAAAGATAATCCCTATGTAAGTGGCATTGAAAGAGACGGTAGGTTAATGTCTGAGAAAAAGATAGTCCTGGCAGGGCATATGACTACTGTTAAGCGATTCCAGCATCCTATGCCTCTAGTAAAACTTCCTAAAGACGTGTATCAGAGAGGAGATTATTTTAGGCGCCAAGTCAGAATGCATATCCAGGAGGCCAGGATTAGAAGAAAATTAAATCCCCCTAGATTAAGAAAATTAAATACCCCTGTAGCGCCGTTTAAGAATCATTCAGTAGGTTTTAAAGAAAAGTCCTTTGATAACAATAATAAAGGACAAAAAGACCAGCATAGAGACGATAACAATAAAAATAAGCCGGTTATACATCGTAATAAAATCCATGGGTCTTTAAAGACGTTGCATAATAATTAAAACTATATTTGTTTTTTACCAAGGTGACGCGGTAAATAGTAAACAAAAATTTTTAGGTCTTGCCTTCTTTATAAGAAAATACCCCCGACTCAATTTTTAAAAATTCTATTATGTTGTTAAAATCTATATATGGGAATTAAACAAGTGCTTGTACGCCGTTTGGTAAATTTAAACAGGCATTTCAATTAAGCCATGTATATTGGTAGGGGCAATAAATGAGCATCGTTAGTATTTTAACAGACTTTGGGCAACGGGATAATTTTGTGGGCGTAATGAAGGCGGTTATTTTAAAGATAAACCCAAAGGCAAAGATTGTTGACCTATGCCATAATATAAATCCCCAGGATATACAAGAAGGTGCGTTTATTTTAAAAAATTCTTTTAGATATTTTCCCAAAGGCACAGTGCATCTAGTGGTGGTTGACCCTGGTGTGGGTTCATCAAGAAAGAAGGTTCTGGTGAAAACTCAGGATTATTACTTTGTGGCTCCTGATAATGGCGTTTTAAGCCCTGCGCTTTGTAAAGAGGTGATACAGGGGATAGTAGAGATAACCGAAGAGAAATATTTTTTAAAACCCGTATCTGATACATTTCACGGCAGGGATATATTTGCCCCGGTGGCTGCCTATCTTTCTTTAGGCAGGGATATTTATGATTTCGGAAAAAGGATAAAAGGCATAAAGCCATTAGACCTTAGCGAACCAAAGAGGTTTAAAAATAAACTGATAGGTGAGGTTATATATATTGACCACTTCGGGAATTTAATTACCAATATAACTAAAGATGAATTTAGAGATTTTATTGGCGACTCTGATTTTAAGATTTGCGTAAAAAAACATATGATTAATAAAATCAGCCACAGTTATCAAGAGGCAAATAGAAATCTACCCTTGGCGATATTTGACAGTTTTGGAAATTTAGAAATTTCCCTTGCCTTTTTAAGCGCGGCTAAATATTTATCCTTAGGCAAGGGGACGGTTGTAGAGGTTATAAAATACTAAAAAGAGCGGTTCTCCATTAATATTACCCCCAAGCCATCATCAACAATTGAGGTGATTTAGATTGAAAAATGAAATTTAAGAATATCTTATACATAGTTCATTTGGTTTTGATTAGTTATGGATTAGTCTCGGCTCAGGATGCGCTTACCTCTGATTCAGCCAGGATAGACTTTAAGGCATTGCGGCAGGATATGGTATTAAATCAGATTGAGGCAAGGGGGGTTAAAGATAGAGCGGTTTTAGAGGCGATGCTTAAGGTAGAAAGACATAGATTCGTGCCTGAGAAATTTCAAATGCTTGCTTATAGTGACGGCCCTTTGCCTATTGGCGAGGGGCAGACCATATCCCAGCCATATATAGTAGCCCTGATGACTGAACTGCTTTGCCTTAAAGGGAATGAGAGGGTTTTAGAAATTGGGACAGGCAGCGGCTATCAGGCAGCAATTTTGGCAGAACTAACCAGAGAAGTTTATACTATAGAAATCCTGCCGGCATTATCCCGCAGTGCAGAAAGATTGCTTTTAGATTTGGGATATAAAAATATAAAGGTTAAATGTGGTGATGGCTATCTGGGTTGGCCAGAGGCAGCCCCCTTTGATGCCATTATAGTTACCTGTGCGCCTGCTGAGATTCCTCAGGCATTAATTGAGCAGTTAGCAGAGGGCGGTAGGATGGTTTTACCAGTAGGGAAGGAGTTCCAACAGTTAAAGTTATTGGTGAAAAGCCGCGGCAAAATACAAGAAAAAGACATTATACCTGTAAGATTTGTCCCGATGATAAAAAAGGATGAAAGATAGCAGTGGTTTAGTCTTAGCGCAAAGGAAAGATTTAAGATTATAGATATGTTGCACAGCGCCAAAAATCATCTTGTATATGAAAAGAGTCTAACATATAATATTATTGCTTAATTAGATTTTTTCAAAGATGATTATTTCAGAAAAAATACCTTCGCGGTTAGAGGTTATACCAGGGTTACTCTCGGCGTTAATGGAGAGGATTAAACACCTCTTGACAGAAGAGGATGCCTTTCACGTAAGGCTCTCCCTTGAGGAGGCCCTGGTCAACGCAATCAGGCATGGCAATAAATTAAATCCGGATTTATCCGTGGAACTCACTATAGAAGCGAAGGATAATTATCTGACTATAAAAGTAAAAGATCAGGGGGAAGGTTTTGATTTTAGTAAGATTCCAGACCCTACGAAATCCACTAATCTGCATAAACCCTCAGGCAGGGGAATATTCTTGATTAAAAACCTGATGGATGATGTGGATATCTTTGATTCAGGCAGGGGAATAAAGATGACAAAGTTCCTTAAGAAGGGATTAGAAAGAGAAGAGAAAGGAGGCTAAGGTTATGGGGAAAATAAGGTTGTTATTTGTTTTGTTTCAGATATTTTTATTTCCCGTTATTTTGTTTGCCCAGTCTGCAAAGATTATAGATATAAAAGGCAGTGTGGAGGTAAAAAAACAGGTTTATGAACCCTGGCAGAAGGCATCAGTTAATATGCTGCTGGATAAAGGGGCTGAAGTAAGGACCAAAAAGGATTCCAGTTGCACATTGACGTTCGATAAAGAACTCAGGAATACTTTATACATAAAGGAGAATTCAAATATAAAAATAGGAAGCATAATACCTGGAAATGTTTTACTTCCTGAGGGGAGGGTCTTTGCGTTAATTAGGAATATAAAAGGCGAAGAAAAATTTCAAATCAGGACCCCTACTGCCGTATCAGGGGCAAGAGGCACTGGCTGGCTTACTGATTATGATGGAAGCAAAACCTATGTTGTCTGTTTTGAGGATAAGGTTTATGTCCAGGGCTTAGACAGAGAAGGTAATATTACTGCTGAACAGCAACTGCAGGATGGTTTTGGTATGGAGATAGCCGAGGGTGGGATGCTGGGAGATGTTTTTGTCCCTCAAAGTAAGGATTATAATGAATGGAATGAATTTAAAGGAAATATAGAGGTGCAAAGAGGTGAGACTGAAGGCGCAGGTATAAAAGAAGATATAGGTATTAGAGAAGATAGAGGCACTGTCACAGAAGATATAGAACCAACTACTGTAGATAACACAACAGACCTTATAGATAATTTGGGCGCGATAAACGATATAGGCAGCATAGACAATACAGGAGATATGGGAGGCTTAAAACAAGAGCAAGAGGAAGGGAATAGGCAGAATACCATTGAAGAGGGGCGTCGTAATGAAGAAACAACCACAACATCCGGTGGTGGCTCCATTAACCCGCCATAGCGCACAAATGATAATTCTAAAGAAGGGTCGTTAATGCGGCGTATCTATTTAGGATTATTTATATTTTCCTGCGTCTATCTTTTAGCAGCGCCTGAATGTTTTTCCCAGGGCCAAGAGGAAAGAGAAGAAAAGATGATTCGCGAAATGGAAAGACTAAAGGCGCAGGAAGTAGAGAATGCTTATAAAGCAGCAGAGAATACGCAGAGGAGGCCGCTCACCCCCAGGGTTTCTTGCAGGGTGAGCGTTTTTTCTGGTTACGACAGCAATGTAAATTTAGACACCAAAAGAAAAGGGGATGTTTTTGAATCCATCCTTTTTTCCCTGGATTACAGAAAGCCAATAACAGAGGATATAAAATTTACATTTGACTACGACCTTTACGCCTTAAACTATAATGAGTATACAGATACAAGCAGTATCTTAGACCACTTTAGGCTTGGGCTACAAAAAAAATTCTCTCCGTTTGTTATTGGCACAGGATATGACTTAGGTATGCTTTATTACCCTTATAATGAAGACGGAGATTTTCTTTTGCATAAGGGCTTTGTTTATTTAGGGCAGGACATCTTAAAGAGGATATACCATCAGATACAATTTGAGGCAGGGCTTAAGGATTATACCAACAAGAAAGCCCTTTTAGACACGATAGACACCTATCAAGATGAAAAACGCCAGGATAAACGGTTAGGCGTAGAATATAGATTAGGTTCTTTGGTTAACAGGAGGTTGCGTTTATCATTCAGGACAATGTTTTTAGTTAACGACTCCAACGCCAGGTATGTTGATTTTTATGATTATAAGGCTTATCAGGCATCCAGCGGTTTTGATTACGCAATCCTGGGAAATCTGTATCTTATTTCAAATTTTAGTTACTTAAGGAAAGATTACAACAGCCGCACTGTAACCTTAAAGGATTATAGGCAGAGGGATAATCTTTACGCCGGTTCATTAGGCCTTAAGTGCAAGGTGAATGAAAAAAATTCTATGTCTTTAGTTTATTCCTATCGGGAAAATTCTTCTAACGACTCCCTTGAGGAGTACTCCGGCAATATGATTACCTGCGGCTGGCAGTATAATTTTTAATCAATGACATTCCCCAAGGCTATCCCATTTAGATTCTGGGTATTTTTTTTAAGTTGTGTTATTATACCCATCATTTTTCTTTCAGGGCTGTTTGACGGCCCAGAACTCATTTCCTACGATTTAAGATTTAAATTAAGGCCTCCGCTTAAGATGTCGGATTCAATAGTCCTTATTGAGATTTCCGATGATACCTTAAAGAACTTAGGCAACTGGCCTCTCCCGCGAGATTTTCATACTAGTCTCCTTGAGGTCTTAAAAGATGCCGGGGCAAAGGCAATAATTTTTGATATTATTTTTAGCGAGCCTACTAAATATGATAGCGACTTTGCACAGGCTATCCAGAAGGCAGGGGATGTGTATCTACCGTTGGTATTTTATATTAATGAGAAAGGTTACAGGACTCTTGCGCCCCCTAAAGGCGATGCAATCTTAACAGGGATATCTAAAGACCTTTGGTTACCATCTGTTAAAGTCGGCCATATCAATGTATTTGTGGACCCAGATGGGAAACTAAGGAGGATACCATTATTTATAGAATATAATCAAGAGTTTTATCCGCACATTGGTTTTAAGGCGGCGTGCGACTGGTTGGGTTTAAATAATAAAAATATAGAGTTTAAAAGGGGCAGGGTAATTATAGACAATAGACTCTCCCTGCCGATTTTACGTAACTGCGCATTTATGGTAAATTATCCTGAGAATTGGGAAAAATCTTTCAGGCACCTATCATATTTTGATATCCTTAAATCCTATACGGATTCTAAACTCAACAGGCAGCCGCTGTTAGATTTATCCATCATTAAGGATAAGGTGTGTTTTATAGGCCTTACTGCCACAGGCACGCCAGATTTAAAACCCACGCCTTTAGAGAATATATATCCTATGTTAGGTCTGCAGGCGAGCGTATTTAACAGCATAATCCAGGGAAAATTTATTATAGATGCCGGATTATTCTTTAATATCTTAATAAGCATTCTGGTTTTTATATTCAGCCTTATTTTGTGCCTCAGGCTTTCTCCGGTGAGGGCATTTATAGGAAGTATTGCATTTGGGGGTGTTTATTTTATTATTTCTGTCGCCCTTTTCATCTTTTTGGGAATCTGGATTGCGTTATTTCTGCCTTTAGTGATTATAGGCCTTACTTATATCGGCTCTACTTCATATAGATTTTTTCAGGAAACCCAAAAGAGGCAGATTCTTGAGAAGGAATTGGATATTGCGCTTAGCATCCAGAAGAGTTTCTTGCCCGGAGAAATAAGAAAGATTTCCGGATTAGACATCTTTCCATTTATACAGCCTGCAAAATTTGTTGCAGGTGACTTTTACGATATTCTACCCATAGACGATAAAAGAATGGGTGTATTTATTGGAGATGTAGCAGGAAAAGGCGTCCCCGCAGCCTTAATTATGGCCCAGACTATTTCATTATTCAGGGTATTTTCCAGGCAATATTTAACTTGTTCTGAAGTCTTAACTTGCTTAAACAGGGAATTCGCTGGAAAATTTGATAGCAGGTTTGTAACTGCCCTCTATATGATTGCAGATTTGGATAAACATAAAATACGGGTTTCTTCAGCAGGCCACGGCCCGCTTTTAATTTATAAAAAAAAGGAAAATAGAATCTTAGAAATGGAATTTTCCAGTGGAATGCCTTTAGGTATTATGGAAGGCACAGAATACAAAGATAGAGAATTTGATATAGAAAATGGGGATGGGGTTATTGTTTTTACAGATGGAATCACAGAGGCGCGCAATAAGGAAGGTAGCGAATTTGGGGTAGACAAGATAAAGGATTTAGTTTTAGAAAATGCCGCTTGTGGCTCCCAGATAATCAATAAACGGATAAAAGATGCAGTAATGAGATTTTCTTACCCATTGCCGCAGTATGACGATATTACGCTGATTGTTATGTCATTCAATAGTTAGGGCGCTTAATATTTATTTTATAAAAAAATGTGATTAAATTTAATCAAGGAAATCAGTGCAATAGTCAAATTTAACAGAATAGAATCATTAAATATGGAGGTTTGTATGGAAGAACAGATTTGTAAGATAGAGAAACAAGGCGATATCGCCATAATGACCTTGACTTTGGATAATATCTTATGGGATGACAACCAGCAATTAAAAAAAGAGTTTACCTCTTTGCTGGATGGAGGTAGCAAGAATATAATTCTTGATTTATCCAAAACGACTTATATATCTTCCGTAGTGCTGGCTTCCTTTGTGTATATGCTTAAAAGTGCAAAGGAATCAGGCGGGAACTTAGTCATATGTAACATTAATAAAAGGGTGGAGGAGGTTTTAAGTATCACGAATTTAGATAAGGTCTTTGATATAGCCAGGGACAAAGAAGAGGCGATAAGCCGCTTCTCAAAGAGGTCCTAATGGATTTTAAAAGATAACATAAAAAAGGAGGTTGTATGCCGTTACAGGTGAATATCACAAAAAAGGAAGAAAATGTCTTTACGGTATCCTGTTTTGGCTCAATTGACCAAACCACGCATACGTTTCTGGAAAAAGAGGTAGGCAAGATTTTGTTTCCTTCAACAAAGGTGATTATATTTGATATGGGTGGTGTAAATTATGTAAGCAGTATGGGGATAGGCGTTATATTAAAAATAAAAAAATCCCTTGAGCAAAACAAGGGTATGTTGATTATGACCAATCTTCAGCCGCAGGTTAAGACTGTATTTGATATCATAAAGGCCCTTCCAAATGAAGCGATTTTTTCCAGCATAGAAGAGGCAGACGCATATCTGGATGAGATTCAGAAAAAGGAAATAGAAAAAAGGCAATCCTTTGATTTGTAATTATCGGTAAGGTATTTTTAATTTAATTCCTTAAAAAAGAGAAAGGTAACGAATGCTTATGGGAGAAGATAGTTTGCTTTCTGAATTTTTATCTTTAGTCCAGATAGAGGATTTTGACGAGATTTACAGCAAGGATATATCTCGTGGGCAATATTTCGGTATGCCTTTAAGCGGCATAATTGAATCAGAAAAACGCCTCAGGTCCAAAGATGAAAGGGGTATTGCGTATTTTTCAATGGAGTATGGTCTGGGAAGTAGTTTCTATAATCGGTTTACCTCAAACCGCGATATAGATGAGAAAAACAAATACCAGGAGCATGAGGTATTTTCTAATTATCGGCTTGCTGATTATTTTTTCACCCTAAAGATGGACGGCGTCATAGATTTACCTATATATAGCGGGGGGCTGGGGGTATTGGCAGGGGATACACTGAAGACAATGGCTGATTATAGGCTTCCTGCTGTTGGTGTTGGTATGCTTTGGAACGCAGGTTACTTCAGGCAGAGGTTCTGGTTTAAATATGGCCAGACCCCTGAAGAGATGCACTGGGATATGCGCTCCTACCCTGGATTAATACCTTTAAAAGAAATCGTTAAGGTTTCTTTAAAATCCGAAGATATATATTTACGTTTGTGGAAATATTACATTTATAGTTATAGGCGCGATTATGCCATACCTTTGATTCTATTGGATGCAAATGTCCCGCAGAACAAAGAAGAAAGTCGCCACCTTACCGACCAACTTTATAAGAGCGATAGCGTCAGGGTTAAGATTATGCAGAGGGTTATTTTAGGTATGGGTGGCGTAGCGGCTTTAGATGCATTGGGTTATAACGTTTATATATACCATTTAAATGAAGGGCATTCTGTCTTCGCATTTTTGGAAAAATCCAGGGGGCTTACCCGGGAAGGGATAGAGGATTTAAAGAGGCGTTTTGCATATACCTGTCATACCCCTGTTGATGCAGGCCATGACAGATTCCAGTTTGAAGAATTAGAGAAGGTTTTAAAAAAAGAGGATTTGAAAGTTGCCGAAGAATTTGGTAAGGAAGAAAAGGGGACTATAAACCTTACTTTATTGTCTATGAATGTGTCATCTTCAATTAACGCTGTGTCAAAGGGCCATCAAAGGGTTATGCATATGCAATTTCCGAAATACAGGGAACAGATTAAATACATAACCAATGGGGTGCATACCCATACCTGGATTTCAGAAAGGTTTATGTCAGTATTTGAAAGGTTTGCCTCTGTCTTGGGAGATGTCAGGGCTAACCCAATGGCACTGGCAAAAGTCAAAGACCTAAAAGCCAATGATGAATTCCGTAACTTAATATGGCAGGCGCATCAGGGGAATAAATCAGACCTCTGCGCATTTCTTGATAAATGGAGGATTGATAAAGACGTTTTTACTATTTGCTGGGCCAGGAGGGTGGCGGCGTATAAAAGACCAAGTTTGATACTTCAGGATGTAAATAGACTTATTGATATTGCCAGAAGATGCGGCCCAATACAGATAATCTTTGCAGGCAAGGCACACCCGAAGGACGACTTAGGTTTTACTTATATAAACAAGATGCTTGATACTGTAGATGAGTTGACTCAGGTTTACGATATCTTTAAGGTAATTATGCTGGAAAATTATGAAATCGCCTTGGCTAAGATGTTAGTATCAAGCGTTGATGTATGGTTAAATAATCCCCTTCCGCCGTTTGAGGCATCTGGGACAAGCGGTATGAAGGCGATTTTAAACGGCGTAGTGCAATTAAGCACCCTTGACGGATGGGTCAGGGAGGCGGAAGAAAAAAATATCGGGAGAATTTTCGGATACAAGAATCCAGAGGACAAGATAGGCAGCGAATATGACCTGCATATCAGCGAGGATAGCCGGCAGTTATACAGCGCTTTAGAGGAAATTGTCCAACTTTATTACAAAACCAACAATAATGGAGAGGCGGACATATCTTCTTTCTGGATAGATACAATGATAGATTGTATTGCCTCTGGCGCTTATTTTAATACATACAGGATGCTTGACGAGTATAAACGGATATGGGGCATACCTTAAAATCAGATTTTTAATTGCAGGTAGCGGTATCTAAAAATATGAAAAGGATTTTATTGATTTTATTGTGTTTGGTATTAAGCGGATGCGCAGGTGTTTCTAAGAATCAAAAACTAAAAGATGAAATATCAGAGTTAAAAAATTCCCTTTTAAAAACCCAGGGGTCTCTTTTAGAGAAGGAGGCAAAGATAGAGGAACTGAAGGAATTACTCAATGAAAAGGAAGAGCAGTTGAAGAAAAAGGACATAAGGATTTTACAGTTGCGCAAGAAATTAGAGGGTTTTGGGGTTTTTGAAGGGGATTAGCCAGAATGAATCTTAAGGAAGAATACAGAATTTATGCAGGGGTTATCTTTGGGATAGCAGTTCTTTTTATCTTTTCTGTTTTTATAGCAGATAGGTTATCCGGGGAAGAGGCACATCTGCGCAGGTTTATCCTTAAGGGCAAAAGGGCGGTAGAAGAAAAGAATATCTTTGCCTGCGCTGATATGATATCAAAGGATTACAGTGATAAGTATGGCAATGACAGGCAGGGCCTTATTTACGCTGTGCAAGAAGTTTTCAATTATTATAAAAGGATTTTCGTTCACATTGAGGCCATCAAGATAAAATTTGATGATTTTAAGACCTCTGCCGACGTAGAGATAGTGGCGCTGGTTATAGGCTACACCCACCAGAATAATGCGGAGAAAATTTTAGAAGGGGAAAAGGGGAGATTTAGGATAAAACTTGATAAAATAGATAAAAAATGGTATTTATCTGAGGCAGAGTTTTTAGAGTCAATAACGATAATGGGTCAGAATATAACCTAAAACGCCTGAAATGCAAATACTCCCCTTACAGCACTTTAAGGCGGCAAAGGGTAAGACATATGGCATTCATTATGAATGACATTATAAGTTCTTCTAACAATGCTGTATTTCTGGAAACCCTTAAATATGACGAGAAAAATACCAAGACCATCCTTTTTTTAGAACCCATTAAGACAATACAGGCATGGGAAATAGACGATGCCGAAGAGGTATTTGATAAAATCAACGATGCCTTAAATGAAGGTTACTTTGTCGCCGGGTATTTTACTTATGAGGCGGGTTATGCCTTTGATGATTACCTGAAAAAACTATGTTTTAAAAACGCCTTAGCGCCTATTATATGGTTGGGCGTGTATAAAGAGGCAAAGATATTTAGGGATTCAAGCGACTATATTATTAATAATAAATCGGATTATAGATTAGGTGAGACCTCCTTAGATATCTCTAAAGGCGAATATTATAAGAACATAGATAAGATAAAAGAACATATAAGAAAAGGCAATGTATATCAGATTAATTTTACCTGTAAATACAACTTTGATTTTATTGGCGACCCCTTTAGTTTATATAGCAGATTGCGTGATAAGCAAAGGGTGGGTTACGCCGCATTTATAAAACACGCAGATACCTATATCATCAGCCTTTCCCCGGAATTATTTTTACGCATAGAAGGCAGGGAAATAACAGCCAGGCCTATGAAAGGCACAATAAGAAGGGGTAGGTCTTTAAGCGAAGACGCTAAGTTGGGGCGCGCCCTGAAGGCGAGCGAGAAGGACAGGGCTGAGAATATTATGATTGTTGATTTGATTAGAAATGATTTAGGAAGGATTTGCGAGATAGGTAGTGTTAAGGCGCCAAGGATATTTGAAATTGAAAAGTATGAGACCCTTTTTCAGATGACATCTGTAGTTAAGGGTTGTCTAAAAAGAGGCGTTGGTTTTTACGAGATATTTAAAAGCGCATTCCCCTCAGGTTCAGTTACAGGGGCGCCAAAGTTAAAGTCTATGGAGATAATAAAATCCTTAGAAAGGAAACCTCGTGGGGTTTATACAGGCGCCATAGGTTATTTTTCGCCTGCTGGCGAGGCGGTGTTTAATGTGGCAATACGGACTATTATGATAAAAGGTAATAAAGGGCAGATGGGTATAGGTAGCGGCATTACCTGGAGTTCGCGTTGCGAAGATGAATATAATGAGTGTTTATTAAAGGCGAATTTTTTGACTGCCGTAGAAAACCCCTGGGTTTCTTTAAACTTTAGACTCGTAGAGACCATACTTTGCCGCGGAGGAAAATACACATTCCTGAAATGGCATCTTAAAAGGATGAAGGGTTCTGCGGATTATTTCGCCTTTGTTTTTGATTGCGCAAAGATTATGAATCTCCTTAAAAATAATTTAAAATTTTTAGACAGCAGTAAAAAATATAAAGTCAGGATTTTACTTGATAAAAACGGAGATGTTCAGATTGAGAACTCCTTGATAGATGATGAGAATGGCAGGCACCCTTATTATGCAGTCATATCAGATAAAAAAGTGGATTCTGGTAATGTGTTTCTTTACCATAAGACAGACAATAGGCGTTTATATGATGAGGCATATCAACAGGCAAGGAAGGGTGGTTTTTTTGATGTAATATTTACCAATGAAAAGGGAGAGGTTACAGAAGGTAGTATAACAAATATATTTATAAAAAAAGACAATAAGTTTATCACGCCACCTGTTTCCTGCGGGTTGTTAAACGGCATATATAGACAAAGGTTTATCGCCAGGTTTAAAGGGGTTTTGGAAAAGGCAATAACCATTCAGGAACTCTTAGGGGCTGATGAGGTTTATCTATGTAATTCTGTAAGGGGGATGGTAAGGGTTAATGTTTGTTTTACTTAAAGGCAAATTTCAACAATAGAAATCCAAGGACTAAAAGCACAACGAAAGATATGGAAAATATATCAAAATATTTTTCAATAGACTGTTCAATCTTTTTCCCAAATATGCGTAATGCCCCGGCAACCAAGAAGAATCTTCCTGAGCGGCCTATAAGCGAAGCGATGAGTAAAATACCAATGCTAATTTTAAACAAACCAGCGGTAATGGTTATTGCCTTGTAAGGTATAGGAGTAAATGCGGCTGTAAAAACCGTAAAAAAGGCGTTTTCTGTATATCTACGCCCTAACATCGCCACTATTGTTTCTAAATGATAATATCCGACTATTAGTTTTCCTATAGACTCATAAAGACCCCTGCCTATAAAATAACCTAATAACGCCCCGCATACTGACCCGGCTGTACAAATGGAGGCATTGCGAAGCCATTTTTTTCTGTCAGCCACAACCATAGCAATTAACAGGACATCAGGAGGTATGGGAAAGAATGAACTTTCAATAAATGCAATGCCAAAGAGGGCGTAAGGCGCCTGGTTTGTTTTTGACCAGTGTATAGTCCATTCATATAGTTTCCTTAACAAACGTTGTGGCGCCATTATGCAATTTTTGATAATTTTAAAATTCATTTTGTTTATCCCTGTATTTTAGCAAATGTCCAATTATATCAGAAAATTAGGGACGTTTCTATTTATTTTGTGGAACGGCTAAATAGAAACGTCCCTATTTTTATTATAAACTCAGCGCATATTTATGGTATAATTATGTCAAAAAATATATTCAGATTGATATGTGAAAGAGGTGATGTGCGATGAAGAAGGAACTCATTATTGTAGGAGACAGGGTTTTGATATTGCCGGATGAAGGAGAAGAGCGCACAGATACTGGTTTATATCTGCCCCAGGGAGTCAGGGAAAAGGAAAAGGTGCAAGGCGGAACTGTTATAAAGACAGGCCCGGGATATCCTATACCTGACCCGGCAGCCCTGGAGATAGAGCCCTGGCAGACCCATAAATTTGATAATCATTATTTTCCGCTGCAGGCGCAGGAAGGGGACTACTGTATATTTTTAAGAAACGCCGGTATTGAAATAGAATTTGAAAAAAAGAAATATATTGTTGTGCCTCATTCTGCTATTTTAGTGTTGTTAAGAAATCAGATTTAAATTAGATAAGATAAATTTTTTTCTAGATTAAGGATATAAGAATAGGCGTTTATTAGAAAGGAGCGAGGTATGAATAAAAAAACACTCATTATTCTGGCGGTTGTTTTTAGCGTTTTTGTTATCACTGCCTTGGTGTTTGCTGATTCCTCAAATAGAAGGATGAGGTTGCGTCATGCGGATAAAAATAAAGATGGTATCGTTGATAGTAAGGAAATGCAGATGGAAAAAAGATGGGAGCATAGAAGGCAATTCAAGACAGATGCCCTGTGGAAAAAAAGGAAGGTAAATACAGAGATTGAACAAAAATACGATGCTAATAACGATGGTTGGCTTCAACCTGAGGAAGCAAAACAATTGCTTCAGGACAGATACACCTTGATTAAGACAGAGGGTAACGCTAAGGTAGATACTACAATAGAAGAGGCATATGATACGAATGGAGACGGTATAATTGATGCTAAAGAGGCAGAGGCATTAAAAGAAGACCTCCAATAAATTCATAGGTTCATCTTTTTTCTTCAGTTAAAAAGAATCGTTATCAAGAGGGTCTATAGTCGATAGTAAAAGGGAGTTTTTTTATCATTGACCATAGACTATAGACCATCGACCCCGAGGTTAACAGTTGTTATATTAGGAGGGATAATGAAGGCGGTTATAAGGATTATTTTAGTTATCGCTGTTATACTGGCAGTTTATATTTATATAAAAACTATGTCCTGGCATAAGCTGGATAGGGAATTTGATGCCTTTTACGAACAAGGTAAATATACTGAGGCAGGTGTTATTGCCAAAAGACAACTGCAGTGCGCAGAAGAAATACTTTTTTTAAGCCACTTTTATATTCCGCCTTCGCTTAATAATTTAGCCAGGGTTTGTCATATGCAGGGTAGATACGCAGAAGCCATATCTTATTATAAACGGGCATTAAAAATGGCAGAGGCAGCGCTCGGTCAGTATAATCTTAAATTAGTAATTATTTTAGAGAATATGTCAAAACTCTACCGTGAAACAGGGGACAAACAAGAAGCACAAAAATTATTGGAGCGGGCAGAGAAGATACGCTCGATAAGACAATAAAATGCTTATTTTAATATGGTTGATGTTTGCCTCAGGGGTTATTTTGGCTATCTACGCCTTCCTACCATCTGCTGATTACCAGGAGAAGACAAAATCCAGAGTCAGATTGCCAAGAAACGCCAAGGAAGCAGATATTTATTCCAGAGAACAAAAAATCCAGAGGCTTCAAGGTGAGGTAGATTCCTTGAAGGCGGCATTGGATAAAGCAAAGGCAGATTATTCTGCCTTATATAACGAGGCGGAGATTTTAAAAAAGAAAGAAGGAGATTTAAAAGAACAACTTGAAAAGAGAAAGGAATGGGTTGATAAGGGTGATGAGATTGCAAAGAAATTCCAGGAACGCAATGCTGAACTTGAGGGAATTTTAAAGGATAAGGAAAAGGAGATACAGGAGGAATTTGCAAAGAATGTAAACTTAAGCAGGGAATTAAGGGAGTTGAATGAAAGGTTTAAATTACTTGAAGAAGAAAGTAAAAATAAATCAGCAGAGATTGAAAGGCTTAACCAGAAGATTGAAGAGGCAGGGCTTAAGGCGCAGGCGCAGACTAATGAAATTCAAGAACACCTCGCCAAGATAGCGGAGTTAAAAAAACAGACAGAAGAAAGCGAATGGGTTTTAAAAAAGGATTATATAAAATTAAAAGAAGAATACGATAATCTTCATATACAACTCGCTGTGAAAAAGAAGGAGTTGCAGTTAAAAGAGGAAAAAATAGCAGAGTTAGATGAGGAGAGAATAATATTAAAAAATAAACTCCTTGCAAAAGAGCGCCAGGATGCCCAGGGCGCTACAATTACTCCTGTTGAGGAAAGCCCAGCAAAAGAGACTGAAGATGTTAAAGGTGTAGAGGCCTTTGGGGAGGAATCTATTAGCCAGGACTTAACAGAAGAAAAACCTGCGTCTCAGGTTTTAAGGCGAGAGAAAAGGGGAAGGCCTAAAATAGAAAGGCCAAGGCCGCTTCCTAAAATTAATTTGGAGAAGGTAAGGAATATAGGTATTATGGCGCACATTGATGCCGGAAAGACCACGCTTACGGAGAGAATTTTGTTTTATACAGGTCGTTCCCATAAGATAGGGGAGGTCCACGATGGTAATGCCCAGATGGATTGGATGAAGCAAGAGCAGGAAAGAGGTATTACTATTACTGCAGCGGCAACAACCTGTTACTGGCAGGGGCATCGCATAAATATTATTGATACCCCAGGGCATGTGGATTTTACAGTTGAGGTTGAACGAAGCCTTCGCGTCCTTGACGGCGCAGTGGCTGTTTTCTGCGCGGTAGGCGGTGTTGAACCGCAGTCAGAGACTGTCTGGCGACAGTCAGATAAATATAATGTCCCTAAGATAGCGTTCGTAAATAAAATGGACCGCGTTGGGGCAGACTACTTTGGGGTTTTAAAAGACATAGAAGATAAATTAGGGGCGAATATTATACCCTTAGAGATTCCCTTAGGGGCAGAAGGTGATTTTCGCGGGGTAATAGACCTTATAGAAATGCAGGCATATGTTTATAGCGAGGAGTCTCAGGGCAAGGAATTCCGCGTTGAAGATATCCCTGTTGAATTTAGAGACATAGCGCAGAGATACCGGCACATTATGTTGGAGAAGGCTGTTAGGGATAGTGAGATTTTGATGAAGAAATTCTCAGAATCTGAGGCATCTATTACACCTGAAGAATTAAAGGAGGTTATTCGAAGGCAGACAGTTGCCAATAAGATAGTTCCTGTGCTTTGTGGCTCGGCATTTAAAAATAAAGGCGTGCAAAAACTTTTAGATGCAGTTGTCCTTTACTTACCATCCCCTAAGGATTTGTCAGGTATAGAGGGTTTTGAACCTGATGCACCTGAGAAAATCATTCAGAGAAGACCCGATGCGAATGAGCCATTTACAGGCCTGGCTTTTAAGGTGCAGTCAGATGCACATATGGGAAAGATTGTTTATGTGCGTGTATATTCAGGGACACTTGAGTCAGGGGCCTATGTCTTAAATGCTACGAAAAATAAAAAAGAGAGGGTAGCAAGGATTGTGCAGATGCACGCCAATCAAAAGGAAAATATAGACAATGCCTTTGCCGGAGATATCGTTGCAATAGTCGGGCTTACGCACACCACAACAGGGGACACGCTTTGCGAGCCGGATAGCCCTATTTTGCTTGAGGCTATAGAGTTTCCCGTCCCTGTGGTTTCGTTAAGTATTTCCCCTGTTAATCGTTCTGACCAGGATAAATTAGGTAAGGCCCTGGCTAAGTTGGTTGAGGAGGACCCTACATTTAAGGTTGAAGCCGATGAAGAGACAAGAGAAACTATACTTACAGGTATGGGAGAGTTGCATCTTGAAATTGTGGTGAGCAGATTAAAGGATGAATTCGGGGTAGAGGTAAACGTAGGCCAGCCAGAAGTGGCTTATCGCGAAACTATACTTAAGTCAGCAACAGCAGAAGGAAAATACATCAGGCAGACAGGCGGACGCGGACAATATGGACATGTAATTATGGAGATTTCTCCTTTATCTCCAGGCGAAGGATTTAAATTCATTGATAGCATTAAATCAGGGGCAATACCAAAGTCATTTATCCCGGCTGTAGAAAAGGGCGTTATTGAGGCAATGCAAAAAGGGGTTTATGCAGGTTATCCTGTGGTAGACGTGCAGGTTAACCTTATTGATGGTTCGTTTCACGAGGTGGATTCCTCTGAGTTGGCATTTAAGATTGCCTCAAGCATTGGTTTTAAGGAGGCGTTTTTAAAAGCCGAGCCAGTACTGCTTGAGCCTTATATGGACTTAGAGGTAGTAACGCCTGAGGAATATCTAAATAGCATAGTCGGTTATATATGTTCCCGCAGGGGCAAGGTCATTGCTATGGATGCAAAGGGAAAATACAAAATGATTTCTGCCCAGGTGCCGCTGGGAGAGATGTTCGGCTACGCCACTGACATTCGCTCCTTAAGTAGCGGCAGGGCGAGCGCCTCAATGGAGTTTGACAAATACCTGCAGGTGCCGCCGCAGATTGCCCAGAAGATATTAGAGAAAAAGAAACAGAAAGAACAGAAGTCATAACTTAATGTGATGTATTTTCTGCTTTGAGTTCTTTTTAAAAAGTCCTTAGTTTATACATCTTAGTTACTTAATTGATTAACATCGCCTCTTAAGAACAAGGATTATATGGAGATAGATTATATAGATAAGAAATGGAGTGTTTATGCCTGCCTGGTAATATCTTTTATATTTTTTCTGCTTTTGTTTAGATGGCCGTTATTGCCGAATTTTCTGGATATATACTATCACCTCTTGATTGCCAGGGGATTTGATAAGGCAGCAGGGTTTGTAACGAGCGATTTTTTGCAATACGCCCCTTTAGGCAGGCCCCATCTTTATCCGCCGTTTTTTCATTTCGTGATTTTGTCTCTGATGAAATTAGGGTTCTCGCCTTTATTTATAGGCAGGCTGCTGGATGTATGTATCTTTCCTTTATTTCTTGCAGTAATCTGGTTTTTTATCAGTTCTCTTTTCTCTAAGCGCCTGGCTTTTTTTGCGGTTTTAATATCCGCCTCGCTATATTCATTTTATCTTGGGACATCCAATTTTATGCCTGTAACAGTCGCCTTTATCTTTGGCCTGCTTTCCCTTCTGGCTCAAGAGAAAGGAAAGATTATTTCTGCCATATTATTATTGGCATTGTCTTTTTATACCCATGCCCAGATACCCTGGCTTTTTGTAGTGGTTTATATAGTCTATGGGGCATTAAACAGGGCAAGGTTTAGGTCGTGCTTAAGTGTTGTTTTATTTTCATTATTGGTTTCTGGCCCAATTCTACTTTATCTTTTTAAAAACAGGTCTTTTTATCGTTATGCCTGTGCAGGCGAACACTTTGTCCTGGAAATAAATCTTCTTCTGATTTTATCCCTGGGTGCTTTTAATAAGGTATTTAAAGATAAGGGCAGGTATTACCTTTTGTTTGCCTTAGCCGTATCCACGCTGCCTTTTATTTTCAGTTATCCTTACAGATATATTAGCGGACAGGGGCTCCTTGGCTTAATTTTTCTTGCCTCTATAAGCGCTGACAGGATATACGCGATGGCTAATCGCTTTTTGGTTTTGCATAGCCTTCAGCAGGCATCGAGTTTGCTTATTATTTTAATAATAATTATCTTTACATTTTTTTCACCCACCCTGTTAATCACAAGAGAAAAGACTTGGAAATTCTTGCCTTTTAACTCCACCTATTTAAATTTAACCGCCTTGAATAAAAACGCCATTAGGCCGAATGATTATTCAATCGCATCATCAAGATATATAACAGAATTGGTAAGATTAATCCAGAAAAACACCCATAACAACGATATTATTTTTACTAACCTTAATTTTGTAGGGACTATGCTTGCTGTTCTCTCTGACAGGGCGGATTCTAAGGGTATGCTTAGTGAGGTAGGGCTTGGGATTAAACCTGACCCGATATCCAATGCCAGGCTTGTTATATGGTTTAAGAATTTAGACGCCCCAGAAGATGAGAGATTAGCCGAGGTGATTTCAAGGTATAAACTAAAAAAAATAACAGAGACTGAGATAGCCTATATTTATAAAAATGACTTAACTAATGCGTCTATCTCCTTAAGAAAGGCAGATATCCCTAATAAAATAATTATTGGCATTATGCTGTTAGTTTCGTTTCTATTGGCTATGGATTTATTCCGGCTGGTTTCATTTTTTGGTTCTTGAATAATAGTTAGTTCTGTGATAGGATTATTGCGTGGGTGTTGATGTAAGGCAGGTTAATAAATATAGTGGCAGGTAAATAAATGGCTATAGCGATATTCTAAAAATGGAATCATCTCCCTTTATAATATATGTGACAGCCGCAGTTGTAGGCATTGTAATCGCTATCCTGTTGACTTATATAGCCAGATTGTCAGCACAGGCAAAAATAAACGCTGATAAGAAAGCCAAAAAACAAAATTATTTATCTGAAAATATATTATCAGACGCAGACATCAAGAAGACATTATATGAGGAGATAAACGAGGCCCTGGCATCCTCGGCTCGCGCCCAGGAGGTCACAAACAGGATTTCTGATATCTTTGCCCAGGAGGTCCAGAAAAGAATAGGCATTAAGGAACAGGAAATCAGCAAGAAGTATGAGACAGTTATAAAAGAGAAAAGCATAAATGAGGAGATAGCCTGGAAGAAATACAAAAAAGTGCTTGCTGAGAAAAAAAGCACAGATGCTGTTATCCGTAGCATTGCCGAGGGCTTAATAGTAGTGGATTCCAAGGGCAAGGTTATTATGATGAACCCCGCAGCCCAGAGACTCCTGGGCGCTTCAGGCAAGGATAAAATCGGCAAGCCAATCTCAGAAAACCTTAAAGAAGAACAACTGATTTCTTTGGTTAAGACATCCAAGGATGAGGAGAATAAGGAGATAGAATTAGTCAGCCAGGAGGATGAGACGAAAAAGGTAATCCGCGCCTCAAGCGCCGTAATAGAAAGCGAAGACGGAGAGACAGTGGGCATGGTTTCTGTTTTAAGCGATATTACCAAACAGAGGGAATTGGACCGTATGAAGTCCGCCTTTGTTGCCAGCGTATCCCATGAGTTACGCACGCCTTTGGTGGCGATTGAGAAATCCATATCCCTTATTTTAGACAGGACTACAGGTCCGATTACTGAGAATCAGGAGCAATTCCTTAGCATCGCCCAGCGTAATTTAAAGAGACTAACCCATCTTATTAACGACCTACTTGACCTTTCTAAACTTGAGGCGGGCAAGATGAGTTTTTCCCCTGCCCCTGACTCTGTAGAAAAGATAATTGATGAATCTATTGAGGGTCTTTTTACCTGGGCGAATACAAAATCCATAAGCATCCAGAGGAATATATCTTCAGGTTTGCCAGAGGTAAATGTTGACCACAATAGAATAGTGCAGGTTTTAGTAAACTTAATCGGCAATGCGATTAAATTTACGCCCCATAATGGCGTTATTACCGTAAGCGCCGGGTTAAGCGCAGAAGGAGATTCAATAGAAATCTCTGTTAAAGATACAGGTATAGGCATTCCACCTGAGCATCTGGATAAGGTTTTTGATAAGTTTTATCAGGTCTCTGAAAGAAGCGTTACTGATATAACGGGTACAGGCATAGGTTTATCAATTGCCAAAGAGATTGTCCAGTGGCATGGCGGTAAAATCTGGGCTGAGAGCGAAAAGGGGATGGGCGCAAAATTTACATTCACCCTTCCTTTAAGGAAATAAATCTATTCCTAAATAGCAGGCGGGTGATTAGGGGATTTTAATTTATTTTTAAAATGGTCAATTCGGAGGTGGATATAATGGATAACACAAATATTAAGATTTTACTTGTGGATGATGAGTCGGATTTTACGCAGCCAATGTCATTCTGGCTTAAGTCAAAAGGCTATTCGGTTTTGGTAGCGCCAAGTGGAGAGGATGCAATAAAAATCATAAAGGAACAGCCAGTGGATATAATCTTTATGGATTTGAATATGCCTGTTATGGACGGAGTAACGACTGTAAAAAAAATCAGGGAGTTTAACAACACAGTTCCCATAATTATCATCAGCGCCTATGTGGATGATAAGAGAATAAGCGAAGCCACTAATTATGGCATCTCCGGTGTTTTTTATAAGGGCGAAGACTTCCAGGCAGGATTAGCCTTGCTTGAATCAGCCTTAAGGACGCACAAACAACTTAAAAAATAGCCCTTCCTTTTTCTAAAATATCTACCCTCCTATTAATTATTTCCTTGATTAAATTAAATGCAGATTCTCGCAGATTACACACAGATGTAATCATCTGTGTAAAGAATAGTTTTTTTAGAGACCACGTAAATATATATTGACAAATCTGATTATTATGGTATATAGGATACTTAGGGTAATTCCGATAACTTATATATCTGTTAAAACAAAAATAAATAGGGAAGCAAGATATGAGAAAAAATAATAAGCATAATAAAATGATATCTGCAAAGGATATAGTCAGCAAATATAACATCTCTTACCATGCGGTAAACCACTATACAGATTTTGGCCTGTTGCAGTTGGCGTTTAAGAAGGGCAACGTCCGTTTTTATGACAGCAGGCAGGTTAGGCAGAGGTTAAACAAAATAACAAAATTAGCCAGAGAGGGTTATTCCCTGCGTTTGATACGAAGAAAATTATTGGGGGTATAAATGTTTAAAAAATATTCCAATAAAGTTATTTTATTTTTGCTTTGCATATTCTCGGTATTATTCTTAATTTGCGCAGTTTATAGCGAGGAATCCAAGCCACTTGATAAAGATGAGCCTGTTGGAGAATTTTCTGGTTTTGGGATAAAGGTCCCTCGAGGGAATTATTATTTTGCCAAAGGCGCAATAATGATTTTTGGCACGAAATGGGGTGGATACCCGCAGACGCAAGAAGAGTGGGAGGAGAGAACCTGGGAAGACCTGCTCCTTTCATATGAGGCATTTCGCCGGGGTATCAACGTTGAGCAAAAGGAATTAGAAGATGAGGTGAGTAAACTTCTTGCTAACGAAAAGGTAACGTTTAATTGGAAGGAAGACCAAGAGGCATATAAAAAATGGGTAAAGGATAAGACCCAGGAGTCAACCGAACTTTTTGAGAACCAGTTGCGCCATCTTATACAGTTACAGAAATTGCGCCAGCAGGTTTTAGACAGCATCACACCTATTGCCACTGATGAGGAGGCATTTCAGGAATTTCTTAATGAATACAATACCCTTTCAGTAGAATTAGCCCAGTTTGAAAAGAAGGAGGATGCGCAGGCATTTTACGCTAAGGTTAAGAAAAACCCAAAACTCTGGGATAAAGAGGTAAAAGAAAACCCCAAACTTTTCAGGCGGCCTGGATTTGTCGCTTTGGAATTTCTGATGGAGATGTGGAAGTTTCCCAAAGACGATGTTTATAAAATGCTTAAATTAAAAATAGGGGATATATATCCGCCTACCGGGATTTATGGCGGAAAAACAGGGGTCTTTAAGATTATGGAAAAACGCATTGCCGACGAATCTAAATACCCGGGGCTACGCGAGTCTTACCATAATCAAATAATAATGAAGAAAAAATATGAAGGCCTGAACGCCTGGATTAAGAAACTTAAAGAAGATGCAAAGATTGTAGTCTATCCTGATATAAATAAGACACATTAAGCCTAAAGGGCGGATTGATTAGATGAGTTATTATAAGGTCTTAGGATTTGAAAAAGAACCTTTTTCTACAAGCCCTGACCCTGAGTTCTTTTATTTATCCAGGGAACACGAGGCGGCGCTGACGAATATCTTGATTGAGTTGCGATTAAAAAGAGGGCTAAGCGTAATCTTAGGAGATATAGGGACTGGAAAGACAACCCTCTCCCGCAAATTAATCCAGGAACTTAAAGAGAGAGAAGATTTTATTTTCCACATAGTATTGGACCCGAATTTTGAGAATGAGCATTTGTTTCTTACCTCCCTGGCGAGGAATTTTGATATTGATACAAGCAGCCATCCATCCCCCACAGTTGTAGACCTAAGGGAGGCGTTGGAGAAATTCCTGTTTCAAAAAGGGGTGAGCGAAAACAAAACAGTCGCCCTGATTATAGACGAGGCGCAGAAATTAAACGAAAATTCCCTTGAGATTTTGCGGATTCTCCTTAATTATGAAACCAATGAGTTTAAACTCCTGCAGTTGATTCTATTGGGTCAACTTGAACTCCATTCAAAGATAATGAATATCCCGAATTTTTTTGACCGCATCAGTTTTAAATTTACATTGAATCCCTTAGATTTCAATGAAACCAAGGAGATGATAGAATTTCGCATCAGGCAGGCGGGATATAAGGCGAATATGCACCTGTTTCTTGAGGATGCGGTGAGAGAAATCTATCAGCATAGCCGCGGGTATCCCCGCAGGATAACTATGATTTGCCACAAGGCATTAAAGGCCCTGGTGTTAAAGAATAAATTTGCTGTTGACACAGGTTTAATCAGGGAAATAATTGAAGAAGAGGAAAGGTCAGGATGGCACAGGAAGGACCTCTTACTCCAGAAAAACAACTTTTAAAACTAATTGAAGAGCCTAAGTCAAAAGGCGCTGGCGCTATCCAGGCGCAGGCAATTAAATATCACACCCTAAGTCTGTTTTCTTTTAGCGCCTGGCTTGGGAGGTTTTCTTTTATAAAGGATGGGTTAAAAAATTTATTCACCCCTGGCAGTGCGCATACAGATATTGTCAGGATAATAAATGTAATTTTAGTCGCTACTATTTTGTTTTTAGGATTCTATTTTGTAAGCAACCTTTCTATATCCATCATCAATCTAAAAAAAATGCCTGTATTAAAATTTAAAACTCAGGAGGCATCCAGGCAACTGCCTGCATCAAAGGAATCCACGCTTTTAAAATCAAATTCTTATTATCTTGAGAAAATAAGCCAGAGAAATATTTTTAAGATTGGGGCAAGAAAGACCGCAGGTAGCGAATCCGCTAGCGCCGATACTTCAAAGATAATGGAGTTAACCCAGAACTTAAAATTGGTGGGTATTGCCTGGTCAGACAACCCAGACGCAATGATAGAGGATTCCAAGGCGCAAAGGACATTTTTTGTAAAAAAGGGCCAGATGATTGGCGAAATTAAGGTTAAGGATATTACCCGGGATAAGGTGGTATTAACCTATGATAATGAGGTTTGGGAATTAAGATGAGATACCCAAGGCTGAATTTATCTTTACCTATATTATTGGCGGCATTGCCTCTTTTTCTATTGTCTTTTTTTATCTTAGCATCCTATGCGCAGGATGCCCAACAAGTCTCAGGGCAAGTAAATGAAGATGTGAAGGTAGCATCTCCTGATACAGGTATGTCGGGGAGGATATCCTTAGACCTGCGCAATATAGATATAATAGAGGCCCTTAAATTCCTTTCCCTTAAGACAGGGTTAAATATTATCACTACTAAATCCGTTAGCGGCAGGATTAATCTTATAGTTGAAAATGCCCCTATAAAAGATGTCTTTGATATTATGCTGCGCAGCAATAACCTTGCCTACGATAAGCAGGGAGAGGTTTATAATGTGATGACCCAGGAAGAGTATAAGGCGCTTTATGGCAAAAACTTTGCAGATATACGAAAGGTAGGTGTATTCCACCTTAAATACGCCATTCCAGAGCACATCTTTAGTTTAGTGGATACATTAAAAAGCGATATAGGCAGGGTCCTGGTTGACACAGAATCAGGCAGTGTGATGGTTATGGATTCTCCTGAGAGGATTGAAACTATCGGACGGACATTGCAGGCATTTGAGGAGCAATCTACTTTAAAGGTTTTTAAATTGAATTACGCCAGGGCAAAAGACGTGGAGGAGGTAATCAAGACTCAACTTGACATTAAAAAGGTCGGGCTTGTAAAGGCTGATGAGAGAAATAATCAGGTTATAGTGCAGACTTTGCCTGAGCGTATGGGCCAGATTGAAAAATTAATTTCGCAACTTGATGAGAAGACAAAAGAGATAATTATTGAGACAAGGATTGTCAAGGTGAAGTTATCAGACGAACTTTCAAGAAGCGTGGAGTGGGAGGGGTTATTTGATTTAGGCAGAAAGTTCGGCTTGACTTATTTAGGCTCTTATCCCTTTAGTTCTGTTCAGGCTGCCACAGATGCCTGGCGTTCAAGAAAAGATACCCTGGCTGCGGCAGGTTATGTGGGGTCATACCCATTCTCAGGGACATCTACAAGTTATTCCGCAAGCGCCCCAAGGTTGGCAACAGAGGAGATGCATTTAGGCGTAATTGGAAAGCATGATTTTGACACAGTGTTTAAATATCTTCAGGTTTTAGGTCAGACAAGGATTATATCAAACCCTAAGTTGGCTGTTGTTAACAACCAGGAGGCGAAGATACACGTAGGCCAGAGAGAGGCATATGTTACAACCACTACTACCACAGGCCAGACAACAAGCACTGTATCCGAACAGGTTACATTTGTGGATGTAGGCGTGCTTTTGTCTGTAGTGCCTAATATCAACAATGAGGGTTATGTAACCCTTAAGGTTAAGGCAGAGGTAAACAGCGTAATTGATATTTTAATAACGCCTACAAAAAATCAGATTCCTATTCTGGATACCTCTTTGGCGGAAACCACGGTAATGGTAAAGGAGGGTTCAACAATTATCATCGGCGGCTTGCGCAAAGAGGAGAAGACAAAGACAGTCAATCAGACGCCTTTTCTTGGCAGGATACCTATAATAGGGGCGCTTTTCAGTTCAACCAAACAAACCAAGGAACGAACAGAACTCCTTATTATATTGACGCCTAAATTGATTACAGGAGACGTATTTGTAAGTTCTGCAGAGGTCGGCGCAGTAGGAACACAGATGATGAAATCCGTTAAGGATTACCCTGGCTTGGGCAATAAAGAGGAGGCTAAGCCGGAGATGCCGTCTGAGGTTTTTGTTAGTCTTGATACAGGCGGTATCCCTATAAAAGGATTAAAATAATATGAATAATAAAAGGATAACCCGGTATTGTTTTTTGATTTTAGTATTTAGCATTCTTTTTTGTGCGTTTTTTTATCGCTTCGCAATAGCAGAGGAATTGCGTTCTGAGTATAAGATATTATTTGATTTATTGGATAATATGCTCAGGGAAATTAAGGTTGAACTTGTTTTGAACCTAAGCGCCCAGGAGGAACTGGCACAGTTTAAGGCGCGCTGGGAGGCGGAGGTTGTTAATATAGGTAAGAAACTTGACGAGATGCAGGATGAACTTAAGGGTTCAATAGGGTTATTATACGAAATAAGTCAGAGAAGGTCAGCGCTTCAGAGTCAACAGAGGCAACTACTTATTAGACTCAAAGAATTAAATACCCAGGAATTCATTCTTAAGAGACATAACAAGACCCTGAATGATTATCTAAAAATCACAGAAGGTCATCTGTCAAGATTGAAACAGGAATTAGGCAAGGCTGGCTACGGAAAACAGGGATTTTTAGAAGACCCGAAGCAGTTGGCGCAGGGGCTGTCTGAGGCCACTAGGCAAACCCAGCATTTAAGCAGAAGGTATCAGGCGCTTAAGGCAGACTATGATAAATTTTCAGGAGAATTAACTGCCTCTGGGGCAGAGTATTCAAATATTATGAAACAAAAACAAAAAATAAATAGCCAGTTAAAGGAAAAACAAGGGGCAATTGAGGATATAAACCTCAAATTAAACGCAGGACAGGAATTTGTTCATAAGCAAAAAGATGCAATAAGTAACATTGAGGAAAGGAGTAGGAAATTAGATGATTATTTAAAGACTTATCAGGAAGATATCAATAAAAATAAAGAAGAGTTATCCGCTCTTAATAAAGAGTTGGTTAATTTAAAAGGACAGTTAGAGGAGCAGACAAAGAAATTAAGCGCCCAGATTATTCTTAAAGATGAGGCTGTGCAATTAAAGAATCAGAAAGAGCAAGAAATTGCAAAACTAAATCAGCGGATAGATGAACTTACCAGACAAAAGGATAATGAGATTGCGCAACTTAAAGACGCCAAGGACAAGGAGTTAATAGCGGCTACGGCAAGGTTAAAAGAGGAAACAGATAAACTTAATGCCCAACTTGCCTTAAATGCCCAATTAGGACAACTTAAATCCCAGAAGGAAGAGGAACTTAGACGACAAATCCTGGTAATTGCGCAAAAAGAAGAAGAGATTAAGAAACTTAACGCTGTGTTTACAGAATATAAAGCCAGGAAAGAGGCAGAAATTCTGGCATTGGACAGGGCTATTAAGAGGCTACAAAAAGAACTGGAAGACTCAGATGGATTAGTGCGCCAACTTACCCAGGATAAAGAACTACTTAAGACCCAACAGAACCAGTTGTTTATAAAACTTAAAAACACAGAGTCGCAATTAGATACCTTAAAACAGCAAAACCAGAAGTTAAACCAGCAGAATGTCTTTCTTAAAGACGAATATATAAAGCGCTCTCAGGAATCCGCGGAGTTAAAAAAGCAGAATGAGGATTTAATTAAAGAAAGGGATAGGCTCGTTGTTTCCCTTAAGCAGGCAGAAAAAAGGATGGGGGAATTAGAGGCAGGGCAAGATGCGCTAATAGAAAAAAACCAGGGCTTAGAGAAAGAGGTTATAAACTATCAGGCAAAACTAAAAAGCAGGAAAGAAAATCCAGTTGTCAAAGGCAAGGTTGTTGCTGAAGAATCTAACCAGGCACAAAAGTCCTGCAGGGAATTAGAGCGCAAATATAAGGAAGCCATAGAGCAGAATCGCTACCTTAAGGAGAAATACAGTAAATTGCCCAAAGAGAATGCAGTTTTACATTATAACCTTGGAGTGCTTTATGTGCAGAACCGCGATTACACAAGGGCTATTGCAGAGTTTCAGAAGGTCCTGGAGTATAATCCGGATGACAGCGAGGCGCATTATAATTTAGGGGTTGTTTATTCAGAGTATCTGAATGACCGTAAAAAAGCCCTTGAGCATTTTAAAAAATACCTTTCCCTGTCTCCCGAAGACTCAGAAGCGGAACGCATCAGAAAATATATAGTGACCTGGGAAACCCTGGAGCAGGAACAAAATGAATGAAGACAAATTAATTACCGCTAAAGAAATAGCCGATAAATACCATCTTTCCTATCAGATTGTCAACCGCTATACAGATGCAGGGTTATTGTCAGTTGTGATAAAAAAAGGCAATATCAGGTTCTATAACCGCAGGCAGGTAAAGAGGCGGCTAAAACAGATATCAGATTTAATAAGGGAAGGTTACTCTCTTGTGCTTATCCGCAAGAAGTTAGTTGGCATATAAAATGAAATCAGCAATAAGATTTTTATACATAATTCTGGTTATTCTATGCACTGCCCTGGCTGGATTGGCAGCAGATGAAAAGAGATATGCCAATTTGATGTCTAGCGGGAATCCTGCGGTTACTGCCGGCGGGGTAACTATTTCCGACCCAAGCCTCAATCAGAATATTTCATTGGATTTGCGCGATATGGAAATCACAGAGGCGCTTAAATTTCTGGCTGTTAAGGCGGGTCTGAATATCATTCCCACAAAAGAGGTTTCAGGAAGGATTACCCTTATGGTGGAAAATGTCTCTTTAAGCGATGTCTTTGACATTATGCTGCGCAGCAATAAATTGGCTTATGATAAACAAGGCGACATATATAATGTTATGACTGAGGCAGAATACAAGGCAAGGCATGGCAAAAATTTCTCAGATATCAGGCAGGTTAAACTCTTTAACCTTAAGTATGCAATTCCAGAGCAGGCATTTAATCTTTTAGACACCTTAAAAAGTGAGATTGGAAAGGTTCTCTTGGATGCTGATTCAGGGACTATCCTTGTTATAGATACCCCTAAGAAGATTGAAGATATGCAGGAGGCGCTTAATCTGATGGACCAGAAGTCCGTCATACGCGTATTTAATTTAAAATACGCTCTGGCAAAAGACATAGAAGAGCAATTAAAGGCGCAACTTGACGTAAAAAAGGTTGGCTCTATAAAAGCGGATAATCGCACAAACCAGGTCATTGTCCAGACGCTTCCTGAGAGGATGGAGGATATAGCAAGGCTTATTGAGAGATTGGACTCAAAAACCAAGGAAATCCTTATTGACGCAAAGATTATTCAGGTTAAATTGAGCAATCAATTAAGTTCAGGGGTTGAGTGGGAGGGGTTGTTTGACCTTGGTAAGCAATACGGGCTTACGTATTTAGGGACATACCCTCTTAGTTCAGTGCAGGCAGCCACAGCCAGTTGGCGTTCAAGAAAACAGGCATTTGAAGATACCGGATACGTTGGCTCTTATCCGTTTAGCGGCACAACCACTGATTATTTTACAGGCAAAAGCGGTGTGGCTACTGAGGAGATGCATTTAGGTATGATAGGCAGGCACGATTTTGACACCATTATTAAATACCTTCAGACATTAGGAGAGACAAAGATTCTCTCTAATCCAAAATTAGCAGTAATCAACAACCAGGAGGCAAAGATTCATGTTGGCGAGCGGCAGGCGTATATCACAACTACCACCACGCAGAGCCAGAGCACAACAACCATCTCTGAGGCAGTGACTTATGTAGATGTGGGCGTAAAACTCTACGTAACCCCCAATATCAATGAGGAGGGGTTTATAACCTTAAAAATCAAACCCGAGATAAGCAGCGTGATTTCGTATCTTGAGACATCAAGCAAAAATAAAATACCTATAATAGATACCTCAACTGCAGAGACAATAGTTATGGTCAAAGACGGCTCAAGCCTTCTTATCGGCGGTTTAAGCAAGGAAGACAAGATTGCCGGCACAGAGGGGACACCTGTTTTAAGCAAGATACCTTTGGTTGGAGAGGCATTTAAGGGAAAAGACGATAAGTTTACCAGAACTGAATTATTGATAATACTCACCCCGCATATTATAAGCGGCGATGAATTGACAACCGGCTATGACAGGGACTTCGGCTATAAACTTGATAAGGAGTATCAGGACTATAAGGGTTTTACAGAAGAGCCTTCTAAATTAGAATATAAACCTTATCAGAGTTATCCCGAAAAAGAAGAAAAGGAAGAATTGCCTGAAATTAAACCTGCGAGGGAACAATGAAAATAATTAAAAGGTTATTTTTAAAAAAGACTGGCGCGGTTTTTTTGGCGTCATTGATTGTGCTTTGTTTCTTAAAACAATCGTATCCCCAGGAGGTAACTAAAGAGGAATATGAAAAACTCAAGAAGGAATACGATATACTTGTGGTTGACAGGGATAACCTCTTGGCGCAGGCAAAACATTTTATTGAAAACAAAAACAAGATTGATGAATTAAATGAGTTGTTAAAAAGCACGTCCGCAGAAAAGCAAAGGCTGGAAAAGGAACTTAACGCAAGGATTGAACAAATTAATCTCCTTAAGCAAAAAATAGAGGAATTAGAAAGCGCCCAAACTCAGTTAACCCAAGAAAACGCAGGGCTTAAGAATTCTCTTGAAAAAATAGAAATTGAGTATAGAATAATTCCTGAGACCAGGAAGGAAATTGCGCGGTTAACCAAAGAGAACACAGATATCCTTAGGGATTTTAAGCAATTGCAGGCAAAGATTAAGTCCTATGAGGAAGAGAGGCTTGACGCTGAGGCGCAGGCTGAGAGTTATCGCCGGCAATTAAACGACTTTAAAAAGCGCTATGAGCAGGCATTAGCCAAAAACCGCGCATTAGAACAGAAGATAAGCCAGGTTCCAAAACGTTTCGCAGAGTTGGCGCGGGAAAACAAAATCCTTATAAAGGAAACCGCCCTGATGCACTATAACCTTGGTGTTTTCTACACCCAAAACAAGGAGTATTCCAGGGCTATTGCTGAATTAGAGAAGGCAATTGAACTTAATCCCGATGACCCGTATGCCCATTATAACTTAGGTTATATCTACGCCGAATATCTGGTAAACAGGCAAAAGGCCATTGAGCATTTCAGGCAATTTTTAAGACTTGCTAAAAGCGACGATAAGGACGTGGACTGGGTTAAAAAATATATAATTACCTGGCAAACCTGGGAAGGTAAGAGTCCTTCGCAGTAGCATAAAGAAGAGGAGGTTGTATGAAAAAGGCATTTATTTTTGTTTTGGCAGGGTGTTTTGTATTCATAACGTTATATAATGTAGAGGCAGGGCTTTTTGGAAAGAAAAAGAGCAGCCAGACAGAAGAAACTACGCCTTTAAAAGAAACCCAGCCGCAGCAAAAAGCAGAAGAACCGAAAAAGGAACCTGAGCAGAAAAAAATAGATAAGGCCCAGCAGGCGGCGATTAATGCCAAGCGGGCAATTATTGAGAGAAAAAGGGCTGAATTGAATAATACTGAATGGCAGATTGAATTAATGCCTTTATCAGGCAAAGGCGCAAAGGAGACAGACACAGTTGTGTTTAAGAATAACCAGGTTTCATCAACGGGTTATGGCAAGAAGGGCTTCCCTGCCACAAATTATACCCTTACCGTGGAAGATAACGGAGTGGCAGTCTGGGAGACTATGCAGACATCAGAAAAATCAGGAGTTGTTTTCTGGCGCGGAGAGATTGACCCAGGTATGGAAAGCAACAAAGGTATTGTAAGTTATCACTTAGATGAATCCACTATTCGTGACTATTCCTTTGTAAGCACAGCAAAGAGACAGATTGTGCCGGAGCAGAAATAAAACGGAGAGTATATGTATGAATCCTACTGGGGTTTAAAGGAAAAACCCTTTGAGAATACCCCTGACCCAAAGTTTATTTATTATTCGCAACAGCATAAAGAGGCATTGGCGCGTATGCTTTACGTGGTGAGCGAACACAAAGGGGCAGGGCTTTTAACAGGTGAATACGGCAGCGGCAAGACACTGTTAAGCAGGGTGCTATGGCAGGAACTCCAGCAGCAGGAAAACAGGTATCAGGCGGTTTTTATACTTAACCCACGGCTTTCAGGAAAGGAGTTTATACAGGAGATAGTGCATCAGTTAGGAGGGGATGAGTCAGAAGAGAAGATTGACCTATTCCACTGCCTGCATAAAATATTATACGCAAATCATAACTCAGGCAGGCATAGCGTGATTATGATTGACGAGGCGCAGGCGGTTGAGGATATGGGCATTTTTGAGGAATTAAGGTTATTGTTAAACTTTCAGTTAGACGACGCATTTTTATTGACCATAATCCTTCTGGGACAACCTGAATTAAGGCGCATCATTACTACCCTGCCGCAATTAAACCAGAGAATGTCTGTGCGTTATCATTTAAGGGCTTTAGATGAAACAGAGGTCAAGGAATACATCCATCACCGTTTAACCGTAGCCGGTGCGGCAAAAGATATCTTTGAGGAGGATGCTGTAAAAGAGATTTATTTTTCTTCCTTAGGGATACCCAGGTGCATAAATAACATATGCGATTTGTCTTTACTGGTGGGTTTTGCCAGCGGCTTAAAAAGCATTAATAAAGATACTATTATTAAGGTAAGCGAGGATATGGAGGCAAGCGGGAATGACATACTGCCTTTAAAATCTTCTCCTCAGAAAAGCCAGGCCTCTCCTTCTGAAGCGAATAACAGCAAAGATGCTGCGGTTTAACCAGGGCTATTAATGGATGATTTATTACGGATATCCGATATCCTGAAGAAATATAAAGAGGAAAAATACAAATCCAACCATAATGACGAAAAAAAGCCTGCCCCTGAAGAAGCCAATCTCAGGCAGAAGCCGCATATAAGCATTTATTCTGCCGTAGCCAAGGATTTAGGAGAAAACCAGGAAACAAATATCAATGCCCAGGCGCTTTATGACGAGGCATTATCCAGGATAAAAGAAATTTATACAAGGGCAGAAACTAAAAAAACCAACGGAGATTTCTATTCCTTGGTTTTACCCACAATAGAGAAACTGGCAGATGCCTTGATTGCCGGCAATAGAGAATTGTTGCGCTATAGTTTAAGCGATTATTCTCAAATGTCGGAATACTTATTCGCCCACCCTGTAAATGTCTGTATCATTAGTTTATATTTAGCAATAGGCTTGGATTATCCGCGCAGCCGGCTTATAGAACTTGGCATAAGCGCCTTGATACACGATGTTGGTATGCCTTTTTATGCCCAGATTGTTAATCAGGGCCGTATTTTAAACAATGCTGAATTTGCCAGGGTGAAAGAACACCCCCAGCAGGGCTATGATGTTTTGCAGGAGATAGGCAAGGGCTTAAGCCCGATAATTTATGAGACTGTGCGCCAGGAGCATGAACGTTGGAATGGCTCAGGATACCCCTTGGGGTTAAAGGCAGAGCAGATTAATCCTTATGCACAGGTTGTAGGACTTGTGGATGTTTATGAGGCAATGACTCATACCAGACCTTACAGGCGAAGGCACAACGCAATGGAAGTTATCAGGGAGATTTTGCATCACAAAGACGCATTTAATAGCAGTTATATCAAAGTTCTTATTGAGAGGATAGGAATTTTTCCTGTTGGCTGGATTGTGCAATTGAATACAAAAGAAATCGCAGTAGTGGTTAAGGCAAATCCAAGGATGCCTCTAAGGCCAGTTGTTGATATAGTTATGGATTCAAGCGGCAAGGAACTCCAAACCCCCAAGAAGATTAATTTAGCAGAAGATGCCGCTATATATATTGAACAATGCTTAGAATGCCTTATGGTAAAAAATAAATAACCAAGATGGATATTGCGAAAAAAAGATATCTTATTGCCATAATAACTTTAGTATTGCTTGTAACGATGACCTACCTTGCCTTTAGTTTAAATAAGGAAAGGGCTATGGCTATTTTTCTGCAGCAATCCTTAAATAAGGCATTAGAGGAAAAAGAAAAACTCATAGGACTGACAGAGCAGTTAAATGCAGAGATTAAAGAAAAAGAGGCTAAGTTATCTGAGTTAAGAGATGTTGCAGCAATCCGTTCTGCCCTGACTAACGCCCAGAATACTATAAGGCAGTTAAACAGCGATTTTGAGAAGGTAGATAAGGAGAGGCTTGCCTTAAAAGAAGAGAATATTAATTTAAACAATAGACTTCAGAATATAACCAAGGAATTTATGCGCACAATAGAGGATTTAAAAACATCAAGGCAGCAGCCTGCTGATTTAGGGGCAAGGGTTTCTGCCTTAAACCTGCCTGCCGCTATTCAGCCGCAGCCTGCAGCGCAAAAGGAAAGCCAGCCATCTTTACCTAAAAAAGAAGTTGAAAAAAGTAACCAGTACCTGCAGAAAAGAATTCAGGATTTAGAGAAAGAAAAGTCATACCTTCAAAAAAGATTAGAGGATTTTGAGGCAAATGTCTTTAAACAAGACAGCCACATAAAAGGACTTAAGGAAAATATAGATAGGCTTACCTCTCTTTTAAACCAGAAGGAAAATCAACTTAAGCAGTTGGAAACTGAGATGGCTAAGAAGGGCCAAATGGAACGCCAGGTTGTTGATTTAAAAAAAGAGATTAGCAGATTGGAGTCAGAGTTAAGCAAGTCAGGGGGAGATAGTTTTACACTTCAGAATATGCTTAAAGAGGCGAGGGAGGAAATAGCAAAGAAAGAGTCCTTAATTAACTCCCTTACAAGCGAAAAAGAGAAACTCAATGCTGAGATTAACCGCTTGACTTCCCTGAAGGAAGCCAGCCCTTCTTCAAGCCTCATTTACAAAGACACGCAGGAGCAGATTAAGGGGTTGGCAGAGATTCTGATGAAGAAGGAACTTGAGTTGGATAAAGCAAAGAAAGAGGCGCTGGAGGCAGGGGATAAGATAGCGCTTCTTGAGACAAAATTAGCCAAGGCAGAGCAGGAACTAAGGCTTAGCCAGGCAGAGCAGGAAAAATTAAAACAACTTCAAGGTGAGCGTTTAGATTTGCAATCTCGCCTGGAAAAGGTTCAGGATGAATTAAATAAACAAAAGGCGCGTAACGAAGAAATGGATTTGCTATATAAGACTGTTAAAAGTCAGGTTGAGGAACTTACTAATGCCCTTGCCAAGAAGGAACTGGAATTATCTGATAGGCGCAGGGAGATTTTTACATTAAAGGATGAGGCTAATGGGTTAAAGTTGCGTTCTAACCAGTTAGAGGCAGAACTTATAGATGCAAGGTCTAGACAAAAGAAGACCTTAGAGGATTTAGCCGCTGCTGTAAAATTAAATGCGCAATTGCAGGAGAAGATAGTAGGGGTTTCATCTTCCCTTGAAGGGGCAAGCCCCTCTTCCTCCTCCCTGACAGATGAGGAGGAAAAAGAAAAGGCAAATGCCTTAAAGAGGAAGATAGAAGTAATCTTGCAACCAGAAGGGAATAGGTAGTTTTATAAATGAACAGGAAGTATTTTTTTATTTATTTTTTGGTATTAGCGTTTATCTTTCAATGTGCTGGGATTGTTGCCTATAGCCAGGATAATGAAAATATTGATAAGGTAAAGGAGCATTATTTAAGGGGCAACATTTTTTATCAGCAAGGTAAATACAAAGAGGCGCAGGATGAATTCAAAAAGGCGCTTGACCTTTTGGGCGCTCAACCAGAATCTTTGGCAGAAAAAGGTATCCAGGCAAAACAGATAAAGGAAAAAGAAACCTTAGCCCAGCCTAAGCCAAAAGAGGCAAAACCTTCCACGGAATATATAATAGGCGAGGAAGACGTCTTGTATATTTCTGTATGGCAGAATCCTGACTTAGACCAGGAGGTAATTGTGCGGCCTGACGGAAGGATTTCCTTTCCCCTTATCGGAGACGTGCAGGCATCCGGCTTAAGCGTAACTGAACTTGACCATAAGATTACTGAGGCATTAAAGGAATATGTCAAATATCCTGAGGTTTCCATATCTATAAGGAAATTAGGCGGCAAGAAGGTGATGGTTCTGGGTGAGGTAAACCGTCCTGGCGTATATGCTGTAACAGGTGCAAAAACTGTTTTAGAGGCGATTAGCCAGGCAGGGGGCTTTACAAAAGACGCTGTGTCTTCAAGCGTAGTAATAATAAGCGGAGGCTTTCAAAACCCACAGGCAAGAAGGGTAAACTTAGCAAGGGCATTAGTAGGAGATATGAGGCAGAATATCTCCTTGCAATCAGAAGATGTCGTATTTGTCCCCAAGAAATTCATTGCTAACCTCAATTATTTCTTAAGCCAGATAATAGACCCTTTATCAAAGGGTGTCTATACCGCTACACAATTACAAGCCTGGTAGGCGGCAATTTTATTGCGTATTGAGTATTGAGTCATTTATGGTATCTGTGTATTATAATCACGGATTTAACGGATTTTAAACGGATTACCACGGATTGTCTTATCTAAATCCGTTTAATCCGTGTCTTTTAATCCGCGTTAATCCGTGATTAAATCACTGTAATCATTCTTTAGTTTTGCGTTTTGCTCTTTGCGTTTTTAAGTTATCTAAGGTGCCTGTGTATTATAATCACGGATTTAACGGATTTTAAAACGGATTACCACGGATACCCTTATTAAACAATCCCTTGTCTTAATTAAACAATGCCTTTATCCGTGTAAATCCGTGTCTTTTAATCCGTGTTAATCCGTGATTAAATCACTGTAATCATTCTTTAGTTTTGCCTTTTGCGTTTTGAGTTATCTAAGGTGCCTGTGGATTATAATCACGGATTTAACGGATTTTTAAACGGATTACCACGGATTGTCTTATCTAAATCCGTTTAATCCGTGTATCTTTAATCCGTGTTAATCCGTGATTAAATCACTGTAATCATTCCTTAGTTTTGCGTTTTGCTCTTTGCGTTTTGAGTTATCTAAGGTGCTTGTGTATTATAATCACGGATTTAACGGATTTTTAAACGGATTACCACGGATTGTCTTATCTAAATCCGTTTAATCCGTGTGTCTTTTAATCCGTGTTAATCCGTGATTAAATCACTATAATCATTCTTTAGTTTTGCGTTTTGCTCTTTGCGTTTTACGTTATATAAGGTGCCTGTGTATTATAATCACGGATTTAACGGATTTTTAAACGGATTACCACGGATACCCTTATTAAACAATCCCTTGTCTTAATTAAACAATGCCTTTATCCGTGTAAATCCGTGTGGCTTTTTAATCCGTTTAATCCGTGTCTTTAAATCCGTGTTAATCCGTGATTAAAACGCGCTAAACGCGCCAACCTCCTTATGGGTAAGCAGGAAGACGCTAAATTTATCGGAGAGATTTTAGTAGAGGCAGGGCTGATTACCGAGTCCGACCTTAAGGCTGCTTTAGAGAAACAACGCCAAAGCGAAAGATTCATCTGTTCTATTTTAGCAGAATCAGGAGCAGCCAAAGAAGAGAATATCCTGGCTTATCTTTCCTCCAAATTAGGTATCCCTTATATAAAAATAAAAGAAAGACAAATCCCCCAATACCTTTTTAATAAGATGCCTATGCGCTTCGCGGTTCATTACAAAACAATTCCATTAGAATTAAAAGGGGATTTATTAACCGTTGCTATGTTTAACCCATTGGATATACATATCCTTGATGACCTGCGTTCCCTTCTTGGATTAGAAGTTAAGGCAGTTTTGGTTTCAGAAAAAGATATAGAAGAGGCAATCAGCAAATATTACGGCCTTGGGGCTGAGACCCTTGATAAGATAGCCCAGCCAGGGCAAAGCCAGGAAGAGCCTGCCCAGGCAAAGGTTGAAGATTTATCCATTGACAACGGCGCCTCAATTATTACATTTGTAAATCAGATTTTATCAGAGGCAATAAAGGAAAAGGCAACAGACATCCATTTTGAGCCTTATGAGGATGGTTTAAATGTGCGCAATAGGATAGACGGTGTTTTATACGATATGAGCGTTCCCGAGGCAATAAATAAGATTTATCCTTTGATAGTCTCCAGGATTAAAATTATGGCGAATCTGGATATCACAGAGCGCAGGCTTCCGCAGGATGGCAGGATAAAAATAAAGTTAGGAAACGATGAACTGGATTTACGCATCTCCATTATGCCGACTATTTTCGGGGAGAGCGTGCATATAAGGATACTGAGCCCTTATTTTTTCCTTGAGTTAGATAACTTAGGCCTTATGCCTGACGACTTGAAGTTAATTGAGGAGATGCTTAAAAAACCACACGGCATAATTTTAGTTACAGGTCCTACCGGCTCAGGGAAATCCACGACCCTTTATGCGTGCCTGTCTAAGATAAATCTCCCGGGCGTTAAAATCATCACAATTGAAGACCCTGTTGAGTATCAACTAAAAGGCATAACGCAACTGCAGGTATCCCCTAAAATCGGATTTACCTTTAGCCAGGGCTTAAGGCATATGTTAAGGCACGACCCTGATGTGATGATGGTAGGAGAAATCAGGGATTATGAAACCGCTGAGATTGCAATAAGGGCTGCTTTGACAGGGCATTTGGTTTTTGCCACGTTGCATACAAATGACGCTGCAGGTGCGGTTACGCGTTTGATGGATATGGGGATTGAACCTTATCTTTTGGCGTCGTCTTTAGAGTGCCTGATTGCGCAGAGGCTTGTGCGACTTATCTGTCCTAATTGCAAGGAAAAATTCATACCCAAGAAAGAGACGCTTGAAGGTTTAAAGGATTTTAAAACCATGGGTTCTGATTTTGAGTTTTACCAGGGAAAGGGTTGCCAGGAGTGCAGGTTTACAGGTTATAAGGATAGGACAGCCATATACGAAATAATCAGGGTTACTGATACACTAAGAGAGATGATTATGAACCGTTCCTCCAGCCAGCAAATAAAACAAAGGGCAATTTTAGAAGGGATGCGCACCTTAGCCCAGGACGGATTCCAGAAGGTTTTAGCAGGAAAGACCACTATTGCTGAGGTGCTAAGGGTTACCCGGGAAGAAGGCATTTAAAAAACGGGGTCGAAAAAATGGGGTCCAAAATGGGGTCAGATTTATTTTTGGACCCCATTTTTGTGGTTAAATATGGCCTAAAATAGTAAAAAATAACTTCTTGACAAAATGTATCAAATATGATACATTTTAATTGGGTTCAAAAAGAAGGTAGCGGCTGCTGATGGGAACTAAGAAAATAGGCGGTTTCATTTTTAGGACTTTTGTTGCGGATCACCCACCTTATCACGTTCATATTTATTATGAAGGAAAAGAATTGGGAAAATTTGATATTGAGAATCAAAAGCCGATGGATAAAAAACTCAAGATTGCCGGTAAATTAGAAAAGGCATTAAGAGAAGCAGGTTATCTGAAATAGGGAGGTGATTAACATGAAATACGATATTGTGTTAGCTACAAATAATAGAAATGTGGCTAATAATTTTAAAAAAGCACTTCCTAGAAGAATTAAATTAGATACCATTGATACTCCTGCTAAATTAAGCCGTGCATTTCGGAAAAGAGGAGAAATATTAGAGGTTATGATATTAGATTTAACATTTCCAGATAAAGATTTAAATAGGTTTATTTTTTACATTAAACAATTCAAGAGAGATATTCCTGTAATACTGTTACATATAGAGCACCCTTTAATTAAAAGCGAGGCATTTAGGAATCTTTCTGTTTATGGCTGTATGAGGAGGCCTACCAATAAAGAAGAGGCAGAGGCAATATTGAATGATCTTAATAATATTTTTGATTTAGATATGGATAAGAAATTTGAAAAAGTTGAATATTTGGAACAAGAAAATATTTTTGCTTGTACATTTAAAAATAGAAAAACATATTTTCTTCCAAGAAAAGAAATTCCAGATGACGATGGTACAAAAATCAAGAATTTTGATATAGACGAAGATAGATACCATTTTACAGTTTATCTTGAATCTGGCCAGAAATATGAGGTGGTTTGGGATTTTGTCCGTTATATTTGTGATGAAAAATATGAATATCACAAAAGCAAAACAAAAGAAGGAATATCTCCTGAAGAGATAGGCTCTAGAATAAGTCAACTTCGGGAAGTTAAAAATATTACTCAAGAGGACTTAGCAAAAAAAACAGGAATCCAAAGGGCTAATATTGCAAGAATAGAAGGCGGCAAACACTATCCTTCTTTAGAGACATTAGAAAAGATTGCAGAAGCTCTTGAGGTTCCAGTAGTAAGATTTTTAGCAAAGTAAGAATTGCTTTGCAGAGAAAAGGGGTCAGGGGGTCAGAATTAATTTTTGAAAAATAAATCTGACCCCATTTTCGAAATGGGGACGGTTCTATTTATGCCTACCCTTAATCCTAATTCTCTCAAAATTGGTTACGTAATTATTATTAATACCCGCAAGTTCGCTATTACTAAATTGCAGCATAAAGCCGGCTATGGCGAAAGTTCTAAATGGACCCATGTTGCTGGCAGCCTCGGCGGTTTAACCGCAATAGAGGCGAATATCCCGCGTTCACGGCTTATAAACCTACAAAAGGAATATGTGGATAGAGGTTATGAGATAAAAGTTATGAGACGCAAGAATCAAGAAGCAGGCAAGAGATATAAAGTTGCTCTCTGGTGGGCCACAATGAATAATCTACCTTATGATGTCTTACAATTTTTCTGGTTTCCTTTGTCTATATTCTGCGGTAAAATAGGGATAGTTTTGCATAACTTATTTAGTAGTCATAAAAGATTTTTGTGTTCTGAACTTATCGTAACCGGCTTTTATAAAGAAGGAGATTACTTATTCGGCAAACCAGCCGAGAATGTTCTTCCGGCTGACTTTGATAATTCGGGGCTATTTGAAGAAGTGAAAGATATCTGGATTTTCGGCCGCTAAAAATTTTTGATTTGTTCTTTGGGCAAAAAGGCAAATTCTGCCTGTTGGCTTTGAAGCGCTATACGCGGCAGGCTTTGGCACAGCGCGCACCTTTTAGTTTTTACTTGTTGGACCTTTTAAGGCATACATATGAAAATGAAAAAAAATTCTTTTATCATATTCCACTTTAAAGAAAAGGTCTTTGAGGTTATGAAGTGGAGGGAATACGCAAGGGCAAAAAGGGAAATAGAGATAGACACCTTTCTGCGTAAGGAATATCAGGGTTTAGAGGAAAGGGGTTTTCTGACGGAAAAAATCAAGGAGGTTCTTCAAAGAATAAATTACTCAAAAGAAAAAGTAATTGTGGCTATTTCCCATCAGAAGGTTTCCTCGCGTTATCTAAAACTGCCTTCCCAAAACAAAAAGGAAATTGAAGAAATGATTTATTTACAGGCAGGCAACATACTGCCTTATCCCCCGGATGAGATTGCCTTTGGTTATCAGGTTGTTGATACAGATAAAGAGGGATTTTCTTCTGTGAATGTAGCCCTTACGCATAAAGATACAGTTATCAGGATTTTAAATTTATTTAAAGACGCTGGCATAGAAGTGGAGTCCGTATTTTTAAGCACATATGGTCTTGCCGGTTTTTTTAAGGCCTTGATGCCAGACGAGGTTAGAGAGGTTGTGGTTGTCAACTTAGATTTCCCCGGCATTGAGATGGCGGTTTTAAATAAAGGGAAAATTTATTTGAGCCGTTTTGTTTTTATTGACAGGGATGAGCCTAACTGGCGGGAGAATTTTTTTAAGCAGATTATGGATACACAGAGCCTTTACCTGCGCCAGGGTTCTTTAGGCCCTGTAAAGAAGGTGTTTCTATGCGGTCCTTCCGTGGATGCGTTGGAGTGCCAGAAGTTTTTAGAAGAAAAAATGCTTGTGCCTGTTGAAATTCTTAAATCTCAAGGGGATGATTTATCCATTTCCCAAAAAGCAGGGATAGATGATTTTCCAGGAAACTTAACAGGGTTAATCGGGATTATTTTAAAAAGCCCCCAAGATTCTTTAAATTTGCTTCCAAGGGAGTTTAAGGAAGCCCAGGGCAATATAAAACTAAACAAGCAAAGGCGTAAGTTATCCATTATGGCTATTATTACTTTTGTGGCTATAACCCTTGCCATTTTTAAACATACGGATAATAAAAGGATATACCTAAGCCGTTTAGATAAAGAAGTTTTTAAGTTGCAGGCAGAAACAAAGGAACTTGAAGTTATGTCAGCAAAATTAGAGATGCTTAAGGAAAAAAACAAAGACAGGAATCAGATACTTGATTTTTTCGCTGGGATACACAAGGCAATACCTTTAGGTGTTTTCCTTACTGCTGTAAAATATGACTCTGAGAGGGAGGAGAGATTTTCTTTGCAGGGCTATTCTGCTAATATGGATGCGGTATTTGCATATGCCGCGAATTTAAAGGAACTTAATATCTTTGATGGTCCCCAGATAAAGGTTAAGTACGCCACAAACAAGAAGACCCCTGAGGCAGAAGTTGTGCAATTTGAGATAGTGTGCTTAAGGAAAAAATAAGATGCCATCTTTAATAAAGATATTTGTTAAACAAAGGCTTTGGGTTAAACTTTTATTTTTCCTTTTTATATGCATATCATTTTTTGCATTATTTTTAACTCCATTTTTTCAGAGAAATAACCTATTGAATAATAATATCTTACAGAAAAAGAATATTTTAATAAGATATAAGCAGTTACTGGATAAAAAAGAAGAAATCAATCAGGCATACTCTCAATTTTTTTCTTCTGAGCCTATGCAGCAAGGCTTAGACCCTCTTATTTCAGCGCTTAAGGAATTAGAGGGGATTGCTAAAAAATCAGGTATAAAGATTATTGACATCAGGCAGCAGGCAACAGAGGCAAAAGGAAAATATCCCCAGGGCCTTATTGAGATAATGTCAGAAGGAAGAAAAGAGGATTATGTAAAATTTATATACGAGTTAGGTGATTCTTGTTTTCTTTTTGGCATAAAGAATTTTAACTTAGAGGCAAAAGAAAATTCACCCCTTTTACAAGGCAGATTCTTAATTTCCTGTATTCTCTAAAGGGACGAAAAAGGGGACGCGGAAAAAAGGGGACGTTTCTAAAAAAAAGGGGACGTTTCTATTTTTTAAGCAAACCATTTATCTTAAAAAATAGAAACGTCCCCTTTTTTTCCTTGACAAAAATAGATTTTTTGGTATATACTCTCTACTTAGAGAGCAGGAGGGTTGTTTGATTTCCAACTTATACTTAATCAAGGACTTATCTCGCATAACAGGATATTCTGTGCATACCATAAAATACTACTTAAAAATAGGGCTCCTTAGAGAAAAAGGAAGAAGCCCTGAGACTGGTTTCAGGTATTTTGATGACGAAAGCGTAAAGCAACTTGAAAAAATCAGGATGCTTAGAAGACAGGCAAAGTCCATAAGACAGATTAAGGATGAGTTATTATAAACTATTAGGGTTAGAAAAGGAGCCCTTCTCTACCAGCCCTGACCCGCATTTTTTTTATAGTTCGCTCAGTCATCAAACTGTCTTAAAGCGCTTAGAGATAAACATCCGTTTAAGGAGGGGTTTAAATCTAATTTTCGGGGACGTAGGCACTGGAAAGACAACCCTATGCCGCATACTCGCCCAGTCTTTTAAAGACGAAGACAATTTTATCTTCCATATAATATTAGACCCCAGTTTTAACAGCGAATATCAATTCTTATCCCGCCTGATTAAAATCTTCAAAATAGAGCCGGCGTTTAATTCCACCTTAGATTACAAAGAAGCCATAGAGAGATTCTTGTTTAAGGCAGGGGTAGAGGATAATAAGACAGTCGCCCTGATTATTGACGAGGGCCAAAAAATCTCCCTTGAAAACTTAGAACTTTTAAGGACACTGCTTAATTATGAAACCAATGAGTATAAGTTATTGCAACTTGTGGTAATGGCGCAGGTGGAACTAATCCCGCGCTTAAAGAGGGTGCGCAATTTTATTGACCGCGCCTGCCTTAAATACACAATTAACCCCCTGGATGAAAAGGAAACAAGGGAGTTGATTGAATTTAGGTTAAAACAGGCAGGCTACTTAGGCAGGCGCAGTTTGTTTACCGACGGGGCAATAAGGTTGATATATGAATATACCCAGGGTTATCCGCGCAGGATTGCCCTGCTTTGCCACGATGCCTTGGAGTCGGCTGTTATGCAGGATAAGACCCTTATTGATTCCCAGGACATAGAAAAGATTATTTCAAGCGCAAATGTTGCATTATGAAAGACAATACCCTGCCTGAAGAAAAACTTTTAAGTCTGATTAAGAAAAATGACGCTTTTTCTTTTAAAGGTAAAGACATAAAGAAAGGCCCTGTTTTGGGAATCCTTCAAACTTTTTATAAAATCGTAGAGCGCGCAAATCTTAATGTATGGATAAATAAGATAATTATTATTTCCTGCTGCCTATCCCTGTTTTTTCTTTTCATTACATTCGCCTATAGCCTCTTGCCGTTTAAGGGTATAAGGGTTAGAAATGATAAGGCAAAAGGAGTAAAAATATCCTTAGAGAAGATTCCCGAGGAACCCTTAGAATTTTATCTCGACCAGATAAGGGCAAAAGACATCTTTAACAATTCTGCTATTCAAAAAGATGGAAACGGGGATATCCTGCTTGACGCAATCAGGGAAATTGCCCTTGTGGGAATTATCAGGCAGGACCCTGTCCAGGCAATCATTAAAGACAAAAAATCCGGGGATATTTATTATCTTAAGAAAAATGAAACAATAAGGGAATTTAAAATTTTAGATATATTAGAGGGCAAGATAATTATAGAGTACAGGGGTGAGAGATTTGAGGTCCATCTTTGATAACAGAAAATCCAGGTGGCTTATTACCTTAAAACCTGAAAGAACAAGAACATTCCAGAAGGAGATAAAATGAAAAAATTTATTACCGCTTTTTTAATTTTTTTATTTTTGGCATTGGGGTCTATCTATGCCCAGGATGCAAGCCAGGCACAGCCAGAGACGGGCTTAGAAGGAACTGAACCACTTGTATTTAAACCGCAGTCAAATAAGATATCCCTGGACATTAAAGGTATGGATATAGTGGATGTCTTAAAGATGCTTGCATTAAGGTCAGGGATGAACATCATCGTTGGCAAAAATGTCAGGGGGCAGGTCTCTATGTTTATCAGGGATGTTGATATATGGGACGCATTTGAGATTGTCCTTTTGGCAAATGGCTTGGCATATGATAAAAAAGGGGATATTATCAATGTAATGTCCCAGGAGGATTACCTTAAACTCTACGGTATGCCTTACAAAGACAAAAAAGAAATAGAAATCCTAAGACTTAAATATGCCAAGGCAAAGGAACTGGTAAACGCCCTTGTGCAGATTAAATCAGAGGTTGGCAAGGTGGTTCTGGATGAGGCCTCAAACAGTCTTATACTGATGGACGTCCCTGAGAAAATAGAGCAGATGAAAAAGGTTGTAGAGTCAACTGATTTTTCCTTAGAGACCAAGATTTTTAATTTAAATTACGCCAACCCTGAGAAACTAAGCGATAAACTGAAGACTATGGTTACAAAAGGCATAGGCTCAATTAAGATAGACGACAGGACAGGAAAACTCGCAATTACAGATACCCCGGAGAACCTTGCCGAGATTGAGAAGGTGATTCTGGCTTTTGACGAAAAGCCAAGGCAGGTCCTGATTGATTCCCAGATTATTGAATTAAAACCCTCTGATAAATTAGAGATGGGGATTGACTGGGATTACTGGATTAATAAATATTTCAGGGTTTCAGCGCCTTTTGCCGGGGTAACAGGAACCACAAAATTAAGCATCGGCACAGTTGGCGCTACAGTAGGAGAAAAAGGGCAATATAAGGCAGTATTGGATGCCTTAAGGACCTTAGGTGACACCAAGATACTTTCAAGCCCGAGGATTATGGTTGTGGCAGGACAGGAGGCAAAGATACTTGTTGGAAGCAAGGAGGCGTATCTAACTTCCTCTACTACGCAGGTTGGAGATTCTGCCTCTACAACAGAGACAGTGAATTTTGTAGATGTGGGCATAAAATTATTTGTTACCCCTGAAATTAGCCGTGAGGGGTTTATCACTATGAAGATAAGGCCAGAGGTAAGTTCCTCTCAATACGTGGATTTCGGGACTGCAACCTCTCCAAAAAAAATACCCATTGTTACCACTTCAGAGGCGGAAACAACAGTTGTTGTTAATGACGGCACCACCATTATTATAGGCGGTTTAAGAAAGGATGAAAAATCAGAGACAGTTAAAAAAATCCCCATTTTAGGAGACATACCTTTATTGGGAAAATTAGCCCAGAATGTATCAAGGGAGATAAAGACCACGGATTTAGTGATTCTGCTTACACCGCATTTGGTTTCAGGGCAAAATTCCCTGACCGATTTTTCAGAGATAAAGCCTAAGGACGGCCTGGAGGTGGAGATGATTAAAGGAGAGATGATAAAGGAAAGGGTAAGGCCTGAATAGACGGAATAAATAATAATCGTAAAGGAGGTAGCAATGAAGAAAAGAATATTATTTTTGGCAATTCTGTTAACAGCGTTATTAATTTTAGATGCTAATAAAGCAAAGGCGGCTGATGTGGAGGCAGTTTTGGACAGCGCTGACGGCTCAAGCGCATTTACTGTAAAGGATTCTGCTTCAACAATCCAGGGTTTGATTGACTCAGACGGGAATATGGTGATTAAGGGTGGATTAAGGCTTGATTCCGCAGGGACAAAATGCACCACTGCAGAGAATCTTATTGTTGATGGAAAGATTGGTGTTGCTAATAGCAACCCAAATACGCTTTTGCATCTGGGGCTATCTGGAACAACCTTAGGGACTATAGGGCTTGCAGGCAGTACCTCAGGCTTTGTGACTATTCAGCCTGCAGCGAGCGCAGGAACCTGGACGCTTACCCTTCCGAGTGATGACGGCGAGGATGGACAATTTTTACGCACTAATGGTTCTGGGGTAACCAACTGGGCTACGCCTTCTGGAGATGGTACTATTCCACAGAATATACAGGTTTTTACTTCAAGCGGCACCTGGGTAAAACCGGCTGGGGTATCTAAGGTCTATGTGCAGGTTTGGGGCGCAGGTGGCGGCGGGAATACTGGTGCAGCGAATCAGTCTGGCGGCGGAGGTGGTGGAGGTGGCTATTGCGCGGGTTTAGTTAGTGTGAGCGGAAACGTAACTGTGACTGTGGGAACTGGAGGAGGAGCAGGAGCAGCAGGTGGTAATAGCAGTTTTGCCGGAAATACCACCCTTACTGCTAATGGCGGCTCAGGTGGCGGCACCACAGGCGGAAATGGTGGGACTGCTTCTGGCGGAACCATTAATATCACAGGGGGTAATGGAGGCTCAGGTAGGGCCTCTGATGGAGCAGGAGGCGGTTCTGGCGGCGGGAGCCCATTTGGCGGCGCAGGCGGTTCAGGTGGAGCAGGAGCTAATGCCAGTAATCCTAACACACCAGGAACTGATGGATGCGTTCCTGGTGGAGGAGGTGGTGGTGGCGCCGAACAAGCCGGAACAGGAGGAGCAGGCGCTAATGGTTTGGTTATTGTAATGTACTAATTCTAAAAAGGAATAAACCTTGTTCAGAAGAAATTTTAAGATAAGTATATTTATACTGATTTTGTTATTGTCTGCTGCTACTGCCTTTGCAGCAGGGATTAATATCCCATCTGGCTCAGCCCTTAATATTAATACAGGGACCTTAAATGTCCCCGGGGATATTAGTTTTTCAGGGACACTTCAGATTTCTACAGGCGCCATTAATTTAAGCGGCAGTTGGACAAACTCCGGGATTTTTACAAGCGGCACAGGAAAGGTTACCTTTAATAAAGCAAGCGGCACCCAGACAATAAATGCAGGCGGAACAGGCAATGACAACAAGGATTTCTACAACTTAGAGAAAACCGGCTCAGGCACGCTACAACTGGTAAGTTCCGGATTAGAAGTGGATGGGACTTTAACAGTTGGGGTTTCTGCTACCTTAGATTTAAATGGCCAGGACCTAAACGTTGGAACCTTGAATAATTCAGGGATTGTGCAGATGTTGGGTTCAGAGTCTTCAGTGGTTATTACCAATATGGATACAGCCAAAGGAAAGGTTGTATATGTTGGAGATGGAGATGCAACACCTGAGATATTCACTATTAAGGACTTTGGCGCAATTGATTACTACGATTTGACAATCAACGATACAAACACCACAAAAGACATCTTCCGCACAGCCGCTGATTTATACGTAAACCATAATTTAGAGGTTTTAAACGGAGAAATTGATATCTCCTTTAATGGAAATACATTAGTTACTACAGGGGCGCTAACTATAAACGGCGGGACATTAACCGCTACAGACGCTAATATTGACGCAAACTCTACTGTAACAGTATCCAGCGGAACGCTAACAGCCCCTACATCAGGAAAATATTTTAGGATTGCGGATACCTTATCTATGGCAGGAGGGAGTTTTAATAATTCCTCAGGGACAGTTACCTTTGACGCCACAGGTGGCAGCCCGACAATAGACTCAGGCGGAAATAGTTTTTACAACATAGAGTTTAATGACGCAGGCAATAATATCACCTTTACCTTAAATAGCGACATTGTAGTCAATGACCTGACTATTACAAGCGGGACATTAAACACAGGCTCAAACCATTCAATAACCGTAGGAGGGAATTGGCTTAACTCTGATAAATTTGTATCCAATAATTCTTTAGTTACCTTTAATAAAGCAAGCGGCACCCAGACAATAGATGCTGGAGGAACAGGCAATGACAACAAGGATTTCTATAACCTAACAAAGACTGGCGCTGGGACATTACAACTTACCAACACAGGCCTGGAAATAGACGGGACATTGACTATTTCCGAGTCAGCAACCCTTGACTTAAATGGCAGGAATTTAAATGCTGTAACCCTGGATAATTCCGGGACAATAAAACTGCAAGGACCCGAGACAGTTTCTATTACTAATATGGATACAGACTCAGGGACTGTAAAATATGTAGGGGATGCAGATACCTTTTCAGAGACCTTTAATATAGCGGGTTTTGGTTCATCCCAATATTATAATTTAAGCATCAACGATACAAACACCACAAAGGATATCTTCCAGACTACCCAGGATTTAAGCGTAAGCGGTGATTTAAACATTGATGGAGGCACATTAACCTCAACTAACTATAATATTGATGTTAATGGCAGTGTTACCTTAACAAGCGGAACCTTTAATGCCCCGGGAATAGGTAAGACCTTGACTGTCGGCGATGATTTTACTATAGCCGGTGAGTTTAATCCTGATTCTGGGACAGTTGTTTTTGACGATAATACTAAGGCATCTACCCTGGATGCGCCTGCCGGCGGTTTAAACTTTTACGATTTTACCTGTAATACCGGCTCAAAAGTCCTTAATTTTACAGCAAATGATACATTTACTGTAACAGGGGCTTTTACCTTAAACGGCAACTCTACAACCACGCGCATTGACTTAAATTCTACAGGTGGAAGCGGAACTACCTGGAATTTGATTCTAAACGGAACTTACTCTGTGCAATACGTGGATGTCCAGGGCTCAAATGCCTCAGGCACAGTGCAATTCCCTATTAATCCTATTGGCTCGCTTAACTCAGGGGATAACACAAATTGGTTTCCTGTATCAGAGGTAAGCGACCCCAATGCCCTACGCTCATCTTTAGACAGGCATACATTTTATGACGGGACTTACTATTGGGCGTTTTATATAGATGATAACTCAGACGTTGTGTATAAAAGGTCTAACGACGGCATAAGTTGGCCGCCTTCTGCTCAAACAGTTTCTGCAGGCGCCTATACCGGTTTAGGCATTTGGGAGGATGGGACATATGTTTATGCCTGTTATTCTGACGGCGCCAATTCCTATGAAAGAAAAATTACCATTTCCAATGAAGCCCTGGGCACTGAGAGGACCTTAACCAGCGTTGCTGATTATCACTCCCAGGTAATCAAGGATACATCTGGATATCTTTATCGTAAGGCAGAAGGAAGGGGCTCCTGGAAGGTTTATAATTATATGGGAAGTATCGGAACCAACGCCTCCATTAACGTGGATATTACCGCGGTTTCCAATTTAGACCGGGCTTTTATCTTGGCTCCCGCAGGCCATATGACTGTGGGTGTTGGGGCTGGAGGCGCAACGCAAAATGCAAACGGCGTTTTAATCCGGGCTAAATTCAATGGCACAAGCCAGGTAACCCTAACCCGAGGGACAAGCACAGGCGACAGTATGTATTCCTTCTTTGTCATTGAAGATGACTCAGGAAATGAGATTTATACAGTTGGTGGCTCAAGCACATTTAATCCTGCTGATACCTCTTTAACAATTACCCCTACTGATGTCCCAGGGCTTAGCAATATCACGGATACTGCTAAATGCGTTGTGTTTTTAACTGCGTCAAGCGACCAGAATAACAGGAATTATTACAACCAGGCGCATGTGCGGGGTTGGGTTGATTCAAGCAAACATCTGCAGTTAAGACGCACAGGAGGAAATGCCACTGTTATCGTAGATTGGTTTGTTGTTGAATTTAAAGGAACTGACTGGTCAGTGCAGCAGGGAGATTTTTCCTTAACCACAGGCACGCAGGCAAGCCCTCAAACACAAAGCATAACTTCAGTAAATACAGAAAATACTTTTGTTTTTATGAATTGGGAGGCAGATACTAACGGTCTGGATTATGTTTCAGCCAAAGTAGAACTGTATGATTCCACGACTTTACGTTTTTCGCGGCAGGATGTAACCACAGGGACCTGCACCTTAAGATGGTTTGTGGTTTCCCATCCTAACCTGAAAGTCCAGAGAGGAACAGATTACGCTGCCTCAACTGACACTACTCAAAACCAGCCAATTACTCAAATAGACACCTCGCGCGCCTTTCCAATTACATTTAACGACTGTAACGGCACAGGGACAAATTTTCCTTATCCTTATTGGCGGGCATGGTTTTCTAATTCCACCACATTGAACTGGGAAAGAAGCGTTTCTGGTCAGGACAATAATTTCTTATGGCAGGTTATTGAGTTGCCAGGGGAATTCTACTGTATGCGCTCAACCAATGCCGCAGGAGATGACAGCGCCTGGAATGCAGAAGAGGAGATAGGAGAGGACACAAATGGCTTTGGGCACATATGTATTGTCCCGATTGCCTCAGGGAATGTAATGGCAATCTACAATGACTACAAAGCAGGCACATATAATTTAAGGTATAAAATATATGATAGCGGAACCCAGACCTGGGGCTCTGAGCAGACTGTTGTAACTGACTGTAAGGATAATACTGCATTCTCTAATTGGGATGATACCAATTATTTCTCTGCTGTAAGCGATATTAGCGGTGTTAATTATCTAGTTTATCTTATTTACGTTGATTCTGTCTCAGGCTATATAAAATCCACCACATATAATAGCGGGACTTCTTCGTGGACAAGCCCTGAGACAGTCTCAAATAGCGGGTCTTGCTCTTCGCCTGCATTATTTTATGATGAGACATACGGGACTATCTACGCCTTCTGGATTGACGGCAATTCCATAAAATACAAAAGAAAAGAAGGTCCCCAGTGGCCTACGAATGAGACGACTTTTAAAAGTAATCTTACATCTCCATCTTTCTTAGGCACTGCCTATTCAGATACAGAGAATATAGGGATTATCTGGAGAGAAGGAACAGGTTCTTTTGTTTCATATGGTTCTGTACAGATTACAGCCACTATTGTCAGTTTAGGGGAATTTTATGCCCTGGGTTTAAATAATCAGGTAAAGGTCTTCTGGAAGACCTTATCTGAAATTGACAACGCAGGTTTTAATATTTACCGCAGCCAGAGTTCTGATTCAGGATTTACCAAGATTAACGCAAGTCTAATCCCGGGTCTTGGCACATCTATGACAGGCGGGAATTACAGTTATTTAGATACAGACGTTACAAACGGCTCAACGTATTATTATATCCTTGAGTCTGTGGAGTCAGGCGGAAAAACAAGGAAATTCGGCCCTGTAGTGGCTCATCCTGGATTAGACTCTGATAGCGATGGTATGACTGATGATTACGAGTATTACTATGGCTTAGACCCCCGGGTTAATGACGCTGGCTTAGACCCTGACCACGATGGCCTTACAAATCTACAGGAATTTGGGAATCTAACAGACCCATTTTCCGCACCTGATGAATTGCTAAAACGGGAGTCTTCCCAGCCTGGCGCCCCGGGGATTACAGTTATATCCAGTTCAGATTCCCAGATTACCTTAGAGTTGGTTACAAATAAGTTTGATGTAGAGGATAAGGTTGTGGGCGCTGACACATATCATACAATAAGTTTTCCTGAATATAGCCACGGTTATAATGAAGACCCTGGAAAACCTATGGTGCCTTTAAAGGGAGCGCTTTTAGGTATGCAAGGCAAAGCCCCTTTGAGTTTAGAGGTATTGGAATTTGATAAACAAAATTTAAGCGGTTATAATATTTATCCTGTGCCTCAAAGGGTATTGGTGGTGGAGGAAGGAGTTACTTACTTAAAGACAGAATTCTATAAAGATAATGTTACATATAGTCAGGATATATTATATCCTAATAAGTTAGCCGAGATTGATTACTCAAGTTATCTTCGTAACCAGGAGGTGGCAAAAATAAAATTTTATCCCTTACAGTTTAATCCTGTAACCGGAAATATTGAATTTTATAACCGGCTGCGGGTGCGGCTGACCTGGCAGACTGCAGCCGGACCTTCTGGCTTAAACACAGGTGGAAGTGCTATCCCCGAAGGAACTGCAAATGCCCTTAAAATTTTAGTAAACGAAAATGGTATTTATCACCTAACATATCAGAATTTAATAGACGCAGGGCTTACATTATCCGGGATTAATCCCCAGACATTTAAACTCTATAATAAAGGCGAGGAATTGCCTATTTATGTCTATGGAGAAGGTGACGGGGTTTTTAACGATACGGATTATATAGAATTTTACGGTGAAAAAGAAAATACCAGATACACCTATAACAATGTGTATTGGCTATCCTGGGGCAATGGTATAGGTAAAAGGATGGCTGATAAGACATCCTCTGGCGGCATTACTCCAACTGCATTTTTATACACAAACCATTATGAACGCAATGAGTATTACTGGTCTGAATTTCAAGGCGTGGCTGACCCCTGGTATTTTAATGCGCCTATAAAGGCAGGCGAAAACAGGGAATTTACCTTTAACTTAGATGATGTGGCTAATCCCGCTGATAATGGTGTTTTATCTGTTAATTGCAAGGGCTACAATACCCACAAAAACGCAGACTTAACATACCACATAAAGATTTACCTGAATAATTATCTGGTTAATGACGTAACTTGGCAGGGGGAGCCATCTTATACTGCCTCAATAGATATACCCTCTTATTGGCTTTTAGATGGAACAAATACAGTAAAAATAGAGCACATCCTTTATGACCCGGATTATCCTAATTCCTGGGTCTTTGTGGACTGGATTGATACCTCTTATTGGCGCAAGTTTCAGGCAAAAGGGGATTATCTTCAGGTAAGCGGCGCAGGGGTAGGCGACTATACTTACGTCTTGGGGAATTTCACTCAACCAGATGTCAGGGCATACGATATTACTGACCCAAAGGATGTAAAGCGCATAACCAACGTAAATGTTGAATCCGAAGGCGCTACTTATAAAGCTACATTTAACGACAACTCAACTGCAAATGCTGCTTTGGCAGTTGTTTCTGGGGCAGGGGTAAAGTCTCCATCAGGTATAGCAATAGATGAGGTTTCGCATTTGCGGGATACATCTAACCAGGCGGATTACATCATTATCACCCACGACGATTTTTATAACCAAATTCTACCCTTGGCGCAGCACCGTCAGTCGCAGGGCTTGACAGTAAAGGTAGCGAGGCTTTCTGATGTATATGATGAGTTTAATTACGGAATCCCCTCGCCTTATGCCATAAAATATTTCTTAAGTTATGCCTATGCGAACTGGCAGAAGCCGGCGCCCACTTACGTTTTGCTCGTGGGTGACGCAACATATGATTACCGCGATGATGAAGGCACTGGATTCACAAATTACCTGCCCACATATCTTGTCTATAATGCAGGTTTCGGAGAGACTGCCTCTGACAGTTGGTTTGTTTGTTTTGACTCAGAAGAAGACGTCTATCCTGAGATGCTTATCGGCAGGTTTCCAGCAAAGACAGGCGCTGAGGTAACTAATATGGTGAATAAAACCATAAGTTATGAGGCAATAGATATAGACGAGCCCTGGACAAAGAAGGTTCTTTTTGTTTCAGATAATACCGGGACGTTTGAGGCAATTTCAGATAATCTGGCAAACAGTCTTTCTGCTGCTTATACCCCTGTAAAATTATATTTAAGTTCTTACTCCAATCCTTTAAACTGCAGGCAGGATATAATTATCAAGATAAATCAGGGCGCCTTAATGGTAAATTACACAGGCCACGGCGGGGTGCAAATCTGGGCAGACGAGCAGATTTTTAGAAATGAGGATATATCAAGCCTTACAAACCAGAATAAGTATCCTTTTATTGTAACATTAAACTGCGTAAACGGGTATTTTACAACCCCAAGGTATTTTGAGTGTTTAGCCGAGGAATTAATGCGGCCGGAAAACAAAGGCGCAGTGGCTGTATTTGCCCCTTCCGGGATATCCCTGCCTACTCATCAGGCAATTTTAGCAGAGGGTTTGTACGACTCCCTATTTAAACAGAAGGAGAGGATTTTAGGTTCTGCTATTGCCCGGGCAAAACTTTATTTATTCCAGGAGGCAGGCTCTTTTGTCCCGGATGTCCTGGAGACATTTAATCTTTTTGGAGACCCTGCCTTAGTGCTGCGTAAGGAAGCGGTTTTACCTCCGGAAGCAGAATTAACCTCTCCTTCTATTTATAAGCATGCCCCGGGTGCGCCGCTATACGCCTTTAATGTCCCGCAGGATATCAGCCAGGTATATCCTGATATTCTTTTTGAGGGAGAGAAACTAACTGAAGAACCCTTGCCTAAAGAGAAACAAAAGGTTGCCTTGACTTCTCCTGAATCTAAACAAAAACCCGTTATTGAAGAGTTATTGTCAACTCAGAAGAAAATAACTGTTTTAGAAAAGCAAACTTTAGAGTCTAAAGAGGCAATATCTACCCCAGAAAATAAGATAGTCAGGTTAGGGCCTATAAGGAAGAAGGCAGCGCCTTTATTGAAGGAGGAGAGGATTATTCCCAAGGAAAAAGAACTATTAGAAGAGCAAGGCGGTAAAGAGGGGATAAAAGAGGGCCTTGGTTTATGGGAAAAAATTAAACAGTTCTTTAGCAAGGTCTTTGGCTTTTTCTCTGCCAGGAAGGCGACTTATGAAAGATAGCCTAAAAGTGAAAATAGGCAATATAACTATTCTCATAGAGTCAGGGGATAACAGGATTATTAAGGCAGTAACTGATGTGTATATTCCGTTTGAAAGCAGGCAAAGACACGTTTATAGAGTTCGGCTTACAAGGTGTAAAATCAGGTTGAATGAGGGTATGCCTAAGGATATGTTTTTTTCATTCGCAAAAGGTTTTTATAAAATAGATTCATCTGAGTTTCAGGCTGTCTTTGACTTATTTAGGAAAGAAGGCAGCATAAATATATTTATAGAAAAATATAAAGAAGTAGTGGTAAGCGCCTTGGGAAGTCTTTGTATGCTGCTTACCTTAAGGTCTGGCGGCGCTGTATTTCATGCCTCAGGAATAGTAAAATCAGGCAGGGCGTTTGTTTTCTTAGGCCCCTCAGGCGCAGGAAAATCCACTGTGGCAGAGGCCTCTAAAGGCCTTACTGTTTTAAGCGAGGAGTTGATAGGTCTTCATTTAGGCAATGTCCCTAAGGCGTTTGCAATACCTTATTATACAGACAGTAGATTTCCTTTAAGAAGCAAGGGGATGTTTGAAGTGGCAGGGCTTTTTAAATTGGTAAAGGACAGGCGCAATTATTTAAAATCTATCCCAATGCCTTACGCAGTCGCTGATTTTTTTACCTTTGTTTCTTCCTTTAAGGGGTTGATTCCTTTATCCCGATATTTTAACGCCTGCTCTAAACTCATTGAATCAAGCCCTTGCTACGAACTACACTTTCTTCCTGATAATTCCTTCTGGAGGTGTATAGATGAATCTCTTAACTAAGTATCCTTTAAGGTCGCCTGACACAGCATTTAGAATAATTGAAAATGAGGCGGTTGTGGTTTCCTGCACTGAGGGAACTGCCAGGGTATTAAATGAAACAGGGGCAAGGGTCTGGGAACTTTTAGACGGGGTAAGAGGCATAGATGAGATAATTGAGATAATTATTGCCGATTTTAAGGTTTCTAAGGAAGAGGCCCGGGCAGACATTGTTGAATTTCTTAAGGAACTCATTGAGAAAAAAATGGTGGTGATGTTAGATGAGCCGCAGAGTTAGCAGCCCTGATGCCTATGAGGATTTGGTTAAAAAAACCCTCAATAGGCATATCCCTTTTAAGGTTGACTGGGAGATTACATACAGGTGCAATTTAAACTGTATTCACTGTTATCAGACAGGACCGCGTAGTGAACCAGAATTATCCACTAAAGAGATATTTTCTATTCTGAATCAACTTGCTGAATCAGGGTGCCTTTACATAACCTTTACAGGAGGAGAGGCGCTGCTTAGGGATGACTTTTTTGAAATTGCAGGTTATGCAAGGCAAAAGGAATTTGCAATCCGCATCTTTACAAACGGGACATTAATAGATGATGGCGTTGCTGATAGGATAAATGTCCTTAATCCTTTAACAGTTGAGATAAGTCTATACGCCACAGAACCCTGTCTTCATGAACAGATGACCGGGGTATCGGGTTCTTTTAAAAAGACCGTCCAGGCATTTCACCTGCTTAAGGAACGCTCTATAAACACGGTTTTAAAATGCACATTTACACAACACAATATTAAAGAATTTGATAGATTAAAGGAATTTTCCAGGGAAATAGGGTCAGAATTTGTTTTTTCATTCACGGTTATCCCGAAGATAGACGGTTCGCAAGAGGTAACAAGGCTTAGGTTAAAAGAGGCTCAACTTAAGGATTTATTCGCCTCGCATAAAGAGTTGGTCTCAGGCATAGAAGCGGGAGGGGTGAATTCTTATCAACCATTATGCGCCGCAGGATTTAACTCATTATATATCTCTCCTTATGGGGAGGTTTTTCCCTGCGTGGTATTAAGAGAGTGTTGCGGAAACCTTAGGGATACACCTTTAAAGGATATCTGGAATGCGCCATTTTTTAAAAAAATCCGTGAAGTGGAATTTAAAGATTTAAAGAGTTGTTTTGGGTGCGATTTTTCTTATTACTGCGACCGTTGCGCAGGACTGGCATGGCTTGAAGCAAATGATTTATTTGGCCCATCTCCGAATGATTGCCTCCTGGCAAGGGTGCGCAGGGATGCCTTAGAAAGAAAGGATAAGAGTTATGGAAAAGAAAAAGAGGCGGTCTTACAATAAGCCAAAGATTGTCTATGAGAAAAAAATAGTTGCCTTAGCAGGCGTATGCAACACCGCCTGGATAGGTGCTGGCGGGACCTGCTGTATGAAAACAAGTTGCATCAAACGCTCCAGTTAAATGTGTTAGAAAAAGACTACGTCAGTATAGCCCGCAACATCTTTCTTAACAAACAATTCTTTGATATCCTTGAGGCTTTTTTAAAATTAGGCATACCTGTTATTCCCCTTAAAGGCATAGCCTTAATTCAGAATGTGTACACAGATATAGCCGAGCGTTACGTAGGGGATATAGATTTATTAGTAAAACCAGGCGATGTCTTTAAGTCAGCGGAAATTTTAAGGGGATTAGGATATAGTAGCGCAAGGCCCTATTTTAATCCCCCTAGACCCTCCAGCATATATCTAAATTCCCAGGTCTTCAATAAACCAACCGAAATTAATTACTTCATACATCTACACTGGCACCTATTAAATACGACACTTCCGCTTTTTATGTACCGCATCAATATGGATGATGTTTTTAATCAGGCGAGGATAGAAAAAATACAGGATGGACGCCGGATATTAATGTTAGAGCCGCATCATCTATTGGTTTATCTTTGCCTGCATGCCTTCTGTCATTCCTTTGATAGGTTGAGTTTATTATGCGATATTAAGAAGGTAATTGAGTTTTACAAAGATGAGTTGAATTGGGATAGGGTTATCCGCTTAGCAGGAAAGTGGAATGCCGGCTTACCCTTATATTTATCCCTGTATTTTGTGCGCCATATATTAAATGCCCCTCTGCCAGAAGAGGTATTGTGCGCTTTAAAGCCAAAAAGGTCCTATTGGGCTTTAAAAAGGATAATCCCTTATATTTTAAAAAACAGGCGAGGGGAGTTTTATTTTATCTATATCTTATCTTTAGAAACTGCAGGAGGTTTTTTAGACAAAATAAAATTTATTTTTTTAAGCCTCTTTCCAGCGCCTTCTGTATTCCCGCAGATTTATGCCCCTGGTTTTCACGGCTCTTTCTTAAGGTATTACCTTATGCGCATTAAAAATTTGATAAAAATTGGGATGCGGGAAAGATTGCCTTAAGAAAAATAGAAACGTCCCTATTTTTTAATACTGCGAAAGACTCCCCTGGCGCCTGGCTTTTTTTAGGGCATAGCGAAAAAAGAATAATCCCAGAGGAAGAAGGATTAGCGCAAAAAGAATTAGGCAGCATATCTCTATTTTTAATTCAGAAACAGATGCGCCTTTATATACAGCGAATTGCATTGCCCTTATCCCGTAGGTGATTGGCAGGAATTTCGCCAATACTTGAAGAAAACGCGGCATAACGCTTACAGGAAAGTAAACCCCGCCTAAAAGCCCCTCAAGGGCATTTATCATCCATCCTAAGGGGTTGCCTCTTTTAAATATCATTACAAAACTCGCTGAGATAATACCCAAACCGCTAAATGTGGCTATTGATAACAATAAAATAACAATGGCTGAGATAAAGTTTATGTTTGAGAAATCTATTTTAAACAAAAATATCCCAAGGAGGATGTATATCAGTACGTTTAAGGATGCGAATATCAGGTTCCACATAGCCAGGCTTAAAAGAAAGACAGGGATTTTAACAGGTGCAAGGAGTATGGATTCTAATGTCCCCTGGATTTGTTCCTGTCTGATTTGCGTATGGAAGGATGTCATCCCGGTCCCCAAATAACTGAAAAAAGCCATATTCAAAAGGACGTAGGAGAAGTAATTAACGCGGAATTCTAATAGATGCGCAGATATCCTATTGCCGAATAGTTTATCAATAAAGAAATAAGTCAGGAGGCTTAACATTATCCCGAAGATATTCAGGAAGAATGATAATTTATAACTTGACTCTACGAGAAAATCCTTTTTTATGAATGCCCATATTTTTCTAAGCATCTTGGGTAAGGTTTAGGTAGATTTTGGCAAGGTCTGATTGCCCGTTTTTTGTCTTATTTCTTAAATCTTGGAGGGTTCCATTTGCGCAGGCTGCGCCTTTGTGCAGGATAAGAAAGGTATCGCATAATTCCTGCGCCTCTTTAAGGTCATGGGTAGCGAATATAATTGCCTTGCCGTTTTTCGCCTCGTTTTTTATAAATGCCCTTAATTCGCAGGCGGAGTTGTAATCAAGGCTTTTTGCTGGTTCATCCAAAAGGAGTATGTCAGGATTATTTAGCAAAGCCCGCATAAGGCTGAATTTTCTCTTCATACCCGCTGAATAAGAGTCAAAGCGCCTGTTTTGGTAATCCACCTTAAATAGGGATAAGAGGTAATCAATGCGCGCCTTTGATTGTTTTCTGTCTAAGCCGTAGAGGCTTGCAAAGAATTCTAAATTCTGCCTTCCTGTAAGACGCCAGTAGAATGTCCTTTCTTCCCCGGTCATTAATCCTAACATAGATTTTATCTTTTCATCATCGTATCCCAAGCGCCTGCCGTTTATAGTTAATACCCCTTCGTCGGGAATGATTAATGTTGCAATTATTTTTAGTAGCGTGGATTTTCCAGCGCCGTTTGGGCCAAGGACACCGAGTATCTGGGTTTTTTTAAGGGCAAATGTTATGCCTTTTAAGGCGCAGACAGGCTTTCTATTTTGAAAATCAAACTTAAGCAATCCAGATAAGGTAATTGCCGGCCAGAAATATTTTGTTATCCCTTCCGCCTTAAGAATAGTATCCATTTTTGCTTTAGTTTAACAGAAAATGATTTTCGCGTCAAGAAAAAGGGGACGTTTCTATTTTTTTCTGAAGCGTAAAGTTCTGAAAAAAATAGAAACGTCCCCTTTTTCCCTTTTTCCCTTTTTTTTCTTGATAACTCCTTGAAATTATGATATGTTAAGAAAAAACAAAGGAGATGGATTTGCCACAATACGAATTAAACCTCAGGGATTACTTAAGGATTTTCCACAAGAGAAGGCCGGTTATTATCTTTACCTTTTTGGCTGTTACTTTAGGCGGGGCGCTTTATATATCTACTCAGCCGGTAATTTATCAGGCAAGCACTACAGTTAAGGTAGAAGAACGAAAAACCATAGCCGGATTGCTTACAGAGTGGATTGCCTATAACCCCGCTGACATAATGGAGTCTCAGACAAAGGTCATAAAGGGTTATCCAATTATGAAAAAAGTAGCCCTGCGTATGGGGTTATTGGAAGAAGGGGCTGCCCTTGAGGTGGCTAATAATGTTGTAAGCAATCTGCAGTCAAGGGTGGAGACAGAGAAGGTAGGGCAAACCAATATGATTCGTATCACTGCAACAAGCGGCAATCCCCGCGAGGCGATGGAGTTAGCCAATAATGTCGCTGAGGTTTATATAGAAGAAAATTTGCTTGAAAAAACAAAGCAGGCCAGGCATGCCAGGCAATTCATAGAAGAACAACTGTCTTCGCTTGAGCATAGGCTCAAGGAGACTGAGGAGAGACTCAGGGAATTTGGGGATGAGGTAAAGAACATAAAATTAGCAGAGCCAATAGAGAAGAAACTTGTGGATTTACAGTTTGAGTTGGCTGAACTACTTCAGAAGTATACTGAGAAACACCCAAAGGTAATTCAGTTAAAGGGTCAGATTAAAGAGATGGAGTCGGAATTAAAGGGTTTTTCAGGACAGGAACTTGAGTACGCCCGGCTTGTAAGGGAAGTGGATGTTAATAAGAAACTTTACGCAATGCTTAAGGAGAAACTTGAAGAGGCGCGCATTACAGAGGCGCAGAAGATAGGTGATATCTCAGTAATTGACCCTGCAGTTATGCCCCGTTCTCCAATTTCCACAAATAGAATTATGGGTATTATGATTTCTGCGTTAATGGGCATAATTTTAGGGATTGCCTTTGCCTTTATTTTTGAGACCCTGGATACATCTATAGGCACTATTGAGGACGTGGAAAATACATTAAAATTGCCTGTATTGGGTATGGTTCCGGCAATTGAACAGGAGATGGATACAAAGAAGGGGATAATCTCAACATTAAAGTCTAAGTTTTTCCCTGCCCCAAAGAATGATGCCCAGGAAAGATTTATACACCTTATTAGCCATTATAAACCCAAGTCAATTAGCGCTGAGTCATTTCGCAATATCCGCACTAACCTTAAATTAGATGCCTCTAAAAAAACAATTATTGTAACAAGTTCTAACCCCAAAGAAGGAAAGACAACAGTTGTTACAAACTTAGGTGTGGTGATGGCGCAGATGGGGATGAAGGTATTGCTTGTTTCTGCTGACCTAAGGCGCCCTGCCCTGGCTAAGATTTTTGGGGTTAAGAAAGAACCAGGGTTTAATGAACTTCTTACCGGCGCGGCTAATTTAGATGAGGCATTAAAGAGCATCACAGATATAATGCTTGGCGAGATACAGATAGATGAAATAATCAGCCGTCCCCCGGGATTGGAAAACATATGGCTCCTTCCTTCAGGCCGCATACCTGCTAATCCTGCTGAGATTTTGGAATTAAAAGGCATCCCTGGTTTAATTGAAGAACTTAAGCGCAGGTTTGATATAATAATTTTTGATTCTCCTCCGGTTTTGCCTGTAACAGACGCAAGCCTCTTAGCGCCCCGTATGGACTGCGCCGTGATTGTTTATGAAATCGGCAGGACAAGCCGAGAGGCGCTCCTTCGCACAAAGGTGCAGTTAGAAACAGTAGGGGCTAAGATATCAGGCATAATCTTAAATAATACACGCACCCAGACAGAGACAATCGCAGGCTACCCGTATTATTATAAGTATAAATATAAGTATTACGGCAAGGATGAATTTGACAATGCCCAGCAACAGCAAGAAAAGGAGAGTTGATATAATAGCAGCAACTTGCGCCTTTAAGTTAAAAAAGCAAATGTATTGATATAAGGGGCTAAACGCCCCTTTTAATTTATCCGCTGTATTTAAAATGTTCAATAAAAAAGGACAGATATCTATTGGGATTGCCGCAGGCATTTTTTTTCTTTCCATTTTATTGCTGTTTATTATCCTAAGACTCCCGGTTCAGTTTTACATTATTTTTATTATATCCGCCTTAGTATTTGCCACTGCGTTTGTGAATACAGATTTCGCCTTGGTTATTTTAATTCTTGCAATGCTTTTTTCCCCAGAAATAAAAGTCGGGGGTGTGCCTGGCAGGGCTGTGGTTATACGCGCAGATGATATCTTTTTAATTGTAATTTTTTTCGGCTGGCTTGCTAAGATGGCTATAAATAAGGAATTGGGTTTATTAAGGGCTACACCGTTAAATCAGCCAATTCTCTTCTATATCAACATATCCATAATCTCAACATTTTTAGGGGTTTTATCCCGCCAGGTTAGCCTAAAGACCAGCATATTTTATCTTTTAAAATATTTAGAGTATTATCTTTTGTTTTTTATGGTTAGCAATAACATAAGGAGTTATAAACAGGTGAAGGTCTTTGTCTCTTTAATTATTGTCGTGGCTTTTATCATAAGCGCCTATGCCTGGGTGCAGCACTTTAGCGGGGTAGAGAGGGTAACGGCTCCTTTTGAAGGCGAGGTCGGCGAGGCAAACACCCTTGGCGGATACCTTATTTTAATAATTATGCTCGTATCAGGTTTGTTATTCAATAGTGGTTCAAGGAAATTGCAATTTATTCTTGTTGCTGTTTTAACCCTTGCATTTCCGGCGCTTTTATTTACATTATCCAGGGGTTCCTGGTTTAGTTTTTTGCCTGCGGTCATTATCCTTGCGCTATTTACAGGCAAAGGCAAACCCTTGCTTTTGGCTGGGCTTATGGCAGTTGTTTTGCTATACCATGCAATATTTCCTTCTTATGTCCAGGAGCGCGTAAAATCAACCTTTGCCAGAGAAAGGGAATATAGTTTTTTCGGCAGGAGATTGACCTTTGATGAATCTACTTCAGCGCGCATAGATAGTTTTAAATACGCATATCAAAAATGGATTAAAAAACCCGTATTAGGATATGGGGTAGGCAGTTCTGTCCCTGTGATTGACAATCAATATTCGCGTGTAATTATAGAAGTAGGAACTATAGGCCTGATTGTCTTTCTCTGGATTCTGGGGATGATTTTTAGGGTTGCGGTATTTGTTTTAAGGGAACTTAAAAAAGATACCTTTGCCAGTGGTTTAACCGCAGGTTTTATAGCCGGGTTTGTCGGTCTGATACTACATGCCTTTACAGCAGAAACATTTATTCTGATTAGGATTATGGAGCCATTTTGGTTTTTAACGGCAATAGTTGTAACGTTGCCGCGGGTGGTCAATCCATCTTTCCCTGAAACTGTTATACAGCAGAAGTCAAAGGGCGTTTAACTTGAAGAAATACCTTGGTTTTATTATCCGTTTTTTTTCAGACGCATATTTAGTATCTTTGGCAAGGAATTCCTTCTGGATATTTATCGCGGATATAGGTGGAGCAGGTATCGCCTTTATCCAGGGGATTGTCCTTGCCCGTTTTTTAGGGGTTGAGGGTTATGGATTGCTTGCCTTGATTACTGTTTATGTTTCTGTAGTTAATCAGGTTATAGACTTTCGCATCAGGGAGACAGTAGTCAAATACGTTTCTGAGTTTTGGGTCAAGCAGGATATCCCGAGATTATGGGCGACTATAAAGATATGTTATATTATAGATTTATTTAGCGGCATTATTGCCTTCCTTGCAGTTTTATTTACAGTTCATTTAGCCACTACCTACATAATACATCAACCAGGCAATGAGGCGTTGATAGCGCTTTATGCTATTACGCTTCTTTTTTCTACAGTGGATGGGACTTCTTCAGGTATTTTGGCTGTTTTTGAGAAGTTTAAATGGTTATCCTTTTATTCCCTGGCAGCAAGCGCCATCAGGTTTTGCCTGGTATTAATTTTTCTTTTCTACGGATATGGTTTAAAAGGTATTCTCTATGGTTATATAGTGGCTTCTTTTTTAAGCAGTTTGATAATATTATATCTGGCTTTTAAAGCGCTAAAAAGAACTGTTTCATTCGCGCAGATAAATTCGGGCATAGGTCTGTTGGTTCAAAGATGGAAGGAGTTGGCTAAATTTCTATTCAATACAAATCTTAATGAGTTATTAACACTCTTTACTAAAAATGTAGATATTCTTATCCTTGGTTATTTTTGGAACCCCTTGGCAGTGGGATACTACCGCTTAGCAAAAAACTTTATGGATGCCTTGTCTATGATTAGCAATCCAGTTGCTACTGCGGCATATCCGCTTCTGGCTAAGTTTTATAGTGCAAATAAGATAAACGAATTTAAGTATTTTATCCGCAGAATTAGCGTGGTTATGTTAGGTTTGGTTACGCCTATAGCCCTGGCAATATTTATTGCTGCTCCCTGGGTCGTTAGATATGCCGCTGGAGATAAATTTCTGCCTTCGGTTCTCCTGATTAGAATTATGCTTTCAGGGGTTGTAGTCTCAATAATATTTTTGTGGATAAGGCCAGCATTTTTATCTATGAACAGGCCCGGGATACTCACCCTGACTAATTTATTCTGCGCTGTGACAATGTTTATTCTCTCATTGATAATTGTGCCCCGGATAGGATACTTAGGCAGCGCCCTGGTTTTTGTTTACCCCTATTTAGTCGGGCATATAATCGCCCTTGCCTATTTTTTAAGGATAGTTAAATATGTCAGAGTTTAAAAGATGCGTTATCTGCGGTAGATACAGCCCAAAGATGCTCTATGCGCCTTTAAAAATAGTTAAGTGTCGGGTTTGCGGCCTGATTTACCGCGATGAGGTGGATATAGACAATAATTATTATCGCCAATTAGATAGATACCATCAGTATCTTTTGGATGATGAAAGGTTAGCCGCGCGAAAAAGAGATGCGGTTTTTAGGTTTAATCTCTTAAAAACAATTGTCAGGCCGCAATGTAAGGTTCTGGATATAGGCGCAAATGACGGTTCTTTTATGCTGGAGGCGGAAAAGGCAGGGCTAAAGGCATTTGGATGTGAACCAAATAGATATGCCGCTGAGTATAGCCGTCGGCTCGGGCTTAAGGTAATAGATAAATATTTTGAGGATGCCTTTGCTGAACTTAAAGAAGAGGCGCCATTTCATCTGGTGGCGCTTTTCCATGTCTTAGAGCATCTGCCAGACCCCATTAAGACATTAGGAATGATAAAAGGCATTATCTCTCCTGATGGTTACTTGATTATTGAGGTGCCGGATATTTCTAGTCCTATATCAAGAATTTTTTCTTGGGATGATTTAAGAATCAGCAAGGAGCATCTATTTTATTTTGACCGCCGGACATTAAATGATTTGTTAAAAAAATCCGGCTTTAGCACAGTTTATTGCCATAGAAAAGTCTGGGACGGATTAAACCGTTCTTGGCTGGAGAATATCATAAGATTGCCTGCTATAAGCGAAGCCTATATGCTGTTACGCAGGGTGAAAAATAAAAGCAAAGGTTTTTTTGGGATAAAACCCCCTCCAAGAAAAAACCTGGATGACAATATAGAATTGTGGTGTTCTGGAAAGATGCAAAGAAGGCATTATCCATTTTCTTATGTTTTAGGAAGGATAATTTTTCAACTCAATAGGGGTGATGATTTGTTTGCAATAGCCAGGCATTAAGGGGTTTTAAGGTTAACGGTGTGCGGTGGACTGTAAAAGGTTGAAAGAAGAATTTAAGATAATCACAGGATTCCTGCCATGGTTTTTGTGCGGGATTTTGCTTCTTCCATTTACCTGGTTAAGGAAGATTGGCAGGGATAGAAGAAGAATTTTGTTTTTTACGCAGAATAAGATAGGCGACTTTGTAGCCCAGGTTCCGTTATTCAGGGAAACTAAAAGGTATCACAAAGATTCATTTATTACTGTATTGTTAATTAAGCCTGATTTAGAGGGATTGATTAAATGCGACCAGAATGTAGATGAAATTATTTTATGGGATGCGCCTGCCGGCAAGGCGGGAAAGATACGCCTCATTTTAAAATTGATGAGGAATAATTATGATTGTTTTTTTAATCTTTCTTTTGAGTCTTGGGTGGATTTTATTTCTCTTTTTTCGCTTATCCCGAATAGGATTACCATTGTTAGTCCATCTCTTAGCCATACCCTAAAACTGTATTATAAAATTATAGGAACAAAATTAGTGGTTTATCCTTTAGGGGCTTATTCAACATCTGTTTACCTCAACGCCCTTAATTTTATAGGCGTTTATAGTAGCGATGCAACCCGCCGCATTTATCCCTGTCTTGAGGATAAAGAATTTGCATCTAAATTAATAGAAGAATATCAATTAAGAAACAAAAAGTACCTTATTGCTATCTCTGTTAGTTGTGGCAATAAACTCAAGGAATGGCAATGGGAAAAATTCGCCGCACTTGCCGAGGGGCTCCTGGAGAATTTCCAGGCGAATGTCGTATTTGTAGGTTCAAGGGCTGATAAAGAACTAGTGGCAAAGGTTATCTCGCTGATGAAAAATCCAGCGTTTGACTTCTCCGGGTTTTTTAATCTCGGGCAGTTAGCCGCATTCCTTGAAAAGATAGATTTGTATATCTGTGTAGATAGCGGGCCTTTATATATAGCAAATGCCGTGGGAACGCCTGTGATAGATATAGCCGGCCCTGTGGATACCAGAGAGCAACTTGAGGTTTCAACCAAGGCTAAAGTAGTACAACCTAATTTGCCTTGCGTGCCGTGTTCTTATGTTGCTAAAACAGCCCGGACCTGTCGTTTGGGGGGCAGGGATTGCCTTGAAAAAACTCAAGCAAGGGATGTAATCCTTAAGGCAAGAGAGATATTATTTTAATGTGTTGTAAAGATAAAGAATTAGATGAGCCCAGTAGATAATTTTAGAAAGATTACGGATTATGGTCTGTCTTTTTCAAACCGCTATATGAACTGGAAGCGATTTTACTCTATAAAGGATATCCTGCGCAGAGAATTAAAAAGACGAGATTGTCAAGGAGAGATAAGAATCCTTGATATTGGCTGTTGGGACGGCAGGCTTATTTATCAACTCAAGGAAGAGTTTGGCAGGCAATTTAACATTAAATTATTTGGCGTAGATATATCGGCGCTGGATATTTCTTCTGCGCAGAGAAAAAAATTAAATTTGAATATTGATGGGTGTTATTTTTTTATTATGGATGCCTTAAATTTAGGTTTTCTTCCCGGGGGATTTGATATAGTGGTATCTTCTGAATTAATAGAGCATATTGCCGAGCCAGAATTAGTTATCAGGCAGGTTTATCAGGTCTTAAAGCCAGATGGGGTTTTTATTTTAACAACCCCTAATAAGGGTGGAGGCATACTTGCTAAGTTTTTCAGGCGGTTGAGGTTAAAAAAGGATTCTCCTGTTTTTGGAGGCAATGTTAAAACAGAAAACGCAGTTGTCTCTGGCATAGGAAATAGCCATATTTCAGTTAAGACGAGGCGCCAGTGGATTAGTATTTTTAAGGAAGAGGGATTTAAGATAATTTATTCAGGAGGAACAGGCGGGCTTTTATTTGGTTGCCCATATCTGGATTCGCACAGGGTGATTTTTGCGCTCAATGTGCTTTTAGATGTTATTCTGGAGAATCTTGCGTTTAGTCATCTTTGGTCTGAGATACTATTGTTTAAACTTAAAAAAAGGGATGCGTAAGGTAAGTTTTGTCTGTTTTTCAATCAATAACTGGGAAAAGCGAAAGGCAAGAAAGCAGCAATTTATGTTGCATCTTTCTTACAGGGATGATGTTGATAGGGTATTATACATAGAGCCGGCGCTTAATATTTTTAGGCTCCTGTTTTTTCCTGTTTCTGAGTTAAGGGGCAAAGAGAATAGAAAACGTTGGTTCAGGGCGCTTAGCCTAAAGACAAAGCCAATCTCTGATAAATTCATAATCATTACACCTCTATTTTTTATCCCATTTGCATTCAGGGTCCATTTTATTTATAACTTAAATTTGTTTATAATCCTTACCCTGATAAGAAGGAAAATAAAAAAAATAGGTCTTGATGGAATTGTCCTCTGGCTATATCACCCCTTTGATTATCCGCTTCTTAAATGGTTTAAAGAGAGGGTCTTTGCTGTGTTTGACTGGGCAGAGGAGTGGGCTGATTACTTCGTAGAATACAGTTCCGGGAAGAAGGACCGCGTAAGAATTTTTGAAGAAAGAATCGTCAGGGATGCGGATTTGGTGTTTGTAGTTTCCGAAGAACTGTTGAGGTTAGCCCGAGAAAATAACCCCAACTCTTATCAACTTCTTGATGGCACTGATTATGAACTCTTTCAGAGAGAATCAGGATATACGCCTTATGATATAAGGGGTATAAGAAAACCGATATTAGGTTATTTAGGGACAATTAAAGAAAGGATAGACTTAGAACTTGTAAAATTTATAGCTAAAAGTTTGCCGACGGTTTCTCTGGTTTTTATAGGTGATATTCATTATCGGAGCATAGATTTAAATTGCCTTGGAGATTGCGAGAATATATATTTTTTAGGCGGGAAAGACTATGAAGAATTGGGAAACTACGCTAAGTTTTTTGATGTGTGTATATTGCCTTATAAACGGGTTTCTTCGCCGCCCACAAAAATCTTTGATTATTTAGCCACTGGCAAGCCGGTTGTATCAACTGATTTACCAGCAATGGCAAGATACAAAGGGCATATCCTTATAGCAACTAACAAAGAGGAGTTTCTGGAGATGATAAAGATTGCCCTGATGGAAAATAACGCCGCTAACCAGGGATTGCGCAGGGAATTGGCAAAAGAAAATTCCTGGGCAAAGAGGGCGGATGAGATAATGAATTATTTAAAAAAAGGGCTTTCTGATGACTAAAAAGATTCTTGTTATACCTCCTACTCAGGAATCAACTGTAAGAAAGAGATTGCGTGAAATCGCATATCTTATCTCTAATAGATACGAGGTTTATATCTTATACTGGTCTAAGCCAGGAGGAAAAAATATTTTTTACAGGGTTTCTGCTACATTGAGAGATATATTTAGAAGGGATAAGGTATATAAAAAAAATAATCATTTCTTTGCCCAGTTTCCTTTTTTTCACAGGCCGTTTTTTATGGTCAAACGTTATAACCAACGTTTCTTGGAGGATTTCTTGATTAACCACAAAATAGATGTGGTTATTAACGGCGTTCATTATTTTTTCTTCACACCAAAAACAGAAAGATATAGATATGCGCATATATTTGACGTAAATGACCTTCCCACAGAAGAGACAAAATCAGCCTTAGGCAGTTTTATCTATGAATTTGCCAAACAAGAGGCGCAAAAGGCGGATGCGGTTGTGGCTTGTTCTAAGGGATTGGTTGACTATGTGCAATCCCAATTTCACCGTCAGGCATATTTTATTCCGAATGGGGCGTATATTAAAGAATTTAGCAATATAGATGCTGTTAAGATACAGGCATTGCGCAGGCAATATGGCCTTTTAGGCAAATTTGTTATTACATACATCGGTCATATCGG
>Ga0272448_1000324_pt1 | contig 74597 bp, 76 predicted proteins | sample YNPCB0191_FD_202220 | JGI IMG/M metagenome (GOLD analysis project Ga0272448, IMG submission 202220) | Hot spring sediment microbial communities from Yellowstone National Park, WY, United States - YNP-CB-019-1 | ecosystem: Environmental > Aquatic > Thermal springs > Hot (42-90C) > Sediment...
TAATTATTGCCCACTCGTAGTATTAGATACAAACTCTAATTTATTAGAAAAAATTGAATTTTCTTTATTATCGGACGGAATTTCCGGCCCCGCCCGCCTTCAGGCGGGCGGGGCTTTTTCCTGCCGAAAAATTTTTAAAATTTCCTGAATAAAATATTTTGCTTGACAGCAAAATTTGATATAATGGAAACGGACTCAGTAATTTACTTTCGGAACTAAAAAGCGGCAACCTTGCTTCGGTTCCGAAAGGAGCTGAGTCCAGCAGGTTGTCGCTTTTTAATAATAATTTAATTAACAAAAACATGGGCAAAACAAAATTCAAACAATGCGCCATTTATACAAGAGTTTCAACCGACATACAGGTCGAAAAAGAGTTTTCTTCTTGTGAAGCGCAAGAAGAAAAAGTCAGGGCTTTTGTTCAAAGCCAGGATAACTGGCAAATTTTTAAAGTTTATCTGATGCAGGCTACAGCGGAGTAAATACAAATCGGCCTGCTCTCCAAGAATTACTCGAAGATATAAAGCAAAAGAAAATTGATATTGTCTTGGTTTACAAAATTGATAGACTCACCCGCTCTCCAAAAGATTTTTATCAGTTAATAGAAGTGTTTGATAAATATAATGTTGATTTTATTTCTATTACAGAACGATTTGATACATCTACTCCAGCCGGCAGATTGTTGAGAAACATAATGCTTACTTTGCTCAATTTGAAAGGGAATTAACTTCAGAAAGGACCAAAGATAAATTATTAGAGCGTGCTAGAAAAGGATTTTGGAATGGCGGAAATCCACCTTTTGGCTATGAAAAGAAAGACAAAAAACTTATTATCAACAAAAAAGAGGCTGAAATTGTCAGAATGATTTTCGAAACTTATCTTGAAACTGGCTCTATAAATAGAGTTTATGATTTTCTCAAAGAGAAAAACATAAAAAATAGACAAGGGAAAACTTTTTCTAAAGCCCGTCTCGATTTTATTTTAAGGAACATTACTTATACCGGAAAAATTAAATATGCTGGCAAGATTTATCAAGGAATTCACCAGCCAATTATTTCTCAAGAACTCTTTGAGCTCGCGCAAAAAACTCACAAAAAGAGAATCAGGAAATTTAGAATTTACCGAGATTTTCTCTTTGGCGGTCTTATTAAATGTAAGGAATGTGGATATACAATGAGTGCTTGTTTTACTAACAAGTATAGAAATGGAAAACTTAAAAGGTATTATTACTATCGCTGTACTTCTGTTAACAAAAAGGGTTGGCAGGCCTGTTCAACAAAGGAAGTTAGCGCTGAAAGAATAGAAAGATATATATTAGAAAATTTAGAAAGAATTTCTCTGGATAAAGAATATTTAGAAAATTTTGTTTTTAAGCTAAATTATGATTTAAAAAGTTCGAAACCTTCGTTAAAAAATTCGTCTTCGCCCGTCAAAAACGGAATTGAACCATCGCAAGCATGTTCTAAATTTTCTACTGAAACAATAATTTCTATTCTTCAATCTTTTCTTTTTAGTCTTGCCGCCAAAAAGGGAATTGAAAGAAATCTTTTCGCCAAAAGATTTATTCAAGAAATTATTTATTCCAAAGAAAACGTTAAAATAGACATTTTTTATTCAGGAAATTTTAAAAATTTTTCGGCAGGAAAAAGCCCCGCCCGCCTGAAGGCGGGCGGGGCCGGAAATTCCGTCCGATAATAAAGAAAATTCAATTTTTTCTAATAAATTAGAGTTTGTATCTAATACTACGAGTGGGCAATAATTAATAATAGTCGAACTTATTTTAGCAAAAATTACTGATATGATTTCGCCCCGCCCGCGCCCGCAGGCGCGGGCAAGGAAAAAGAAAAATCTTTTTGAAATTTTAATCGTTAAATACCGGAGACAATGAATAATTTTCTTGAAGCCATTTGTAAATTTTTTGGGTATCAGCCTTAATATCTTCCGACCCCAAAAGAATAATTGCTATATCCCGAGTTTTTCCATCACTGGTATTAAATTTAAAAATGAAAATGGCGGTGTATCTAGCTGGAACTGTATAGCCTGTTTTCCCGCCAACAAAATTTGGGTCATTGAAAAAAACATTTTTATTCCACAACTCTTGAATGTTAAAGCGAACCTCCCCGAAACTTCTGACTATCTTGCCTTTAGTAATTTCCAAAAGTAGAGGACGAGCGTCTAATACATATCGAGCTAATTGAAAAAGATCTTGGGCAGTGGAAACATTTTTAAGGTCGAAACCATGAGGATCAACAAATTCGGTGTTATCCATCAAAATTGCTTTTGCTTTCTCGTTCATTATTTCGATAGTTTTAGTTTTCCCTAAAAAACCAGAAAGAACTTCAGCAGCATCATTGGAAGACTCAATTAAAAGTGGATAGAATAATTCAACAACTCTAAAACTCTTCCCAACTTCCAGTCCTTTTGTAGAACCATAAGCTTCCAACATCTCTGGCTTAACTAAAATAGATTTTCTTAAATCAACATTTTCAGAAACCACTAAAGCGGTCATTAATTTATTTAAAGAAGCAATTGGTAATTTTTCTTTAGAATTCTTTTCAGCAAAAACAAAACCGGAATCTAGGTCGGCTACTAAATAACTCTTAGCTGAAACTTCTAGGAATTCAGATAAATTTTTGTTGGTAAATTGATAATAATCTTTTTCTTTGCCTATCACTAATACAGGCATATCTAATTCCGTAAGTTCGTAGATATCTTTTGCGTCTTTGTCAGAAAGCCTTATGCAGCCCCCGGAAACCGAAGAAATAAGTTTCTTTCCACCCGGATAATAAGGCTCGCCGTGAAAGTAATATTTTCCATAGTAATGAAGGGCATAGGGCATATAAACCTTTGAAACAATTGAATAGCTTAGTTTATTGCCAGATATAATTTTATATAAACCAAGGGCTGACCCTCCCCAGCCTTGAGGATCACCTTTGGCTAAAATCGGAACCTCTCTTTCCAATCCACCATCCCGATATAACCTTACTTTCATTGCGGAAAGATTGATTTCTAAAAAACTTTTCTTATTTAAAATAAAATCATTTTTGATATCTGAAATTGTCTTAAGATAAAATGGCTCTTCTTGACTATTCTTCAGATTGTTTGAAGGAAAGTTATTTGAATGATCGGAAGATAGATTTTGAGGACGCTCAATTATTATGGTTCGCGGAATAAAAAAAGATAGAAAATAAAAACTTAGCAGAATTAAAAAAGCAGAAAACAAAATCCAATATAACTTTCTCATAGCCTTAATTTTTAAGATTCCAAAAAAAAGAAACTTTAAAGATTAAAATTTCAAAAAGATTTTTCTTTTTCCTTGCCCGCGCCTGCGGGCGCGGGCGGGGCGAACCTAACGAAATTTCTGGCGCGAAAAATTTGACATTTCCTGTTTGGTGGGCACAGAAGGAGTTGAACCTTCCACCTCCTCTTTATCAGAGAGGCGTTCTGCCGCTGAACTATGTGCCCATTTTTAAAATTTTAGCAAAAATAAAAAGGCCTGTCAAAAGACCTTTTTATTTTTTTAGTTTCTTAAAGTTGTCCCGGATCTCCATTTAAGGTTAGAGATCAACACCTTAGATTTGAAGAGAGATATCTCGCTCTTCAACTCTAGTCGACAACCGTTAAATAAATAATCTTAAAAAAGATTATTTATTTAAAATTAAATGATCCATGCACAGGTTCCCCTACGCATGCCTTGTTATGACTTCACCCTTATCACTGACCTTACCTTGAATCCTATTAAAATTAGGATCTTCGGGTATTGCCAGCTCTCCTGGTGTGACAGGCGGTGAGTACAAGCTTCAGGAACATATTCATCGCCGCATGGCTGATCGGCGATTACTAGCGATTCCGGCTTCATGGGGTCGGGTTTCAGACCCCAATCCGAACTAAGAGGCCGTTTGATGGGATTACCTCCCCCTTGCGGGTTCGCCCATTGTCGGCCCCATTGTATCATGTGTGCAGCCCAGAGCATCAAAGGACCATGCTGATTTGGCGTCGTCCTCACCTTCCTCCTAGTTATCCTAGGCAGTTTCCCGCGACACTTGTAACGCAGGATGAGGGTTGCGCTCGTTGTCGCACTTAAGCGTACGCTTCATAGTACGAGCTGACGACAACCATGCAGTACCTGTCCAGCCGCCTTGTGGGGGTCCTACCTTTCGGCAGGATTTCGACTGGATGTCAAGCCCTGGTAAGGTTCTTCGTTTACCGTCGAATTGAGCCACATGATCCACCGCTTGTGTGAAGCCCCGTCTATTCCTTTGAGTTTTAGCCTTGCGGCCGTACTCCCCAGGCGGGACACTTAACGCGTTAGCTTCGCCACTCCAAGGGTCGACACTTAGAATAGCTAGTGTCCATAGTTTACAGCGTGGACTACAAGGGTATCTAATCCTTTTTGCTCCCCACGCTTTCGTCTCTCAGCGTCAGAACCACCCCAGTTGAATGCCTTCGCTTTTGGTGTTCCGGTCGATATCAACGGATTTCACCCCTACACCGACCGTTCCATCAACCTCTGATGGTCTCTAGCTTGTCAGTCTTTTTTGCGTTTTCAAGGTTAAGCCTTGAAATTTAACAAAAAACTTGACAAACCGCCTACAGGCTCTTTACGCCCAATAAATCCGGATAACGCTTAGGGATCACGTATTACCGCGGCTGCTGGCACGTGATTAGCATCCCTTTATTCCTCTGTTACCTTCATCTCGCTTTTAACGAGATTATTCACAGAGAAAAGCTCTTTACACCCCAAAGGGCTTCTTCGAGCACACGACGTCGCTCCGTCACGCTTTCGCGCATTGCGGAAGATTCTCGACTGCTGCCTCCCGTAGGAGTAGGGCCCGTATCTCAATGCCCTTGTTGGGGAACACACTCTCATGCCCCCTACCCGTCATTGCCTTGGTAGGCCATTACCCTACCAACTAGCTGATAGGCCGTACTCCGCTCGCTAACCGATAAGCTTGCGCTTACCTTTACTGGCAGTTAATTAATTAACCACCAGACCATCAGATATTAGCTAATCTTTCGATTAGTTATGTCTGTGTTAGCGGTACGTAAAGTACGTATTACTAACCCGTTTGCCACTATCGCACCTTATTATCTTGCGATAATAAAGTACGACCGTTCGACTTGCATGCCTTATCCACGTCGTCAGCGTTCATCCTGAGCCAGGATCAAACTCTCAAAAAAAAGATTTATTTAGTACCATAATTGTACCAAATAAATCATAAATATTCGGGACAACTCTAAAAAACTAAATATTTTTTGTAATTTTGATCAAAGCTCGCTTTAATATTGTTAACGAACTCGTAATTTTTTATATATACTAACTTAACAAATTTATTTTTTAATGTCAATACTTTTAAAACAAAGCCGGAGAGAGGATTTGAACCCCCAACCTTCGCTTTACAAAAGCGCTGCTCTGCCGTTGAGCTACTCCGGCGTAAAATTACTTTATTTTTTGCTAATTTTCCCCCAAAAGTCTTTGGAAAACTTGCTTTCATTCTTAGAAGATTTTTGAGAATTCTGACGAATCTTTATCAGCCAATTACTTGTCTTGTTTTCTATTTTTAATAAAAAAACTGTTATCTTGGAAAGTATTTTTTGTAATAATATTTCTTTACAAAAAAATTTAGCAATTTTATTGTTTTTAATTTTTTCTTTTACTTTAATAAAAAATTTTACATTTTCTTTTTTAGTTTCTACTTGTTGGGGTGATAATTCTAAAAGAACCGGAATTTTTCTATAAACAATTGCCGCTATTCCTGTAAGACCTATAAATAATAAAATTATACTAAATGAAACCATCTTAAAGCTTAATATTTATTTGATTATAAAAATTTATTTTACAACTCAAATCTTATAAATCTTTTAACAGTAATATTTTCACCCAATTTTGCAATTTGTTCATTTATTAAATCTTGAATAGTTTTGCTTTCGTCTTTAATCCAAGGTTGAGACATTAAAGAACTATTTTCTTCTGGATTCATTGCCGCTATTTGTAAACAAATCTCATGGGCTAAATTACAAAAATTATTAGATTTGGCAACAAAATCTGTTTCAGACCGTAATTCTAACATCACTCCCACTTTCTTATTGGGATGAACATAACAATCAATAATACCACAACCAACCTCTCTTTTTACTTTTTTCTCTGCGATTTTTTTCCCCTGCTTAATTAAAATTTCTTTCGCTTTTTCAAAGTTTCCTCTTGCTTCTTCAAGCGCCTTTTTACATTCTGAGATAGAAATATTTGTTTCTTCGCGAAGTTTTTTAATTTGATCAATAGTAATCATTTTTTATTTGTTTTAAATTGTTTAATTACAATTTGTAAAAAAACTATTTTTGGTTTTTAGTTTGATTTTTCCTTAATTATTGCTTCTTTTACTTTTTCTAAAATGTAGGTTACAGAGCTAACTGCATCGTCATTTGCTGGAATAGGATAATCAATCAAACTTGGATCATTATTGGTATCAGTAATAGCTATAATTTTTATTCCCTTTCTTTTTGCTTCTTTTACTGCCAAATTGTCTTTTTTAACATCTAAAACAAAAATTGCGTCGGGAATTTGAGACATATCTTTAATACCCTCAAATTTTTTCTCTAAATCTTTTAATTCTTTCTCTATTTTTATTTTTTCCTTTTTGGTATATTTTTCCAGTTCTCCTTTATTTTTTCTTCCCTCTAAATCTTTAAAATAATCAATTCTTTTTTTAATGGTTTTAAAATTTGTTAAGGTGCCGCCCAGCCATCTTTCTGTTATATAAGGAAAACCGCATTCTTTGGCAATTTTTTTTGTTATATCCTTTGTTTGAACTTTTGTGCCAACGAGTAGCAAGGTTTTTCCTTCTGAAACAACTTTTTTAATAAATTCAATAGCATTTTTTAATTTTTCTGCTGTTTTTTCTAAATCAATAACATAAACGCCGTTTTTAATTCCGGAAACATAATCTTTCATTTTTGGGTGAATTTGGGAAAGACGATGACCAAAATGTAAACCCATTTTCAACATTTCTTCAGGGTTTATTTCTAAGTTATCCTTTTTGTCTTTTTCCTTTATTTTCTTTCCTTCGATTGTAGTTGTCATACTTATTTATATTTATATATTTTTACTTTATTATATTTATTTTATTTATTTTATTGCTTATTTTTTATTTATATCAAGCATAGCACATTTAAATTAAAAATCAACACTTTTTATCGTTTTTATTGACAAATATTATAAAAATTACAATATTTATACATAAAAAGCAGGGACTTGAATTTTATTTATAATGTGTTAATATTAATAAAAATATGAAAAAGAATATTCATCCCAAATATTATCCAAATGCAAAAGCAATTTGCGCTTGTGGAAATACTTTTACCATTGGTTCAACAAAGGAATTTATTGAAGTTGAAATATGTTCCAAATGTCATCCTTTTTATACGGGAAAAGAAAAACTTGTTGATACTTTGGGACGAGTGGAAAGATTTAAAAAGAGATTAAGCAAAAAGAAAAAATAAATTATTTTCTTTTTTCTAAATAAGAAATTTTGTAATTCTAAGTAAAAAGGAATATGGAAGATTCAATAATTATGGAAATTAGAGCTGGAACCGGAGGCCAGGAAGCGGCTTTATTTGTGGGAGATTTATTTGAAATGTATAGTAAATACGGACTTTCCCGCAATTGGAAACAAAAGATTTTGGACGCTCATCCTACAGAAATAGGAGGATATAAAGAAATTATTTTTAGTTTATCTGGAGAAAACGTTTTCTCTGAAATGAAATATGAAGCGGGAGTTCATCGCGTTCAAAGAATACCAAAAACCGAAAGAATGGGAAGAATTCACACTTCCACTGCCACAGTGGCTGTTTTGCCTAAATTAAAAAAAATAGAAGTAAAAATTAAACCGGAAGAAATAAGAATTGATTATTATCGTTCTTCAGGACCAGGTGGTCAATATGTAAACAAAAGAGAAACAGCGGTTCGCATTACCCATTTACCCACAGGGATAGTTGTCAGTTCTCAAACCGAAAGAAACCAACTTCAAAATAAAGAAAACGCAATGGAAATTTTAATGGCTCGGCTTGTTGAAAAAAAACAAAAAGAAGAATTAGAAAAAATTGGAAACGAAAGAAAAACACAAATTCAAACAGCAGAAAGAGCGGAAAAAATCAGAACCTACAATTTTCCTCAAGATAGAGTCACCGACCACAGAATAAAAAAATCCTGGCACAATATAGAAAAAATAATGTCAGGAAAAATAAATAAGATAATCCAATCACTCCAGCAGAATCTCCATTAATTGGTTTAACTAATATGCTAATTTAATTTAGTTTAGCAATATCTTCTTCGTATTGCTGGGCTATCTTTATAACCGAATCGCCGTAAAAGCGATATTTTGAAGAAGTGGTGCCGGAAAAATAAATCATTGCCGCTTTCCATTCTGATTGATAATCTCTTTTATCTGCTCCGTAATCCGCCAAATAAAGAGCGGCTACTAAAAAGGCGTCTTTTATATCCCAAGGATCGGCTGGTTCTTTTTTAATTTCTTTTAATCTATCTCTGTATACCATCCAGGTAGAAGGGATAAACTGGGCTGGTCCCATTGCCCCACCCCAACCAAAACTCATTGGACAAGAGACAGGAGTATTAAAAGGGTCACGCTTTAATTCGGCGGTAATTTGCAAAAACAAAGGAACATCTCTGGTAGGATTCATTACCCGCTTAACGCTTTCGTTTGTTTTAATAAATACTCCGGAGCCAGAATTAGTATTTTTTAAGTAACACTGGCCAACATTTTTTCCAATGTTTGATTCTTGAGTTAAAATAGCAAGTAAAAAGGCGGGTCTTACGCCGGTTATTTTTTCTATTGATTTTGCTATTTCATACGCTTCGCCAAAAGTGGGCGCCTTTGCCACACCTATTAATTCAAAAATTCTATTTTTAATTTCGTTTGCTACCTTTTCAATTTCTTGTTTTTTTTGAATTTTTTTTTGATATTCGTTTTCGGTTAACCCTAAATAATATTCCTGTTCTTTTTTATTATTCAGGCTTTCATTTTTCTGAAGGGTTTGAATTTTAACCATTTTTTCTAAATCATCTTTTTCTTCTTCTAAAGATTGTTTTTGATTTTCTAAATTTGTTTTTAAAATTTTAACACTTTGAAGAAGTTCTTTACATTTAATATTTAAACGCTCTAAGGCTGTTAAATTGTCAAAAAATCCTGAAAGCGTATTCTCGCTAAACAAAATTTCAATGCTTGATCTTTGATCCTCCTCATAAATATTTCTTAAAATATTAGCTAACTTATTTTTTGAGTCCTCTATTTTAAGACCGGTTTTATTAATAGATGATTCTGTGTCTTCAATTTGAATTTTTAAATCTTTGATAACAAGATTGGTTTGAGAAATTTGGTATTCTAAATCTTTTATTTTCTTCTGTAAAATATTAATTTTATTTTTAAGTGTATTTTTTTCTTTTTCTTTTTTGGAGATATCTTTTTGAATCTCAATACTCAAATTTTTATAATATTCATCGCATTTCTCTAATAACTTGCGGCATTCTGTGGGATTCAAATCCTTACACTCCTGTTCAATTCTGTCTAATTGACAAACCTCATTAAGGTCTTCTGATAACAAAGCAAAACCAAACCCAAAAGAAAAAAATAAAAAAATTATAAAGGGTAAAGAAAAAAATAAAAAGTAATTTTTAAAAAAACACGGCTTAAAAAAACGCATTTTACTTATAAACTTAAAAGATTAACCTATCTTATTATCTTTAGTGTTTATTTACCTTCTTTCTTTTCTTCTTTTTCTTCTTTTTCTTCTTTTCTCTCTTTATTTACAATTTTTTCCACCTTTACCTTTTCTACTTCCTCTTTCTCTGCAACGGGTTTTTGTAACTCTTCTTCCAATTTTTCTGCTGGTACCACCACCGCCACAATTTCTTCTGGTTTTCTTTGAATTTCTACCCCCGAAGGTACCTTTAAATCTTTAACTAAAATTTCATCATCAAAAGTTTTTATTTTTTCAACATTAACCCTTATTTCATGAGGAAGATCTTGAGGTAGGGCTTTTACTTTAATCTCTTGAATTTCTCTTACTAAAGTACCCCCCAACTCTTTAACCGCCGGCGAAACCCCTTCAAACACTAAAGGCACAACTGCTTCAATTTTTTTGGTAAGTATTGGCTGATAGAAATCAATATGAATTGGCTCATCGGTTATAGGATCTCTTTCTATCTCATGAATTAAAACAGGAAAATTCTTTTTTTCTATTTCTAAATTAATTAACGAACTTTCACCGCTTTTTTTATAAATGTTTTTAAAATCTTTAAAATTAACCTCTAAGTAAATATTTTTTGTTTTAGGTCCATATAAAACAGCTGGCAAAATCTCTTTTTTTCTTAAGGTTTTTACTTTTTTGCCTAATTTTTCTCTAATTTTAGCTTTTAAGGTCAACATAAAATTAAACGAGATAACTTTTTTATCTTTACTAAATTATATTTGGTTTATATGTTCTATTTTTTAATCCTAATACACTGGGCGGGACAAAGGTTTGCCGCTTCCTTGTTGCACCCAACCTCTTCTACTTCTAATTCATATGACCCCCGGGAATTAAGTTTTGAACCAATTAATTGAGATTTTCCCTCATCGTTCATTTTCCAATATTTGGGACACACCACTGTACAAGAACCGCAACCAATGCACTTTTGGTAATCATGAATTATTTTCATACATTTTTACATTTTTATCCAACTTAATTTTTTTTTACAATAAATTCATTTGAATAAAATTTCTTCTCCTCCTCAAACTTATCGTTTATATTACATCCTAAACAAGCAGAAATTGCTAATCGATATACCCCGTTAGCCAAATAAGGAAGTACTGTTTCAAAGGTTTTACTCTTTTTGGGTTCAATGCATTGTGTTACAATATCTTCCTTCTGACAAGCCACATAAGAAAAGGTATCCCACTCGTTTTTACTATTTTTTTTCTGAAGATAATAAGGATAACAAGAAGAAAAACAAAGAACCTCATCTCGTTGGTTGTCAACTTTCACCCTTAAATCTTCTTCTGGAAAATATTTTACCTTTTCTGTTAAAACACTAATTCCTTCTTTCTCTGCATCGGTAAATCTTAAAGCGGGTAAAGAAAACAAAACAATAATCATTAATAATATTCCCCCTAAAATTACAAGTAAAAAATTCTTTTTCTTCACTTTAAATTTTATTTTTACTTCTAAACAATTTTATTTTTTCTTCGACCTTTTTTTGAATTTCTTTTTGAATATTTGGTAAAATTTTATAGGGTTTAATTTCTTCGTTTTTTAAGGCGCTTATTAAAGATTCCTTCCAAGTAATTCTTAATTTTGTGTTAATATTAATTTTTACGATTCCGCTTTTTATTGCTTCTTCAATTTGACTATCAGAAATTCCAGAACCGCCATGTAAAACTAAAAATGCTTTTATTATTTTGTTTATTTCTCTTAATCTTTTTAAATCAAGATTTGGGCTTCCCTTCATTCCATGAATATTTCCAATCGCTATCGCTAAACTATCAATTTTTGTTTTATTTACAAAATCGTCTGCTTTGTCTATTAGGGTTAAATTACTTCCTCCAATTTCTTCTATTTCCCCTTCAACCAGTGTTCCTTTTTTATGGGCATACCCTACTATTTTTTTAACATATTCTACATTTTTTTCAAGCGGCAAAAAAGAACCGTCAAAATGAACAGCTGAAAAACCATAATCAATAGCTTTTATTAAAAGATCTAAATTTCTACCGTGATCAAGGTTTAAAAAAGCGGGTACCCTATATTTTTTTTTGGAAATTTCAACCAATGCAACTGTTTCTTCTAATCCCAAATAACCAATTTCTCCTTCTGACGCTCCTAAAATTACGGGACTTTTTAAGCTTTTTGCTGCCGCTAAAATTCCTTTTAATTGTTCAAGAGTTGAAAAATTAAACTGACCAATCGCCCATTTTTCTTTTCTTGCTTTCTTTAAATATTCTTTTAAATTCATAGAATTTTTTTAACGGCTTTAATTTAATTATTTTAATATGGTCTTTTTTATCTCTACCTTTTTCCAATTGTCTCTCTCTTTTAATAAGCCGTTTTTGGCGCCCCATTTTCCAATGCAAGCGCTGGAATTTGCAATCCCTAATTGAATAGAATAATCTATTTTTCCTTGACTTTTTATAAAACCCGAAACAAAACCAGAACCAAACGAATCACCAGCGCCAGTTTTGTCAATTACTTTTATCTTTAATACTTTTGCCTGATAAATTTCTTTTCCGTTAGAAACAATAACACCCTTTGCTCCCTTCGTTATAATTACTATCCCCGAACACATATTGTCAATTTCTTTAAAAATTTCTTTTTCTTTTGTTGGGTAGATGCCGGTCAATAAAGATGCTTCTTCTTGATTTAAAATTAAGATATCTACCTTTTTAATTATATCTTTTATAATTTTTTTGGGTAATAAAATCTGGGAATTTCCCGGGTTAAAAGCAACTTTTATTTTTCTTTCCTTGGCAAATTTAATAAGATTAGTGGTTAAGGTCGCGCTTTTCCCTGAAAGGGGCGCCAAATAAAACCATTTAGCAGAAAGCTTTTCATAAGGAATTTTTTCATTTATTAATTCTTCTGAAGCGCCCCGATAAGATAAAATGGTTCTGTCAATATTTTGGCAAGTTAAAACAACAGAACAATTGGTTGGTTTAAGATTTGTTTTTAACACAAACCGACAGTCTACTCCTTTTTCTTTTAACTCTTTTAGTATTTCTATGCCAAAAAGATCATCTCCAATTAAACCGCAGTAAGCTACCCTAAAACCTTGTTTTGCAAACCCAACAGCTGTATTGGTTCCCCCTCCGCCGGAAAAAAAGTGAATTCCTTTAATATTAACTTTTGAACCCATAGGAAAATAGATTTTTTTACCGTCAAAAAAAACCTGTTTATTTTTTATTGCTTCTTTTAATTCCAAAAAGACATCCCAACTTGCTGATCCAAAAGTTATAATATCAAAAGTTGAAAATTCTTCTTTTTTTAAACTATTTAACTGAAGGTTTGGCATATAAATATAAATAAGATAATCAATAAAAGTAAAATAAATAAAAAATTTAAGATAACTTTAAAATTGTTTTAATTATTTTATCCGGATTCAAAGAAATGGATTCTATTCCTTCTTTTATTAAAAATTCTGCAAATTCTAAAAAGTCAGAGGGTGCTTGGCCGCAAATGCCGCAATATTTTTTCTTTTCCTTGCAAATACCAATTACTCGTTTTACCATTTCTTTTACTGCCATATCTCTTTCGTCTCCAATAAAAGATATTTCCGCGTTATCCCTATCTAATCCCAAAATCAACTGGGTAAGATCATTTGAACCAATACTCATTCCATCAAAAATTTCTAAAAATTTATCTGCCAATATCACATTGGAAGGAATTTCACACATTACATAAACTTTAATGTCAATAAGACCAAAACCCTTTATTAAATTTCTTATCGCTTCTCCTTCTTTTATAGTACGGCAAAAAGGAACCATTACTGAAACATTTTTTAAACCAAAAATATCTCTTACTTTCTTTATGGCTTCGCATTCCATTTCAAAAGCGGGTTGAAATCTTTCATTAAGGTAACGGCAAGCACCCCTAAAACCCAACATTGGATTTTCTTCTTTTTGTTCGTAAAGTTCTCCTCCTATCAGGTTTCTATATTCATTCGTTTTAAAATCGGAAAATCTTACTATTACCTCTTTGGGATAAAAAGCAGCCGCTATTTTGCCAATACTCTCTAATAACTTTTCAATAAAAAATTCCCTTTTATTGGAATAACCGGTTGTTATTTTGTTAATTTTGTTTTTTATTGACCTGGGAAGTTTTTCATAATTTAATAAAGCCAATGGATGAACCTTTATTTTATTAGCAATAATAAATTCTTCCCTTGCCAAACCAATACCGTCGTTGGGCAAAAAACTTAACTTAAACGCTTGATCCGGTTCTCCTAAATTCATCATTATTTTTACTGGCGGTTTTTTAATTTTGGAAATATCTGTTTTTCTAATTTCAAAAGGAAAAATTCCCTTGTAAACCTTTCCTATTTCTCCCTCGGCGCAACTTACAGTAACATAATCGCCGCTTTTTAAGATTCTCGTAGCGTTTCCTGTACCCACCACACAAGGCACACCCAATTCCCTACTTACTATTGCCGCATGACAAGTTCTACCGCCGCTATCGGTAATAATAGCCGAGGCTATTTTCATTGCCGGAACCCAATCAGGATCGGTCATATCGGTTAATAAAATTTCTCCTTTTTTAAATTTATTAATATCTTTTACATTCATTATTTTTTTAATTTTTCCCTGACCTATTTTATTCCCCACACTTAAACCTTCAACCAACACTTTTAATTTTTGGTTTTTTATTTTTGACTTATCTAATAAATACTCTTCTAAAACATTAATATTTCTTCTGCTTTGAACGGTTTCTGGCCTTGCCTGAACAATATAAAGTTTTCCATCTCTACCGTCTTTTGCCCATTCCATATCCATTGATCTCTTATAATGTTCTTCAATAATTAATGACCATTTGGCCAAAGTTAAAATTTCCTCATTGGTTAAAACAAAATTTTCTCGTTCTTTTTTTGAAACAGAAATATTTTTTGTTGGATTTTTCTTACTTTTTGGATTGTAAATTAATTTTACCGATTTTGTTCCTAATTTTTTTTCTAAAATAGGAGTAAAACCCTGTTTTAGGGTCGTTTCAAACACATAATACTGATCGGGATCCACTTTTCCTTTTACAATATTTTCTCCTAAACCATAGCTCGCGTTAATTAAAATAACATCGCCAAAGCCGCTCTCTGTATCACAAGAAAACATAACCCCTGAACTTCCCAAATCTGACCTTACCATTTTTTGAATTCCTACCGACAAACCTATTTTTAAGTGATCAAATTTCATTTCTTCGCGATAAGCAATAGCTCTATCGGTAAAAAGCGAAGCAAAACATTTCTTTACTGCTTCTAAAACCTCATTATCCCCCCTAACATTCAAAAAACTTTCTTGTTGACCAGCAAAAGAAGCATTAGGCAAATCTTCGGCTGTGGCGCTTGAACGAATTGCAACATCTGTTTCTCTTTCATTATATTTTTGGGATAAAAGACGATAAAATCTAATAATTTCGTCTTTTAACTCGCTAGGCAATTCAGAACGAATAATTAGTTTTCTAATCGTCCTTCCTTTTTCTCCCAACATTTTAATATTTGAAAAATCAATATCTTTTAAAATTTCCTCAATTTTATTTTTTAAACCGGTTTTTTTTAAAAAATCATAGTAAGCCAAACTGGTAGTGGCAAAACCATCCGGTATATTTATGCCCTTTGGGGTTAAATGACAAATCATTTCTCCCAAAGAAGCGTTTTTTCCGCCGACCAAAGAAACATCTTCTTTACTAATTTCATTAAACCAAATAATATTTTTTTGCTTTTTATCTGTCATATTTTTTGCTTTATCTATTTATTTTTATTATGTTTTTCATTTATTCCCTATTTCATTTTTTAATTCTTCTACACTTTCCGGATTTGCCAATGTACTTAAATCACCCAATTCTTCGTTGGTAAATAAGTTTCTTAAAATTCTTCTCATAATTTTTCCGGAACGTGTTTTGGGTAAATCCTTTACAATATAAACTTCTTTTGGCGTGGCAATAGGACCAATTTCTTTTCTTATCTGGGAAATAATTTCGTTTTTTATTTCCTCTTTTGATCTCTCCACCTTGGAAATTGCAAAAATTACTGGCACTTCTCCTTTTATTTCATCACTTACGCCAATAACTGCGCATTCAGTAATATCAGGGTGCAAACTAACTACGCTTTCTAATTCACCGGTAGTCAATCTGTGACCCGCCACCTTTATTGCATCATCTACCCTACCCACAATTCTAATTAAACCGTTTTTGTCTCTATAGGCACCATCGCTGGTAAAGTAAATTTTATCTCCACATTGACTCCAATAGGTTTTTAGATATTTCTCTGGATTGTTATAAATACCCCTTAATAATCCTGGAGCAAAAGGAGAAAGAATAACCAAATTGCCTTTTTTGTTATCAGAAAGAGATCGGCCTTTATCATCAACAATATCAAATCTTACTCCTGGAAATGGAAGACCAGCAAAGGCTGGCTTAAAGGGCCCTATGCCGGGCAAAGAAGAAATCAAAATTCCTCCTGTCTCTGTTTGCCACCATGTATCAACCAAAGGACATCTCTTTTTTCCTACCTTGTCAAAATACCAATACCAAGCTGCTTCATCAATTGGTTCTCCTACTGATCCTAATATCTGTAATGTTTCTAATTTATATTTTTGAAGAGGTTCTAAACCATATTTTTCAAACATTCTAATAGCCGTGGGCGCAGTATAAAAAGTGGTAACACCATATTTTTCAATAATCTGACACCATCGATCTGGAGATGGCCAATCGGGCGCTCCTTCAAAAATTACATAAGTAACCCCGCAAAGCAACGGACCATAACAAGTATAGGTATGACCAGTTATCCAACCAATATCAGCCGTTGACCAAAATATATCATCTTCTTTTAAATCAAATATCCATTGGGCAGTCCACTTTGCTTGTACTGTATAACCGCCGCAAGTATGAACACAACCCTTTGGTTTACCCGTAGAACCGCTAGTATATAAAATAAAAAGCAAATCCTCTGAATCCATTGCTTCAGCAGGACAAAAATCTTTTTCATCTTTTATTAAATCGTGATACCAATAATCTCTCCCCTCTTGAAAGTTTATCGGATTTCCCGCTCTTTTCACCACTACTACTTTTTCTACTTTGGTTTCTTTTATTCCCTGATCAGCGCTTTCTTTTAAATTAACAATTTTTCCTCTTCGAAAGTAACCATCGGCTGTAATTAAGATTTTTGCGCCCGTATCTTCTAATCTTAACTGCAAAGCCTTAGAACTAAAAGCGGAAAAAACAACAGCATGAACAGCTCCTAGCCGGGCACAAGCAAGCATTGATATTACTGTTTCTGGAATCATGGGTAAATAAATCCCCACTCTATCCCCCTTTTTCACTCCTATTTTTTTTAAAGCGTTGGCAAACTTATTTACTTCGCGATACAAATCATAATAACTAAAAACCCTTTGTCTTTCTTCTAATGGTTCTGGTTCCCAAATTAAAGCGATTTTATTTCTTCGCTTTTCTAAATTCTTTTCTAAGGCATTTTCGGTAATATTTATTTTTCCACCAACAAACCACTTAAAATATGGCGGATTATGAACAAAAGATCTTTTCCATTTTTTCTGCCAAAAAAGCTGCTTGGCTAAATTTTCCCAAAACTTAATTGGATTTTTTTGGGCCTTTTTATAAATTGATTTATCATTAACCAGGGCCTTTTTTTGAAAATCTTTATCGGGATAGTATAAATTGCCTTTTTTAATCATAGATATTTTATATTTATTTAAATTTTTAAAATTATTTTAACTACCACCTTTATTGCCTTTTTATATTATAACTTATTTTTTAAAAAAATAAAAATTTCAAAAAACTCAAAATATTAATAATATTAATTTAATAAACCCTTAAAAAATAAAAATTTGAAAAATTTCCAATTTACCCAAAAAATAGAAAATTAAATAAATTAAAATAATTAAAAATGATTAAAAGTAAATTTAATTAAAATTAAATTGATTTGGCTTAAATTAATCTAAAAAAATCTAAAAATTGGATGAAAAAATTGGATGGAAAAAGTGAAGGGAAAAAGTCAAAAAAATAGCGAAAAATAGCAAAAAACAGTCGAAAATAAAAAAATGAGAAAAAAGGAAAGAAGAAACGGCAAATTTTTTAATTGTTGTTATTTTCTGTTTCCAACAAATTCGGCAAATTCTGCCAAGCGGCAGGAATAAGCGTATTCATTATCATACCAAGCAACCACTTTTATTAAGTTATCTTTAACCATTGTTTCTAATAAATCAACGATTGCCGAATGGCTATCACCAATATAATCGCTTGAAACCAATGGCGTTTCTTCTACTCTTAAAATACCTTTATATCTTTTTTCTTTGGCTGATCTTTTAAAAATATTATTTACTTCCTCAACCGAAGTTGCTTTTTCTGTTTCCACTACTAAATCTAAAAGCGAAACAACGGGCGTAGGAATCCTTATGGCAATTCCGTCTAATTTTCCGTTTAACTCCGGAATAATCTTACCAATTGATTTGGCAGCACCGGTGGTGGTGGGAATAATATTTAAAGCGGCTGCTCTCGCTCTCCTTAAATCTTTGTGGGGCAAATCTAAAATTCGTTGATCATTGGTATAGCTATGAGCAGTACTCATAAAACCCTTTATAATTCTAAAGTTATCGTTTAAAATTTTGGCAATGGGCGCTAAACAATTTGTGGTACAAGAACCCATATCCATAATTGTGTCTTTTTGGGGATTAAATTTTTCCTCGTTAACGCCTAAAACAAAACCCGGAATTTCCTTATCTTTTGCCGGTGCAGAAATAATAACTCTTTTTGCTCCTGCTTTAATGTGTTTGGTTGCGTTTTTTAAGTCTGTAAAAAAGCCCGTACACTCTAAAACAATATCAATATTTAATTTCTTCCAAGGTAATTTTTCTGGATCTAATTCGCTAAATAACAAACAATCTATTTTTTTTTCATATCTTCCATAAATTGAATCGTATTTTAAAAGATGAGATAGGGTCTTCTCGTCGCTTAAATCATTAATAGCCAATACTTTAAGGTTTGGGTGTTTATCCAAAATTCTTTTAAAAACATGCCGGCCTATTCTTCCAAAACCATTAATGGCAATTTTAACTGGCATAAAAAAGAATTTTTACTCTTTAATGTTTAATAATTTTATAATTTTTTCTTTATCAAAGCCTACCACAATTTGACCATCAATATCTACCACTGGCACACCCATCTGACCGGATTTTTCAATCATTTCGTTTAAAGCTGCATCATCTTGAGAAACATCAATATCTTCAAAAGAAATGCCTTGTTTTTTTAAGTATTCTTTAAGGGTTACACAATAAGGACAAGTAGGAGTTGAAAAAATTCTTACTTTTCTTATTTTTGACATACCTCAACTGGCTGATTGTTGGTTAATTCACAAATCAAATTAGTTAAAACTTTTTTTTCTTCATCTTTGCCCAAATTCTCGCCTGAACCAACGCGATAGTATTTGCAACCCAACACCAATGTAGGAACTCCTCCGCTTGAACTATATCGCGAAAAAATCTCCATATCATTTTCTGAATCCATATTATTATGAAAACTAATATTATTTCCAAATTTAGCCACTACCTCCTCAATAATAGGATGCTCCCAATTACAATGAGGACAACTTTTCATTCCAAAAAAGTAAACAATCGGTTTATTTTCTTCTTTACAAATTTCATCTGAACTTATAGAAAAATTACCCGCTCCCTTTCCTGTTTCTTTTGCCGGCTCTTTAACTTGAGACAGGTCAATGGTGTTGGGAAAAATAAATCTTCCGTTTTTTGTAATTTTCCAATTCACTTCTTCTTCCTGAACCTTGAATTTAACATTATAAAAATCGCCGTCTTCCACGCTCTCTATTAAAGAAGCGGTTATCTGACCGTTTAATAAATTTTTATTGACAAAGTTAATTAATTTTTCTGCTGCTTCTTGGGAAGAAATAACATTACTAGTGGGCGTTTTTTTGTTTTCTAAACATTGGTTATAATTTACATAAACAATCGCGCCGGTAATCAAAATACCAACGAAAATCAAGGCAACAATAAAAGAATTCTCCCTTACTAACCTTAATACTTTTTGAAACATATGATTTTAAGTTAAATAATATTTTTAATTTATTTTTTTATTTAACTAATTAGTTGATAATAATGGGGTTAATATTCTTTAATTTTAAATCTTTGTCAAATTCATATAAAACCAAACCGCCAAAAGGAATTTCTTTATTGATAATATCATAATCAGAAATTTTTTCAATGTATTTTACAATAGCCCGTAAAGAATTATGACTGGCAACAAGCAAAATATTTTTACCTTCCTTTAAATCTTTTTTTATGTACTTTTTGTAAAAAGGAATTGTTCTAAAATAAACATCTTTTAAACTCTCGCCATAGGGTGGCGAAATATCATAACTTCTCCGCCACTGTCTTACCTTTTCTTTGCCATATTTTTTTATTATTTCTTCTTTGTCTAACCCCTGTAATTTTCCATAATATCTTTCATTTAACTTTTCTGAAACATAAACAGGAATATAATTATTTTTCTTAAGATCGTTAAAGTTCCCCCATTCCTTCATTTTGCCCTTATCCAAATGAATAAAAATTGGATAAACATCAGGAAAGTAATCAAAAAGTCTAATAACTGTTTCTTTATTGCGAATTAACAATGAAGAATAAATGGCATCTATTTTAAATTTAAAAATCTCTTTTGCTATTTTTTCAATTTTAACAGAATCTTTTTCTTTTATTAAAGGCACATCTACCCAACCAGTAAACCTATTTTCAAAATTCCAACAAGACTTAAAATGCCTTAATAAAAATAATCTTGCTGCCATAAGTTAATTAACATTAAATTTGTTTAATAATTAAATAAAAGCACAAAAAATAAAAAAATACAATATAACCCTAAATTTTTATTTTAGGGGAGATATCTCTTTCCATAAAGGCAAGGGAAGTTCAATTTTAATCGTATTGGAATAAGTAGGATTTAAAGCGTTATTTGTTGCCTTAACCCTATAATATCTTTCCGAGGTCTTGAAAGAAACATCGTCGCATTCCAAACTTTCAGGAAGAGAAATATTGTCACAAACAACAACGGGCGATAAAAATTCTTCGTTTTCATCCCGCTGTACCTGATATTTAACTATTCCTCCTGCTTCGCTTGTTAATGCCTCTGTCCAACTTAAATGTATTCTTATCGGATTTTTTTTCCATTCCCAGAAAAGACTAAAATCGCCGGGACGGGCAATAGGAATGTCAACTGTTATAATATTAGAATAGGTTTCTCCATTTTTATTTACAGCCACTACTTGATAATCATAGCTTTTGCCATCGGTTACTGTCTCATCAACATAATTTAAAATATTAGCATCAAGAGTAACTATCGGGTTATCATAATCTGCCAAGACTTTGTTATTAAAGATGAAATTTGTAATTTTTGTCCACCACTTTTTAAAATAATTTTGGGCAAAATTTTGTTCGCTGGATAATTTCCTAAAAACTTTATAATTTTCTTCATTTCCTGCGTCTTCCCAACCAATTGAAACAGCAACATGATGATCAAGTGAATAAATAAGATTCAAATAAAGAACCGGGGGGAAGGGAGGAATACTACTACACTCATAAGAGGTTATTTCACTAGTAGGTTCTGAAAAGACAGTATTTTCTCCTCCTGATCCCACTGCTTCCACTTTATAAACATATGTGTTATTTTCTTCAACTGAATCAACATATTTATCAGTTGTTTTTGATAAACCTTCAAAAACCATTCTAAAGTCTGGTTCTGACAAACTTATATTTTTTCTCCAAATATTATAAGAAATGGTATTATTGGTTGAATCTAATAACCAATTAATCTCAATTCTTGAATCATAACCATAACAAGTAGAATTTAGTTTAGAAATCACTGGTTTTGACGGCAAAGGATTGCAAAAAGAAACAGTTTGAGAAATACTATCTGAAGTTGTGCTTACGCCTACCCCATAAGCAACAAGATAGTAATCATAAGTGGCGCCGCTTTCCACATCATTATCAATAAAACTGGTTTGGGGCGAAGAAATATTGGCAAGAAATAAAAATTGTTCACCAGCCCTTCTTTTATAAATAACCCAATATTTGGTATTTGAATCATTATTCCAACTAAGAGATAATTTAGAATCTTGATTATCACAAATAGAAGAAATTTTTAAATCGGGCTTTAGTGGCAAACAGGAAAGATTAAAAGTAATCTCATTAGAAAAATCGCTTTCTGTGCCGCTTCCAACCGCTTTTATTTTGTATTTATATGTTTCAGAATTAGTTAAGGCAAGAACTTTTATGGCTGCTGGTGAATCCTTTTGCCAAGTAGGATTAGGATTATTATATAAAATGCCGTTATTATTGTTGCCGCTTTCGTCATTAATGGTTGTACCACTTCCTTCATCAAAATGCCAAACAGCCGTCAAGCCGATTTCTTTTTTAAAAATGTTATTAAAGTGATTATTTATTTCAGTTTGATTTAATGCCCGATTATAAATGCGAATTTCATCAATTAAACCTTTGTATCTATAAGTATTACTACCGTAATTTTGCATACCCACCAATAAATTATTGGTTTGATTATTTTCTAAAGAATAAGTAGTACTTGAGCTCGTGGTTAAACTTCCATTGCGGTAAAAATAAATTTTGTCCTGACTATCGGCATAAACTACTGCTACGTGTTGCCAAACATTTGTTAATAAACTGGAAACACTTGAGCTTTCTTGAAAAATTCTATAGGTCCCGTTAGAATCCTGAAATTCAAAACCAAGTTTGCCAGAAACAATGAAGAAACCGTAATTATCATTATCATTTTGGCCTTTTTCCACAATATAAGAGTAAGAAGAAGACGAACCTGACCAATTAATCCAGGCTTCAATTGTCATATCGCCGCCAATTCTTAAAGAATTGGAATCTAAAACTGAAACATAATCATCAACGCCGTCAAAACTTAAAGAAAAACTCCCCCTATCGATTAATGGTGAAAGCCGACTGGAATAAACAGAACTGGAATTATCCGGATTAACACGGAAAAGATTATAAGAATAAGCATTATCCACCTGATTCCAACTTAAAACAGCGTAAGGAAGATTATCTTGGCAAAAGGAATTCTGTAAAGTCAAATTAGGAGGAATGGAAACAACAGCGCAATTATAAACACTAATTGATCTAACAGATGAAAAAGAACTTTCCCCCTTTGGGCCAGAAGCCTTAATCCAATAGAAATAAGTATTGGGAAAACTAATGTCTATATTATCTTTCCATAGACGAGAAGTAAATTCCGATGTACCTGAAACAATTGTTTTTATTGGCGCCGAAGGAATATTATTTATAGTATTACGGTAAATTTTATACTCAGAGGTATTAAAGGGGGTAGCGTCGCTCCAAGAAATATTATTTATGGGATTGTTATTTTCGCAATCGCTGGTCAAAGAAGTAATTAAAGGAATGGAGGGATTACAATAATCAGTTACAACCGAAACCGAATCCGAAGGAGTACTACTGCCAGCCGGACCATAAGCAATAACATAATAACTATAAGTGCTTTTAACATTAATAGTTGTATCAACATAAGAAGTAAGAGCGGTAGAAACAGGAAAACCAGAACTAGTAGGATTACGATAAATCTTATAAGAAGTAGCGTTATTAGAAGGATTCCAAGAAATGCTCACTTGGGGATAAGAATTATTTGCGCCACTGCAAGAAAAAACAGCTTGTAAATTTTCGGGCTTAGACGGTTTCTCACAGCTTAGGGTAGTAATAGAAATTAAATCAGATTGCTTTACTAAACCAGTTGGACCAAAAGATTTTATATAATAACTGTAATTTGTATTTTCTGATAAACCATTTCCATTATTGGTGTCAGTCCAAGTTCCTGAAGAAAATTCAGGATCGGTTTGATTTATAATTTTAATTAAATTTCCATCTCTATAAATTTCGTACTTAATAGTATTTATTGTATAGGACCATTTTAAGGTTACGTTTGGCAAATTGCTTCCGCTGCAAAAAGAACTTAAAGAAAGGCCGGGTTTTGTCGGCTCGCAAGTGGATGTAGTAATAATATCAGTAGTATTAGAAAAAGTTGAACCACCCGGACCATTGGCTTTTGCTTGCCATTGATAGCTTTTCTGCGACTGCAAACCGCTTTCTATCCAATTAGGATCGCTATTTTCTACGGCCGTTGAACCTCCCAGTGTCCCATTGTTATTAAAATTTGAACTGTCAGAAACAGTTTGACCAGAACCTTCATCAAAATGCCATAAACCAACTAAACCTAAATCATTATTATAAATGCCTTGATAGTGTTCTAATACTTCGTTTTCACTTAGTGCCCGATTGTAAATTCTAACTTCATCAATAATGCCATTAAATCGTTCGGAATTAGTTGAAGAAGTTGAATTGGTACCAATTTTTAAAGAATTGGTACCGGAAACAATGCTGCCGTTATAAGAAAAGGTACAACCTAATTGTCCGTTTATATAAACCTTGCCCACGCTATTATCATAGGAAAATAATATGTGATTCCACTTATTTAAAGAAACAGCAATATTAGAAGGAGTGGTACAATATCGCCAACTTCCATTACTATAAATATATCCTTGCACCTGACCCGTATAACCATAAAGCCGCAATATGTACTGATCAGGTGATCTTTTATTTAAGATATTACCGTAATAGTTAAAACTAACTGGAAAAATCCACGCTTCCAGCGTTATTTTGGTGGGGTTTAAGCTGTTAGTGTTTGGAATGTTTACATAATCATAATAACCGTCAAAGTTTAAAGCCTTGCCAAATCCTCGATCAATAAAAGGAGAAGTAACATTAGAAAAAGTGGTTGATTGAGAAATTAAACGAATTAAATCGTAGGAAGTGCTATTAAAACTATTTGTCCAAGAAAGTTCTGCCCAAGGATAAGACCCCTGACAATAAAGATTTGACAAAGATAATGTAAAATTTCCAGGAGAAGAACAATTATAAGTAGTAATTCCCGGCTTCCAACCTTGACTTGAACGTTGAGTATCTAAATAACCAACTGCCTCTACCTTATAAATATAAGACGTTTGAGGTAAAACCGAGACATCAGTCCAATTGCTGGTATCCACATTATAAATTATTGCAATTGGAACTGTTCCGCTTAAGTAATCTTTTCTAAAAATTTCGTAGCGATAGGTATTAACCTTATCTGTTGTCCAGGAAAGATTAACAACCGGATTATTAACCGAACAAGAAGGACTAACAGTAACGTTTGGAATTGTTGGCAAACAAGAAAAAGTGGTAATATTAACAATATTTGATTGACTGTTATTTACCCCAACTGGTCCTTTGGAAACAATTTGGTAATAATAAGTAGTAGAATAAGAAACATTATAATCTTTCCAGTTTCTTAAAGTAAATTCAGGCGCATTTTTGTCAAAACTTCTTAATAAAGAAAAATTAGTGCTAGACAAACCCCGCCAAACTTCATATACCTCGGTATTTGTTGTTTCTGTCCAAGAAAGATTAACATATGGCTTTCCCGCTTCGCAACCTTTAGATAAAGAAAGAACAGATTGCGAAGGAGGAACGCAATTTAAAGAAATAATTGTTTGAGAATTTGAAGAATCAGTATAAGTGCCACCCCTCCCAAAAGCAGTTACTCGGTAGGTATAAAAACGGTTACTTTCAATTCCTGCGTCTATGTAAGAGGTTTCAAGTAAATTGGCAATTAACTCGTTATTGCGATAAAGAGCATAATAAACAACATTATTAGAAGGAGCCCAAGACAAAGAAATTCGCGAATCACCATTAAAACAATAAGCAACCGGAGAATTTAGGTCGGGACTAGGAGAAGGGGAAATAACCGTAGAGCAATCAATATCTTTTTCTACTTCGTTAGAAGAAAAATTTGGCAAACCGCTAACCACTGCCTCTACTCTGTAAGAATGAGAACAAATCTTGCCGCCACAGGTGCTTTCATTTAAATAGTCAATCATTTTTGTTTGAAATGGACATATTGATGTTCCTGTTTGGCAAAAAAACACATTATCCCGATAAACATTGTAAAAAATTGCATTTTTGGTAACGGTCCAAAAAAGACGCATTTCTGGATTTAAAAAGCCTGAACTATTACATACAGTTTCTATTTCCAAATAAGGAGAACAACGAGGAATGTCTATTTGTTGATTATTGGAATCTTTTTCCGCTGTTTCCCAAATTGCTCTTACTCGGTAAAAAACCTGTCCTCCATTACCATAATCTGAAAGACTCTCAACCAAATTATCAGTATAATTTGTTTGGGTTAAACCAGATTTTAATAAAGAAAAATCGCTCTCGTTTGGACCCTTGCGATAAACCTGATATTCTTTAACGCCGAGTAAATTATTCCAAATAAGATTAACATTTGGACCACCCGGAGAAAAAGTTAGACAACCCACACTAACAGCGAGACTAGGAGAACAAGCCAATGCTTCTTTTGAAACAATTTCAGAATCTTTAGAATTATTATTTTGCCAAATTGTCCTAATAAAATAATTATAGGTTTTTGTTCCTTCAAGATTAAAATCGTCGTTAAAGGTCGTATTTATTGTCTCTCCAATTTTTGTATTATCCCGGTAAATCTCGTATTTTAACAAAGTTCCCGAAACAGAACTCCAGTTTAAGGTAATTCGAGGACTATTGTTATAGCATAAAGCCTGAACCGACAAAACAACGGCCGGGCAAAATTGAGCCGAAACTAATTTTTCTTCAGAGAAAAAAACATCACTATCTTTAACTGCCTTAATCTTATAAACATAATCTTTATCGCTATTAACATTTTTATCCAAATAATAATTATTTTGGGTGGAAGTAATTTCTGAAAAACTCATCTCTCCCTGAGCTTTTCTTAACACATAATAGGTTGGATTTCCGTTAATATTGGATGTCCAGCTAAGATTAACAAAAGCATTGGAACCAGAACAACCACCTTCGGCTGACTCTAAAGTAACCGATTCTCCTTGGGCAAAGGTAAAAATTGGCAAAAGTAAAACAATAGTCCCTAAATAAGCCGCATATTTTAGAAAAAATAATTTTTTGATTTTACTTTCTTTCTTTTTCATTTTTTTAAAATAAATCTTAGAAAAAGAAATATAAAAATTTATTAAAATTATTTACTTTTTTAATTTTAATGCGGCAAAATTCTAATTTGGGTTACTTCAAATTCTTGTTTTTGTAAAATATTTTGATTGGAAATTACCTCAATGTAATCATTTATTTTAATATCTTGAAAGGTTATTGATTTTTCTTGTGGGGTTTCTCTATTTGTTCCTTCTTGTTTAATAAAACTTAAACGGGTAAATTTGGTTAACGGAGTTATCAATGCTTTCCTTAAATCAGTTTCCATAATAATTTCGTTTTTTTCGTTAAGTTTAGGAATGGTTGCTTCAAAAATAATTGAATTTTTTTCAAATTTTTTTACTGTACCTGTTAAATTATAAACAACATCAGGAAGCGTAACTTTTGGAGGTTTCTCTCTTTGAAAAGATTTACTTTCGGGCAAATTAAACTCATTTAAATCCTCTTTAAATAAAGAAAGAATAGATAACAAAATTATTACTATTAAAGAAATTAAAATTAAAACTAACAAAATAGTAATTATGTTTTTTGTTGTTTTTTTAAGCATAATATTAATAAATCTAAAATTTTTATGGTAAATGGATTACTCCTTAAAAACTATTTAGATTAATTAAAAATTATTTTTAAAATATACCATCTTTTGTTTATTATAATTAATATTATACCTAAAATAATTCTTTTTCAATTTTTAATAAACGATTGTATTTAATAACCCTTTCACCCCGAGCCGGCGCCCCAGATTTAATAAAATCCGCTCCCACTCCTACTGCCAAGTCAGCAATAAAATCGTCACAAGTGTCTCCTGAACGATGCGAAATCATAATTTTCCATTTAAAAGAACGAGCAACTTTTATTGCCTCAATGGTTTCAATAAGGGTTCCCACTTGATTTGGTTTGATAATTGTCCCAGAACAAGCTTCTCTCCTTTTTGCCTCTTTCATTCTTTCTTTATTGGTCACTAAAATATCATCCCCAAAAATCACTACTCTATTTTTAAACTTGGAATTAATCTCTGTAAAAGAATCCCAATCGTTTTCCTCAAAGGGATCCTCTAAAAAAATAATGGGATAATTTTGAACCAACCCTTCATAAAAATCTAAAAGTTCAATTTGGTTAAAAATTTTTCCGTCTATTAAGTAATAATTTTTTTCTTGTTTATAAAATTGGCCGGCGGCACAATCTAATCCAATTTCCACTGGTTCTTCTTTTTCTTCTATTAATTTATTTATTAGCCCCAATGCCTCTTCGGTCAAAGAAACAAAGGGGACAAAACCACCTTCATCTCCAATATTAATGGATTCTTTTCCAAAAAGATTTAACAAAATTTTTTTTAAACTATGATAGGTATCGCACCCAATTTTCAAATTCTCTAAAAATAATTCTTTTTTGGGAACAACCATAAACTCTTGAATGCTTAAACTGCTTCCAGAATGAACTCCGCCGTTTATAATATTAAAAGAAGGCCGCGGCATTCTCCAATTTTCAATTTCTAATCCATAGTCATTGGCCATTTCTCTAATATATTGATAAAGAGGCATTTTTTTTGAGGCGGCGCCCGCTCGACAAACCGCCAATGAAACAGGCAATATGGCGTTTACTCCTAAATTTGACTTATTTTTTGTCCCATCCATTTCAATTAGCATCCTGTCAATTTCTCCCTGCTTAACCGGATCCTCTCCTTTTAATTTTGGACCTATTATTTCATTAATATTTTTTACTGCCTCAAAAGGTTTTTTTTCTATTGCTTCTCCTTTCCCCTTAGAGGCGCCAGAAGGACAGGAAGCCACAAAAATACCTCCTTCTGTTTCTAATTCTACTTCTACTGTAAAATTTCCTCTTGAATTTAAAACCTCTCTTGCTTTAACCTCTTTAATTCTGTGATTCATAAATATTTTATTATTTATATTCTACTTTACAGATTCTCAATATAGTTATAAGCAGCTAGAGCAGCTTTTGCTCCTTCGCCAGCCGCTGTTACAATTTGTTTAAACGGTCCTGTATTTAAATCTCCAGCCGCAAACAAACCCGGTGTTTTTGTTTGACAGGTTTCAAATTCAACTTTTATTTCATCTTTTTCATTAAAATCAACAAGTTCTTTTGCGTATGAGGTAGCGGGTTGATAACCCACCTCAACAAAAACACCATCTACTTCTAACTTTTCTTCTTTGCCTGTTTGCTTGTCAACATAAATAATAGAATTTACAAATTTTTCTCCTTGAATTTTTTTTAAAAGGGCGTTGGTAATAATTTTTACTTTTTTGCTTTTTTCTACTAATTCTTGGTTTGTTTTATTTGCCCCTAATTTGGAGGTGCTTTCTAAAATGTAAATTTTTTGAGCAATCCTTGTTAAAAAAAAGGCAGTTTCAAATCCGGCATTACCTCCTCCTATGACCGCTACCACCTTATCTTTAAATATGGGCCCATCGCAAACACTACAATAACTTACACCCTTTCCCATAAACTCTTTTTCGCCCGGTATTTCCAATGGTCGCGGATCAGAACCAGAAGCTAAAATTACGGCTTTTGCCTTAAATATTTTCTTATTTGAGGTTCTAACTATAAAAATTTCTTTTTCTTTTTTTACTTTTGTCGCCTCTTCTAAAATAATTTCTATTGGCTGGGATCGAAGATGATTTTCCATTTTTTTTATTAACTCAGGTCCAGAAATTTTTTCAAATCCCGGATAATTGTCAATTAACACCGCTTTTTTTGCAAGTTGACCTCCAATATTTTTAGTAATAATAAGGGTTTTAAGCCCTAAACGGCAAGCATAAATACCCGCTGTCATACCAGCGGGTCCAGCACCTATAATAATTAAATCGTAAATCATAATTTAAATTTTTAATTTTACTGTTAATTTATTACTTGAGAAATTTTATTAATTAAGTCGGTTGCCATCAAAGAATCTTTCATTTTTTTAGCAGCCAATTCTCCCGCTAAACCATTAATAAAAGCCGCTGCTTGGCCAGCCTTAAAAGAATCAACTCCTCTTGCCAATAATGCGCCGGCAATTCCTGCCAAGGTATCGCCGCACCCACCCTTGGTAATATAGGGAGAACCAGTTTTATTTAAAGCCACTTCTTTGCCATTAGAAATAATATCTATTTTACCTTTAAGCAAAATCGTGGTATTAAGCCGAAAAGATTCTTCTTTGACAATTTTTATTTTTTCCTCATCCGGAAGTTTATAAACTTCTTTTCCGGTAAGAGTAAAAAACTCGTAGGTATGGGGTGTAATTAACCAGGGCTTGCCATAAACAATCTGAGGATTTTTTGCTATCGCGTGAATGGCGTCAGCGTCTATCACTACCGGAAGAGAAACCTTAGAAAGAAAATCTAAAACTACCCCTTGGGTTTCTTCAGATCTGCCTAATCCCCCGCCAATTACTACTGCTGTCTTATTTGAACTAACAATTTTGGCTGATTCAAGCATTGAAATTAAAATAGATAAATGTTCTTTATTTAAATGACTGCCATCTAAAGGATATGCGGCCAAATCAGGCGTAAAAGAAGCAATAATATCAGCTGCTCGCTTGGGAGCAATAATTCTTACCATATCTACACCTGCCCGAAAAGCAGCCAAGGCTGATAAAGCCGGTGAACCACTATAAAATTCTGAACCACCAATGACCATTAGTAAGCCATAGTCGTATTTTTTACCCCCCAGTGGACGAGCCTTATATATTTCTTTTAAAATTGATTTGGTTACTTCAATCATATAGTACCTATTTTAAAGTATTTCTTTTAAATAATTTCTTAATTCCTCACCATATTTTGGGTGCTTCAAAGAAAGGTAAAGGTTTGATTTCATCCACCTTAATTTGTCCCCGCATTCCAACCATTCTCCATCAATTTCGTAACCATAAATTAATTTATTATCTTTTAGCATTTGGTTATTAAAAACGTCTGCCAAAATTATTTCGCCTTTTTTATTTGGTTTTGCTTTTTTCAAATAATCAAAAACTTCCGGAGTTAAAATATACCTGCCCACAACAGCCAAATCAGACGGCGCCTGCTCTACTGACACTTTTTCTAAAATCTTTTTAATCTTAAAAAAACGATGGGCAATCTTTTCTACTCCTACTGTGCCGTAATGAAAAATTTTTTCTTTCGGCACCCGAAAAAGCCCAATAACTGGTTTTTGGCAGGTTTTAAAAATTTTATTCAGCTGCAAAATACCGGGAACTTTCGCTTTTATAATATCGTCAACAAAAAGACAAGCAAAAAATTCTTTATTCACCAACTTTGCCGCCTGCAACACCGCATGACCATCTCCCAAGGGTTGTTTTTGTAAAACATAGGAAAAAGAAATATCTTTAAAGGAATCTTCTACTTTTTTAATTTCTTCTAAAATATCTTCTCTTTTTTTATCTTTCAAAGTTTTTTCTATTTTGGGAGAGGGTTTTAAATAATCCAAAATTTTTTTCTTATCCGGACTCAAAACAAATATTATCTCTTTAATTCCGGAGTTTTTTGCTTCTTCAATTACATAATGAATCATTGGCAAATCCACGACCGGCCAAAGCTCTTTTGAAACCGCTTTTGATAAAGGTAAAAATCTCGTAGATAAACCCGCTAAGGGCAAAATGGCTTTTTTTACTTCCATATTTTTATTATTTATTTTTATTATTTTATTTTATTTTTTTATAATATATTATTATGATTATTAATTTTTCTTAATATTGTTGGTGTTTCTAATAACTTTTCTTTTTCCAATATTTCTTTTTCTTCATCCTCAATTGCTTTTTTTACTTCAATAGCATTACGTCTTATTTTCTCTTCCGGGGGCAATAATTCATCTTTTTTCTCTTCTTTACTTTCTTTATAAACTTCTTCTTTTTTCTGATTTGTAGAACTTAATTTAAAAACAGGTATATTTTTAACTTTTAAATTACTCTTATCATTTTTGTTTTTTGAGTTTAAGGTTTTGGATTTTTTTATTTTTGCCAAAACTTTTTTAGATTTTACTTTTTTCTCTTTCTTAATCCTTTCTTCTTTTAACGGCTTTTCTTCTTTTTCTTTTAATTTTGGCAAACCGCAACAAAATAAGTCGTTTCTTGATGCGCACCCAATAACCAGTATGGTTATTTTAATTTTTTCCTTATATTCTTTATTTTGACTAATGCCGAAGATAATTTTCGCTTCTTTATTTACTGATTCTAAAATTATTCTGGATATTTTTGAAACCTCATTAAGTTGAAGTTCTTTTCCTCCAACAATATTATACAAAACTTCTCGACCGCCTTTTAGGGTGTAGGGATAAAGAGGACTGGAAATCAAATTCTTTAATCCTTCTTCTTGATCAATTTTATCAGGGCTAATCTCTATTGTACTTAAAAAAGCCAATTTCCCCTGTCCCAATAAAATTGCTTTTAAATCGGCAAAATCAATGTTAATTAGTCCCGGAAGATAAATCATTTCTATTAAACCCTCTAAATTCTGAATTAACTGCTGATTAACTATTGAAAAGGCTTTTTTTAATGGAGTATTTTTGTCAATTATTTTAAAGATATTTTCATTGGGAATAACGGAAAAAGCGTTTAAATACGGCTTTGTTTTTTCTAAAGATTTTCTGGCTATTTCCATTTTTCTTTCACCTTCAAAACTAAATGGAAAAGTAAAAATTCCATAAACAGGAATTCCACAATTTTTAACAATTTTAGCAAAAACAGGAACTGCGCCAGAACCGGTCCCGCCACCTAAACAAGAAATAATAATAACCAAATCTATGCCTTCAAAAATTTTTTTAATTTTATCCTTTTCTTTTTCCGCAGCCAATTCCCCTATTTCAACACTCATTCCCGTGCCAAAACCACGAGTAAAACTTTGGCCAAAATGAAATCTTTTCACCTTTTTATTTATTTCCTTTAAACCCCTGCTATCGGTATCTGCCACCAAAAAATCCGGTCTTTTTATTTGAGAAGCAATTTCTGAAACAATAGCGCTACCTCCTCCACCAACGCCAATTATTTTTACTCTAATTTTTTTTATTTCTTCTTTAATATTTTGCTGTTGTGCTGTTATACTTTTCTCCTCTATTATTTCTTTTTTTAAAAGGACTTTTTTTGCTTTTTTATCTTTTTTAAAGTTAAGGATGTTATTAACCTTATGAGGTTTTTGAAATCTTCTTTTTATAACTTGAACCTTTGTTTTTTTCTTTTTCATTTAAGCTTTTTTATTTAATAAATTTTACTTTTAAAAATACATTACCTTTACCTAATTATTTAATTTTACCTTTTAAGGAAAATTTAGCAAGTCAATAACACAATTAATATATTTAAAATTGGTGTTTTTTATTATAAGTATTTTATCACACTTAGTAATTAAAAAAAGGGTGCTCTCGCCCTTAAAAAGGAAAACACCCTGCAAGTTATTGTGCCCACTACGAAAAATAATGTTAATACCTTTATAAACATCACACTCCTTTCTTTGTTTTTAACTTAAAGAACTTGCCGGGTAAACTTTTTTTACCCGGTTTTTAAGTATTAAGATGTTATTTAAAAAACTGTCAATATTTCAGTACCTTTTTGGGTTACGGCTATTGTATGTTCAAAATGACAAGATAAAGAACCATCCCGGGTTTGAAAACCATAACCATCTCTGGCTTTTTTAATTCGCCAATCACCAATTGAAACCATTGGTTCTATACAAAAAACCATTCCTTGTTTTATTTCTGGTCCTTTGTTGTTTTCTTTAAAATTTAAAATTTGAGGATCTTCATGAATATCTTTTCCAATGCCATGACCGCAAAGTTCGCGAATCACATTATAACCATAACTCTTCACATATTCTTCAATTGTTTCACTAATCTTATTAAAGTGAACGCCCGGCGCTACTTTTTTAATCCCCATATTTAGTGCTTCTTTTGTCACTTCTATTAATTTTTGAGCCTCGTTTGAAATATTGCCCACAGGCACTGTTATTGCCATATCAGTGTGAAAACCCTTATAATAAATTCCAAAATCCAAAGAAATAATATCCCCTTCTTTCAATTTCCTTTCTGAGGGAAAACAATGGACAATTTCCTCGTTTACAGAAGTACAAAGACAAAACGGAAAATCTTGATATCCCTTAAATGAACATTTTGCTTTATATTTTAAAACAAGGTCGCTTGCGACCCTGTTTAATTCTTTGGTTTTTACTCCGGGTTTAACCATCTTTTCCAATGACAACATAATACCCGCTAAAATCCTTCCGCCTTCCTTCATTATTTCAATTTCTTTTTCTGTTTTTATTTTAATCATTTTTTTATTTTTTTATTTTCCAGTTCCTTTGAAATGTCTTTAAAAACATCAACCACATTTTGCTCGCCATTTACTTTCTTTATTTTTATGCCTTGTCTTTTAAATATTTCAATAATAGGAATAGTTCTGTTTTTGTATTCAACTAGTCTTTTCTTTATTGTTTCAGGATCATCCAAACCTTCTCTCTTTAATAATTTTGAACCATCAAGAGGACATATTGTTAACTTCTCTGTTTCCTTATTATACAAAATGGGATGCCGCAACAATTCGCAAATCTTCCGATGAGAGTTTCTAAAAATCGTCTCTTTGGAAGAAATCTCTATTAAAAAAACTTTAATATTTTCCTGACCATATAAATCTTTTAAAAGGGGTATTATTTTTTCTCCCTCATAAACTGTCCGTGGAGAACCAGCCAAAATCAAGCTTTTTCCCTCTTCTGCTAATTTCTTTATATTTTCTTTAACCAAAAAAGTAACAAAAGGAGGACTACACAATATACCTTGTTCCCATAATTCTTTTTCTTTTAAAACCGAGTATTTTTTACCATCTATTATAAAAACTTCTTCTAATGATTCTTTAAATTTCTGCTCTAAGATTTTACTTGTTTCAAAGTAGTAAAGATTGAATTTTTCCGCTAATAAACTGGCTTGGGTACCCTTGCCGGCGCCAGGAGGACCAAAAAGAATAATAACTTTTTTTGTTTTATTAAAAGCTTTCATATTCGTGCATTTGAAGTTGGGCTTTGATTTGACGAAGGGTTTCTAAAACAACAGAAACCACGATTAAAAGAGAAGTACCTCCAATCAAAAAAGAAAAAACATTATGAACACCTGTTAAACCGCCAATAATAGATGGCATAACCGCAATTAATCCTAAAAATAAGGCTCCAATTAACAAAACCCTATTTAAGATATAGTGAATAAATTTGGCGGTTGATTCACCAGGTCTAATGCCCAAAACAAAGCCGCCCATTTTTTGAAGATTTTGGGAAATCGTTTTTGGATCAAAAGTAACAGCTGTGTAAAAGTAAGTAAAAAGAACCACTAATACAAAGTAGAAAATACCCCTTACCCAAGAATTGTTAAAAAAAAGATAGAGGCTATGGCTAATACTTCCAACCAATCCGCCAGATCCACCCAAAAAGTTAAATATCATTTCAGGAAAAAGTAAAATAGATATAGCAAAAATGATAGGAATAACTCCGGCTGGATTAACATTCATTGGCAAATATGTTGAAACACCGCCATAAATCTTATTTCCTCTTACTCTCTTGGCATAGGAAATCGGAATATTGCGCCTTCCCTCAGTAATTAAAACCACGGCCGCAATAATAAATAAAGCCATCAAAAAGAAGAAAAAGTAATTAGTAATTTTTACTGGGTCAAGACTAATGTCCTGATAAACCTTGAAAAGATCCATTGGAAACCGAGAAACAATACCCGCAAATATTAAAAGAGAAACACCATTGCCAATTCCTTTTTCCGAAATTAGTTCTCCTAGCCACATTAAAAGTACTGTACCGGCAGTAATGGTAAAAATAGCAGTAATGGTCTGTAAAAAATCTAAAGGAGGATAAATTACGGCGTTAGACGACCTTTGAAACCAATTCAACATAGCATAAGCCTGAAGCGCGGCTAAAGGAATAGTTAATATTCTTCCATATTGCTCGAACTTTTTTCTACCCGCTTCTCCTTCTTCTTTGTACATTTTTTCTAATTGGGGGAAAATCATTGTTAAAAGCTGTAAAATAATAACCGCGGTAATATAAGGACCCAATCCCAACATAATAATAGAAAAATTACTCAAGGCGCCGCCCGTTAAAACGCTTAACATTCCCATCATTTTAAATTTGGCAAAAAACTGCTCTAAATTTTCCGCTTTAATTCCGGGAATAGGAATGTTTGCCATTAACCTAAAAATAACAAAAATAAGCAGAATAAAAAGGATTTTCTTTCTTAAATCAGCTATTTTAAAAATTTGAACAACTTTTTGATACCACATATTATTTTATTTTACTTCACCGCCGGCTTTTTCTATTTTTTCTTTGGCTGTTTTTGAGGTCTTACAATTTTCAATAATTAACTTTTTTGTTAAATTTCCTTTTGCTAAAATTTTTACCCTTGGCAGCTTTCCTTTTACTTTTTCAATTACTCCTTTACTTAAAAGTATTTCTGGATTAACCTTTTCTTCTGAATTAAACTTTTTTTCTAAAACCTCTAAATTTACCTCAACCAATGGAGATTTTTTAACCTTTGACCCAAACCTATAACCTCTTAATTTTGGATATCTTTTTATTAACTCTCTAATAATGGGGGCAAACTTCCTTCCGGCGCGAGCGCTCTGTCCTTTTATTCCTCTTCCGGAATAAGTGCCCCTTTTTCCGCCACGGCCTACTCTTTTTTTCTTTTTTAGTTTGTGTTTTGGTTTTATTTGATGAAGTTGCATAAAAATTAAAAATCTCTTTTTTTATTTTCTACTTTTTTAGTTTTTTTAAAGCCGAAATGGTTGCCTTAGCATTGTTAATCTTATTGGTTGTCCGTCCAATAATCTTTGAAGAAATGTTACTAATGCCGGCCAAAAGACAAATAACTCTCACTACTCCACCCGCCACCAAACCCCTTCCTTCTTTTTGAGGTTTTAGTATTACTTTTGCCGCCCCAAATTTTCCCTCAACCAAATGGGGAATGGTGCCGTTTATGGTTGGAATCTTTATTAAATCCTTTTTTGCCAATCTTGTCGCCTTCTCTATTGCTTGAGAAACATCCCTGCCCTTTCCTATACCAAAGCCAATCTGACCCTTTTTGTCTCCTATTATCACTGCTGCCCTAAACCGAAAACGACGTCCACCAGCCGTCATTCTTGTTACTCGGGACAAATCCAAAAGTTTAGAATCAAATGGTTCTTTTTCTTCTTTTCTTTGTGTTTCCCTTAAACCTTTTTTAAATTGTTCTTTTTCAATCGCCATATTAATATAAAATTTACCAATTAATTAAATTAATTAAAACTCCAATCCGCCCTCTCTTGCCCCATCGGCTAAATTTTTTACCCTACCATGGTATTTATAACCACCGCGATCAAAAACCACTTTTTTTATTTTTTGGGCTACTGCCTTTTTAGCAATCAACTTTCCCACCTCTTTGGCTATTTCTGTTTTTTTTACGCCCTTTTTCTTTTTAATTTCTAAATCGCTTGCGGAAACTAAAGTCTTTCCCTCTTTATCATCTATTAATTGGGCGTAAATATGCCTTAAAGACCTAAAAACACACAATCTTAAAGCGTTTTGAGTGCCAAAAACTTTTGCCCTTACTCTTTTATGTCTTCTATATCTTTTTCCTTTTTTTTCTAACATAAATTTTACGGTCAAATATATTTATTGTCTTAAATTAAAAGCGCTTTTTTAACCTGAAACCGCTCCTTGAGCGCCCGCCGCTTTCTTTCCAAGTTTTCTTCGCACCTTTTCGCCTAAATACCTTATTCCTTTGCCTTTATACGGCTCCGGCGGTCTAATCTTTCTAATTTTAGCAGCCACTTGTCCAACAAGTTCCTTATCAATTCCTAAAACAGTAACAATGTTTTTATTTATGGAAAAGTTTATACCCTCAGGCTTTTTTACCTTAACCGGATGGGAAAATCCAATTTGTAAAACCAAGTCCTCACCCTCTAAATTCGCTCTATAACCAACACCCTGAAGTTCTAACTTTTTTTCGTATCCATTAACCACCCCTTCTATCATATTAAAAATCAATGTCCTGGTTAAACCCCAAAGAGCTTTGCTTTTTTTAGTTTCTTTAACTAAACTGACAATAATCTCTTTTTCTTTCTTTTCAACTTTAATCTCTAAAGGAATTAATCTTGTTAATTCTCCTTTTTTTCCTTTTACAAAAATTTTATTTCCTTCAACTTTTACCTCTACCCCCTCTGGAATTAAAATTGGTTTTTTGCCTATTCTAGACATATATATTTTTTTAATCTCTAATCTCTGTCTATTTTTTATCTTTTATTTATTTTAACTTTTTTTAAGTTTATTAATCAAAATTTTTTAATTAAACCTACCATATTTCGCAAATTACCTCTCCCCCTAATTTCCTTTTTTTCGCTTCTTTATTTGTCATCACTCCCTTAGGGGTAGAAATTATAACAATGCCATATTTTCCTCTATTGCACTTTATATCTTTTACCGACGTATAAATTCTTTGACCGGGTTTAGAAATTCTTTTTAATCCTGAAATAGCAGGCCTTTTATCAACGTATTTTAAAATAATTTTAATAAATCTTTTTCCTTTTCTAGTTACTTTATCTAATTTATCAATAAACCCTTCTTTTTCTAAAATCTGACAGATATTATATTTTAAATTGGAAAAAGGAACAACAACCGTTTCTTTAAAGACGGCTTGAGCATTTCTTATTCTATTGAGCATATCTGTAATTGGATCAGTCATATTTTTTATTAATCTTGTTTTTTAATAAATTACCAGCTTGATTTTTTTAATCCCGGAATTTCTCCCTCGTTTGCCATTTCCCTAAAACATATCCTGCAAAGACCAAATTCTCTAAGATATCCTCTTTTGCGACCGCAACGAAAACAACGTCGCACTATCCTTGTTTTATATTTTGGTTTTTTTTTCGACTTTGCAATTTGAGCTTTAGTAGCCATATTATATTAATTTAATTTTATTTAACCTTTAATGGTAAACCCATTAATCTTAATAACTCTACGCTTTCTTCTTTGTTTCTGGCGTTCGTAACAACGGTAATTTCTAACCCAAAAACAAGTTTCATAAATTCTGGCGAAATTTCCGGAAAAACTGAATGTTCTTTAACGGGAATAGTAATATTACCTTTTTTATCAAAACATTTCAAATCAATTCCTCTAAAATCTCTAATGCGGGGAATAATAATATTAATCTTTTTTTCCAAAAAGTCATACATTTTTTGACCCCTTAGAGTAACCATTGCGCCGATTAACATTCCTTTTCTTGTTTTAAATCCGGCAATTGACTTTTTCGCTTTGGTTAAAACAGGTCTTTGTCCGGTAATTAAAGCCAAATCATTTAAAACATTTTCACAAATTTTTCTTTGTTCGTCTGATGTTTTTCCCACTATTAATTTTCCTATGCCGGTATTAACTACAATTTTTACAATTTTTGGCACAGCCATCTTATTTTTGTAACCGAATTTTTCTATCATCTTGGGCACTATTTCTTTTTTGTATTTTTCTTTTAATCTTATCATATTAATTAAATTTAAACCGATTATTTTTTAACGTTTTCATTTCTTATATTTCCTGATTACATTTTTTACATATTCTAAATTTCTTCTTTCCTTCTTCTATTATCTTATATCCTACCCTTGTTGCTTCCTTACATTTTGGACAAATAATTTTGACTTTTGAAACATGTAATAAACTGGGCACTTCAATAATTTGACCCTTTTCCCCTGCTCTTTTGGGTTTTATATGTTTTTTCCTTAAATTAACGCCCTCCACTATCACCCTCCTTTCTTGAGGTAAAACCTCAATAACTTTTCCTTTTTTTCCCTTGTCTTTTCCTGAAATTATAAGAACTTGATCTCCTTTTTTTATTTTCATATAATCTTACCTAATTTTTTATTCTATTTATTTATATTTTTTTTATATAATATCTACTGCCAAATTAACTATTTCTTCAAAACCTTTTTCTTGCAACTCTCGCGGAATAGGACCAAAAATTCTTCCGCCCTTTGGTTTTTTCCCGCTTTCTAAAACAACAACTGAATTATCGTCAAATCTAATATAAGAACCGTCTTTCCGGCGATAATTTCTTCTTTGCCTTATTACCACCGCTTTAACCACATCATGTTTTTTTACCAACCTTCTCGGCTCTGCTTCTTTTACCGTACCCACAATAATATCTCCAATTTGGGCGTATTTTTTGTGACTACCGCCCAACACCCTAATACATTGAATTAATTTTGCCCCTGAATTGTCTGCTACTTCTAACATTGTTCTTGGTTGAATCATAAACTTTAAGTAAAATAAAAATTTATAAATTATTAAATGTCAAAATAAAATGTTAAATCTGATATTTAAATTGTTATTCTGTTTTTGATTTTTAGTTTTTAACCTTTAAACTTTTCCTATTACTCTAAATTTCTTATCTTTGCTAATGGGTCGACATTCTTCAATTATAACCATGTCTCCTGTTTTAAAATCCCCCTTATCTTTTTTATCGTAATGAGCTTTATACTTTTTGTGAACCTTATATCTTCTTTTATATTTGGGGTGTTCCTTTATTCTCTCCACTTCAACAACCAATGTTTTTTCCATCTTGGTTGATACCACCATACCTTTTAATTTTTTCTTTGCCATATTTTTAAATTTTTACTTTTGATTTTTTACTTCTTTATTTTTATTATCTTTATTGTTAATTACTGTCAATATCCGGGCCACATCTTTCTTTATTTCTCTGATTTTTCTCACATTTTTCACTTTTCCCGAAGCCAAATCAAAACGAAGCTTTCGCAATGTTTCCCTGTAATCTCCCAAAATTTTTTCTAATTCTTTTAAGGACTTTTCTTTTAATTCTTTGGTTTTCATAATTTAAACTTATTTAAACATTTACCAAAATTATTAATATTAATCTTCTCGGATTACAAATTTTGTTTTTATTGGAAGTTTATCGCCTGCTTTTTTTAACGCCTCCCTTGCTTCTTCTTCTTTTATTCCATCTATTTCAAAAATAATTCTTCCCGGTCTTATTGGAAAAACATAATGGTCAACCGAACCCTTTCCCCCTCCCATCGGAACTTCGGTTCCTTTATTTGTAACGGGTTTATCCGGAAAAACCCTAATCCAAAGTTTTCCTCCCTTTTTTAAATATCTAATAACCATTCTCCTTGCCGCTTCAATTTGGCGGCTGGTAATCCATTTTGTTTCAAGTGACTTTAAACCATAACTCCCGAAAGCAAGACGAATCGCTCTTCTTTCAACTCCCTTTGATCTTCCCTTTTGCCATTTTCTATATTTTACTTTTTTGGGCATTAAAATTGCCATATTTTTTTATATAAATTTTTTTAAAATTTTTAGAATTTTTCTCCTTTATAAAGCCAAACCTTTACTCCTATTACTCCATAGGTGCAATAAGCCTCTGCTCTTGCATAATCAATATCTGCCCTAATGGTTTGACGAGGAAGACGACCAATGCTTAACCAATCTCTTCTGGCAATTTCGTTTCCATCTAACCGACCCGCAACTTCTATTCTTGCCCCTTTAACTTCTCTTGATGCTTCAATTTTACTTAAAGCTTGTTTTATTACCTTTTTGTAGGGAACCCTTTTTTCTAATTGCTGGCTAATCCACTGGGCTGATAAGATAGCAGACGCCCAAGGGTTTTTAACTTCTCTAATTTCAATTCTAATAGAATTTTTACGATCCCCGTTATTAATTTTCAATTTCTTCTCTAATTCTTTTCTTAAATTCTCTACACCCTCACCCCCTCGGCCAATAACAAGACCTGGTTTGGCGGTGGAAATTATAATATTTGTTCTATTTGAAAGCCTCTCAATTTCTATTTTCTCAATCCCAATTTTCCCCAACTTTTCTTTTAAAAATTCTCTAATTTTAAAATCTTCTTCTAATGTCTTTTTAAAGTCTTTATAAAACCCCCGCGAACTCCAATCATTAACCTCTTTTGTTCTATATATTTTTGGATGGACTTTATGTGTCATATTATATTTATATTATCAAAATTAGAAAGCTTTTCTTCTAAAAAACCTTTTAACCCCTTTTGTTTTTTGAACCTTTAGAGGCTCTTTTTTAATTTTATCGTCTTTTTTTTGCTCGCTTTTTTCTTCTTCTTTTAAACCTATTTCTTTCTTTACTTCTTTTAAGGTTTTTCCTTCTTCCCTAATAATACTTACTTTTTCTTTACTATTTTTTTCTTTTGTGGTTTCTTTTTCCTTTTTAACGGCTTTAACGCTTCCGGAATTTATTTCATCTAAAACGAGGGTAATATGAGAAGTTTTTTTCTGAATTTCACTGGCAACGCCCCGCGCTCTTGGCATCCACCTTTTGTATTTTGGCCCTTCGTCAACAGTAATTTTTGAAATATATAAATCAACAGGATTCATTTGAAAATTTTGTTTGGCGTTAGCTATAGCGCTATTTAAAAGTTTAAGTAATGGTTTGGCAGCCTTTTTTATTGTAAAATTTAAAACCGTCTGAGCTTCTTGTACTCTTTTTTTTCGGATTAAATCTGCTACCAAACGAACCTTTCTTGGAGCTATCCGCAAATTTTTTAATTTAACAGTAACCGCCATAATGTAATTTGAAATTTAAAACATTTAAAATTAAGACGCAGATGATTTTAACTTTTCCGCTTCGCGTTGGGCTGCCTTTTGTTCTTGTTCCCTTTGCATTCTCCCTCCATGTCTTAAAAACTTAGTACTTGGAGAAAATTCCCCTAATTTGTGACCAACCATATCTTCAGTTACTTTAACGGAAACAAAATCCTTACCATTATGAACTGCAAAAGTAAACCCAACCATCTCGGGAATTATTGTACAATCCCTTGCCCATGTCTTAATAACAACGCTTTTTCCTTCTTCTTTCTGCTTTTTTACTTTCTTTAACAACTTTTCATCTACGTATGGACCTTTTTTTAAACTTCTTGTCATAATTTTAATTTCAAATAAAAAATTTTTTATTTTTTCTTTCTTCTTTGAATAATGTATTTATCTGTCCATTTCTTTTTTCGGGTTTTAACCCCCAAAGCATGCTTTCCTGTGGGTGTTTTAGGATATCTTAATCCAATCGGAGTTTTTCCTTCACCACCGCCATGGGGATGATCACAGGGATTCATTGCTGAACCGCGGACAGTCGGCCTTATTCCTTTTAAACGAGAACTGCCCGCTTTCTTTATTATTTCATAACGCCATTCTGGATGAGAAACTGCTCCTATTGAAGCAAAACAATCACCTGAGACCATTCTTATCTCTTTTGAGGGCATTTCTAAATGAGTATATTCTCCCTCATGGGCTAAAACCTTAGCAAATGCACCGGCCGATCTTGCCAACCTTCCGCCCCTCCCGGGAATCAATTCAATATTATAAACCATCACGCCAACAGGAATATTTTTTATTTTCATTCTGTTGCCTGTTTTAATTTCTGCTTTCTCGGCACAAATAATCCTGTCTTCTAATTTTATTCCATCGGGAGCCAATATGTAGCGCTTGTCTTTATCTTCATATTCTAAAAGACAAAGAAAGGCTGTCCGATAAGGGTCATATTCCAAAGCAACAACTCTTGCCGGAATGTTAATTTTCTCCTCGCCAAAATCAACAATTCTGTACATTTTTTTTACCCCTCCGCCCTTATGTCGAACCGTTATTCTTCCTGTATTATTTCTTCCCGCCTTTTTCTGTAAATTTAAAAGCAGATTTTTTTCCGGTTCTTTTTTTGTTAATAATGGATATTTCATAATGTAATTTTTCTTTTTATCTTGGCATTATTTCAATTTTTTGACCCTTTTTTATTGTAACAATCGCTTTTTTATATCCTTTTTTCCAGCCAAAACGTGCTCCTAATCTTTTGCTTTTTTTAGGAATATTAATGGTTCTAACTTTTATTACCTCAACGCCATATAAACCTTCTATTGCCTTTTTAATTTCATTTTTATTTGCTTTTTGAAAAACCTTAAAAACATACTTATCTTCCTCGTTAAGTTTTGTTGACTTCTCTGTAATATGGGGCATTTCCAAAACCCTATAAGCTTTATCAAAAATCACCTCTTTTTTTGTTTCAGGTAAAAAAGATTTTTCTTCTAACTTTTCTCTTTTTTCTTTCTTTTCTTGCTCTTTCTCTTTTTTTTCCTGTTTTTTTTCATCTCTTTCTTTTTCTTTACCTTTTTCTTTCTCGATTCCAACCTGAGAACCTGTTTCTCCTTTTTTCTTTTTTTTGAAAATATCTAAAAAACTCATAATATTATATTAATCCTTTAAAAATGTGTTTTTTAAAATATCTATTGATTCTTGTAGTATTACAATATACTTATAATTTAATACTGTTAAAACATTTAAATCCTTTGCTTGAATTGTCGCAACCTTGGAAATATTTCTAGACGCTTTAATTATCTTCTCATCCATTTTTGGTAAAACAATAAGTCCAGAACCATTTTTTAAAAATAACTTATCTAAAATTTCTTTCATTAATTTGGTTTTTGGTTCTTTTATTTCCAATTTATCTAAAATCAAAAGAAAATTATCCTTTAATTTCGCCGATAAAGCCATAAACAACGCCTTTCTTTTCATTTTTTTGGGAATTCTTTTTTTAAAAACCTCTTTTCCAGTCGGTCCAAAAGTAACTCCCCCTCCTTTCCAAATCGGCGAACGAATTGAACCATGTCTTGCCCTTCCCGTACCTTTTTGCCGCCATGGCTTTTTTCCTCCTCCCCTTACCTCAGACCTGTCCTTTGTTTTGGCAATTTTTTTTCTTTGGTTAGCCATTTGAACCAAAACCACCTGATGAATCAAATCAAAATTAACAGAAACATCAAACATCTCCTTTGGCAATAATATCTCATTTACCCTCTCTCCTTTTTGATTATATAATGGAACTTTCATAAATTTTAATTTTCACTTACTATCTCTAAAATAGCGGACCTGCAACCGGGCACCGCTCCTTTTAAAACTAATAAATTTTCAACTGGATCAATCTTTACAACTTTTAAATTTTTTACCGTAACTCTTTCTGTCCCCATTCTTCCCGGCATTTTTTTTCCCTTAATAACGCGCTGAGGAAATCTACATCCAATTGAACCAATTGATTTTTCTTCGTGTTTGGTCCCATGTGTGGGTGACCTTCCTTTAAAATGCCATTTCTTTACCGCGCCGGCAAACCCTTTGCCCTTGGAGGTTCCGGAAACTTTTACTAAATCCCCTTCTTTAAAAACAGAAACATCTATTTTCTCTCCTACATTAAGTTTTAAATTAGAAACCCTAAATTCCTTTAAATATTTATATGGTCTGTCTTTTTGCGGTTTTTTTACTTTTTTTTTCTTTAAATTTAAAAAACCCAATTGAACCGCTTCATAACCATCTTTTTCTTTTGTTTTTACTTGGGTAACATAACAAGGTCCCGCTTCAATTAAAGTAACCGGTATAACATTTCCTTTTTCGTCAAACATTTGGCTCATTTCTATTTTTTTACCAAGAATAAATTTCATATAAATTTTTTATAACTAATAATAAAAAATGCTAAAAAGTCAAACTAAATGCGAATCTGCAAATATTTGCAGATTCGCATTTAGTTAACAGACAAACAATCTATGACTTTATCTCAATATCAACTCCCACTGGCAAGGTCAAGTTCATTAGGGCTTCAATTAAATCTGGATGCGGGTTAAAAATATCAATCAATCGCTTGTGGATTCTCCTTTCAAATTGTTCCCGCGAATTCTTATGGACAAAACTGGAACGATTTACTGTATACTTTTTAATTTCTGTTGGTAAAGGAATTGGACCAGCAACTTCTCCCCCATACCTTAAAGCCGTCTCCACAATTTGTTTAGCACTGTTATCAATCACTCTATAATCATAAGATTTAAGCTTTATTCTAAGCCTTGATTTAACCTCTTCTCCTATAACTGCTTTTGTTTCTTTCTTTTGATCCTTTACTGGCATTTTCTTTATTTATTTTATTGAAAATTGTTCTTTTTTTGCTTTATTATTTATTTTGTAATTTTTACTACCACGCCCGCGCCCACTGTTTTTCCGCCTTCTCTAATCGCAAACCTTTGTTTCTCTTCAAGCGCAACTGGTACAATTAGTTTTATTTTCAAATTAACTGTATCTCCTGGCATAACCATTTCGGTTCCTTCGGGCAAAGTAACTTCGCCGGTTACATCGGTTGTTCTAATATAAAACTGGGGTTTATATCCTTTGAAAAAAGGAGTATGACGACCACCTTCTTCTTTGGTTAACACATAAACTTCAGCTTCAAATTCAGTATAAGGCCTAATACTTTTTGGCGCAGCTAAAACCTGACCCCTTTCTACATCTTCCTTTTTTAAACCCCTCAACAAAATTCCTACATTATCACCAGCTCTCCCTTCATCTAATATCTTATTAAACATTTCAATACTTACTGCTGTTGTTTTAACAATTTCTTCCTTTAAGCCAATAAGTTCTACCTCATCATTTGGTTTTATCACTCCCCTCTCAATTCTGCCTGTTGCCACTGTTCCGCGTCCCTCGATAGAAAAAACATCTTCAATCGCCATCAAAAATGGTTTATTTATTTCTCTTACTGGCTCGGGAATATATTTATCCAAAGTGTCAACTAAATCTAAAATAGGTTTTACCGCCGGATCATCTGCTGATTTAGCTTCTAAGGCTTTTAGGGCAGAACCCCTTATTACTGGAATTTCGTCTCCGGGAAATTCATATTTTTTCAAAAGTTCTCTTATTTCTGATTCCACCAGGTCAACAATTTCCGCATCGCTAACCTGGTCAACCTTGTTTAAAAATACTACTATTGAAGGAATACCAACTTGGCGAGCAAGTAAAATATGTTCTCTTGTTTGAGGCATTGGACCATCTACTGCCGAAACAACTAAAATTGCGCCATCCATTTGAGCAGCGCCGGTAATCATATTTTTAATATAGTCGGCATGACCCGGACAATCAATATGGGCATAATGCCTTTTTTCTGATTCATACTCCAAATGAGAAACAGAAATAGTCAAACCCCTTGCCTTTTCTTCCGGCGCAGCATCAATTTGATCTACGCTCCTTTCCTGAACCTTTAAACCCTTTAACTTTAGAGTATGAAGTATTGCCGCTGTTAAAGTGGTTTTTCCATGATCCACATGACCAATGGTTCCTACATTAACGTGTGGCTTGCTTCTTTCAAATTTTTCTTTTACTGCCATAATATAATAAATCTTAAATCCTCATATCTAAATCCTAACTTTTTAAAAATTATTTTTAAATTTTAATTGGTTTTTAGGATTTAGGATTCGGATTTAAAATTTTTAATTTTTTTTAAATATTTTTTTAATTTTTTAAAAAATTATTATATTTTCTATATTATTAGATTATAATAATCTTGTCAATATGATTGTCAATATATGAAGCAAAAAATTACTGTCTTTTTCCTTCAATGATTTCTTGGGCAATATTTACCGGAACCTCTTCGTAATGATCAAATTCCATTGTAAAGGTTCCTCTTCCTTCGGTTAACGACCGCAAACTGGTAGCATAACCAAACATCTCAACAAGCGGAACCTTTGCATCAATAACTTTTAAATTTAAGCGATCCTTTGTTTCTTCTATTTTTCCCCTTCGCGCAGACAAATCTCCAATAGCATCTCCAAAAAAATCAGAAGGAACAATAAGTTCAACCTTCATTATTGGTTCAAGCAACACTGGTTTTGCCTTTTTTACTGCTTCTTTTAAGGCGATTGAAGCGGCAATTTTGAAAGCGTTTTCAGAAGAATCAACTTCATGATAAGAACCATCATATAAAGTCACCTCACAATCTGTTATTGGATAACCAGCAATCACTCCTTTGTCTGTTGCTTCTTTTACCCCCTTTTCTATAGCTGAAATAAATTCTCTGGGAATAATGCCACCCTTGATTTCATCAATAAATTTAACTCCCTTTCCTCTTTCTTGTGGTTTTACCCTCAACCACACATGACCATACTGACCTCTACCACCCGACTGTCTAATATATTTTCCTTCTGCTTCGGCTTGATCTTTTATTGTTTCTTTATAAGCCACTTGGGGCCTTCCCACTGAAGTTTCAACCTTAAATTCTCTTTTTAATCTATCTACCAGAATGTCCAAATGAAGCTCTCCCATTCCGGAAATAATAGTTTCACCAGTTTCTAAATCGCTTTTTACTTTAAAAGTTGGATCTTCGTCTGATAATCGTTTTAACGCTAAACTCATTTTCTCTTGATCTTGCTTTGTTTTTGGTTCAATCCGAATAGAAATCACTGGTTCAGGAAAACTAATCTGTTCCAGAACAATTGGACTTGACTCATCGCACAAAGTATGACCAGTTTTTGTATTTTTAAGACCAACAGTGGCAGCAATATCGCCGGCAAAAACCTCTTTTACCTCCTCCCTCTCGTTGGCGTGCATTCTTAAAATTCTTCCAATTCTTTCTTTTTCATTTGTTGTAGAATTTAAAACATAAGAACCAGCTGTCAAATTCCCTGAATAAACCCGAAAATAAGTAAGAGTTCCCACATAATGATCGGCAGCTATTTTAAAAGCTAAGGCGCAAAATTTTTCATCGTCTGACGCTTTTCTTTCAACCTCTTGACCAGATTGAGGATTTATTCCCTTAACCGCCGGCATATCCTTTGGGCTAGGAAGGTAGTAGCAAACACCGTCTAAAAGGAGTTGAATACCCTTATTTTCTAGGGCCGCCCCGCAAAAAACAGGAATAAGCTTATAATCTAAAACTGCTTTTCTTAAAATTTTCCTTAATTCATCTAATTGAATTTCTTTCCCCTCCAAATAACTTTCCATTGCCTTTTCGTCTTCAGCAACAATTTTTTCAAGCATCGTCATCCGCCATTTTTTTGCTTTCTCAATTAAATCATTGGGTATTTCTTCTTCTTTAACAATCTGGCCAAAGTCTCCTTCAAATTTTATGGCTTTCATTTTTAATAAATCAATTACCCCTTCGTGTTTGTCTTCTTCACCAATAGGAATTTGCAAAGCCACTATATTGGGTGAAAGTTTTTCTAATATTGATTTAAAACTATTTTCAAATGAAGCGCCAATCCTATCTAATTTATTAATAAAACAAAGCCTTGGCACCTTAAATTTATCTGCCTGACGCCATACTGTTTCAGATTGTGGTTCAACGCCAACAACGCCGTCAAAAACAACTATTGCGCCGTCTAAAACACGCAAAGACCTTTGAACCTCGGCAGTAAAATCAATATGCCCCGGAGTATCAATAAGATTAATTCTATATTCGTTTCCTTTCTCGCGCTTTAAATCTGAAGGTATCCAAAAACAAGTAGTAGCAGCAGCAGTAATAGTAATACCCCTTTCTCTTTCTTGTTCCATCCAATCCATAATTGCCTGACCATTATGCACTTCGCCAATTTTATGAGAAACGCCTGTATAAAAAAGAATCCGTTCACTAACGGTTGTTTTTCCTGCGTCAATATGGGCAATAATGCCTATATCGCGAACTCTTTCAATGGGATAAAGTCTGGGCATAAAAGTTAACTTTAATTTTTAAATTTTTTATTTTTTATTATAATTTTTTATTATAAATTGTTTAATTGAAAATTATTGAAAAATTGAAAATTAAAAATTGTAAATTGCAAATTAATATAGTTTGTTTACCAACTAAAATGGGCAAAAGCCCTATTAGCTTCAGCCATTTTGTGAGTATCGTTTTTCTTTTTAATTGCCCAACCAGTATTATTGGCAGCATCTATTATTTCTTGGGCTAATTTTTCTTTCATTGGTTTTCCTTTTTTTGCTTTAGCGCCCAAAATAATCCAACGCATAGCCAAGGTTATTTTTCTTTCACCTTTTACCTCTACTGGTACCTGATAGTTTGCGCCTCCGATTCTTTTGGATTTTACTTCTAATAATGGCGCTGCGTTCTTTAGGGCATTTTCAAAAATTTCTAAGGGTGGTTTTTTTACCTTTTTTTCTATAATAGAAAAAGCATTATAAACAATTTTAGCAGCTATTGTCTTTTTTCCCCGCCTCATTACCTGATTGATAAATTTCGCAACCAAAACATTATTATAAACAGGATCGGGTAAAATGGTTTTTTTCTTAAATTTCTTCATATCTCAAAATTATTTTGCTTTTTTCTCTTTTTTTGCCCCGTATTTGCTTCGGCCCTGTTTTCTATTTTCCACTCCGCCCGTATCTAACGCTCCTCTTACTATGTGATATCTTACGCCCGGCAAATCTTTTACCCTTCCACCCCTAACCAAAACAATAGAATGCTCCTGCAAATTATGTCCTTCTCCGGGAATATAAGCAGTAACCTCCATTCCATTAACCAATCTTACCCGCGCCACCTTTCTTAGAGCTGAATTCGGCTTTTTTGGAGTAGTGGTAAAAACCTTCAAACAAACTCCTCTTTTAAATGGAGAAAAATATTCCACTGGTCTATTTTTTTTAAAATTAAAACCAAAGGTTAAAGCCGGCGTCTTATCTTTTGACAACCTTTTCTTTCTTCCTTTTTTAATAAGTTGACGAATTGTGGGCATAAACTTTTAATTTAATAAAAATAAAATTAAGAAAGCGCCACGCGCTTACTTTTTAAGTTAGCAAATTAATTAAAAATTGTCAATAAAAATTCAAAAATCAAATCTCAAAAATACAATAATAATATAATACAATAATACAATTTCTAATTCTCAATCTTCAAAATCTAATTCTCAATCTTCAAATTCTTTGAACCCCCCTGCCAAAAAATCTACGATCGTGTAAATTTTGTCAGGGGTGGTAATTTAACAATTTTAATTTAATTTAATATTTTTTAATTAATTTTTAAGTACTTTTATTTTTTAATATTTTTGATTATTTTTTAATTACTTTTAATATCATTTCGTTTAAAATTTTACAGTGATAATTTTCCAATTTATAATATTAACTCCTTATAATATTAACTCCGATTTTTTAACTATACCTGTCCGCCACTACTGAAGCAATATAAGACTCTGGTTTAATTTTTGGCTCAAAACCATTACCCCGAATAAGTCCAGTAAGTTCTCTTACCATATCTTTTGTTTGACCATTTTCGCCAATATCAGCGTGAATATAACGAAACTGATATTGAAAAGTTAAATCATTAAAACTTAATTTTTTTATTCTTTTTTTAAAATTTTCCCTTAAAAATAAAGCCAAATCGCAAGACAATAAAACCTCTTGTAAAATTCTGTTTCTCCAGTGTCTAAACCTTTTATTTTCGTTTTCCGGGTATTTTATTTTTTTTAAAAAAAACCTGCCTCCTTCTCCCAATCTTAAAATTGCCACCACTACTGGGAAGGTAGGATCTTTCCCCGAAGAAGAATCGCAACCCACAATAATATCGTAAAACTTCTCGGGTTTTTCTTTAATGTAACCAATCATTTCTTCTAATACCTCTTTCATTGATAAATTTCCCCGGGTTGGATTATAAAATTGTCCACAAAAAATATCTTTTATTATCATATTTTATTCTCGTAAAAATATAATAGAAAAGTTTAACAAATTTTCCTTATAAGATTAACAAATTCTTTTGCGTTTAAAGAAGCGCCACCCACTAAAAGACCCTGTAAACCCGCCTCTTTAATATAACCTATCCCATTTCTACTATTAACGCTTCCGCCATAAAGAATTGGAATTTTTTGGGCAAAATTAATACTGTTATAAATTTTTGAAATAATTTTTTTAATTACCAGTCCCATTTTTTGCGCCTCTTCAAAATCGCATGGCTTTCCTGTACCAATTGCCCAAACAGGTTCATAGGCAATAAAAAGTTTTAACTTTTCAATTTTTTGCCTTGAAATTTTTTTTAAAGCTCCTTCAATCTGTTTTTTTAAAATACTTTCTGTTTCTCCTTTTTCCCTTTCATTTTGGGTTTCTCCAACACACAAAATAGGAAATAATTTTAATTCCAGGGCCGCTTTTAATTTTTTATTTATCATTTCTTCGTTTTCTCCAAAATATCGCCGCCTTTCTGAATGGCCCACGATTACATATTGACACTTTATATTTTTAAGCATCGCCCCGGAAATCTCGCCGGTATATGCGCCTATTTCTTCCCAAAAAAGGTTTTGGGCCCCCAATTTTAAATTGTTAGAACTTAAATTCTGAAAATTAGAAATAAATACAAAAGGAGGACATATCACTACTTCTGCTTTTTTAATATTTTTTAATCCCCTTTTTACTGAATTAAAAAGTCTTTTAGCTTGGGCTAAATTTAAAGGATTCATTTTCCAATTTGCCACAATTAAAGGTTTCATAACATTAAACTTAAATATTCCTTAAATATTCTGCTGCTTTCTCCGGCTCAATGGTTGAAATTTCTATTTTTGTGCCCAGTTCAAAACCGGCAGAAATGCTTGTTTTTGGCAAAATTGTCCAATGCCAATGATAGTAATCATAATTTAAACTATCGCAGGGAGCAGTATGTAAGTAGAAATTGTAATCAGGATTAGTAAGGCCTTTATAAATTTTATATAAAACCTTTTTAAAAGCTTCGGCTAAATTCCATTTTTCTTCTTCTTTTATTTCTTCAAAATAAGGAAAATGTTTTTTGGGTGAAATTATTACTTCAAAAGCAGTTTTAGAAGCAAAAGGACACATTGCTAAAAAATCAGCATTTTCAAAAACAATTCTTTTTTTTATCTTTCTTTCCCATTCATTTAAAACGCAATAAATACACTCGTGTTCCTTCTCATAATATTCTTTCGCCCTTTTTAATGCCGCCTGAAGATCTATATCAATTAATGGCGCGGTAATAATTTGAGAATGAGGATGACTAATTGAAGCGCCAGCCTGAAAACCATGATTATGAAAAATAGAAATATAATTAACAAATTTTTTACCTTTTAACATTAAATATCTTTTTTGGTAAACATCAATAACCTCTTTTATTTTTTCTATTGAAAATTGAGCAAGGTGCTTATTGTGGTCTTTGGTAATAACCACCTCGTGAAAACCAACAGCATTCATTTTTTTATGTAACTTCCCTTCTATTTGTTCGTTTAACTCATCATAAGGAATAAAGGCAGGATATTTATTTGGTACAACAATAGTAGTCCAATTGTTATTGGTGTTTATATTAGCGCTTATTACTTCTTTTCCATTATTAAAAGCAAGAATTGGCTCTCCTTGTTTGTCTAAATTACAAAAAGGACAATCTTTTTGGGAAATCTTTTTCCCCTTTTCTTTTTCTTTTTTAAACATTTCTGGTCTTTTTGCCCGACCAGTGGCTATTACTACCCAATCACCGCCCACTCTGTCCATTCTTAATTCTGAAGGGAATTTTATTTTTTGTGGTTTTTTTGCCATTAACTTTATTTTACCCCTTTTTTAAAATTTTACAACTTTATCTTTTTATGTTTCTTTGTTATTAATCAAAAAAACAAGCTGTCTTTTAAAGACAGCCTGAAATTGGACTATTTACCGTAAGCGTTTACCAAAAAAAGGCGGTTAGGTTTTCCATTCTTTCGTCTATGACGAAAGGGATGATAATGTTTTTTTTGTAACTTCCTTATTTTATCTTTGTTTTTGGGACTCGGTCCCCTATGCAAACTGAAATTTTTCTCAATTGGAGATAAGTCTTTAAGTCTAATAGTCATTCCATCATCTACAAACAGATGTTTTTTCATATCTGCCTCTTTCTTTGGTTAGTTTTAAAGAACTAAAAGGAACTAATATATATTTTATTGCCTTTTAAAAATTTGTCAATAAAATTCCAATACGTAATATTAAACTTTGTGGACCTAGGCAGAATCGAACTGCCGTTTCTGCTTTGCAAAAGCAGTGTTCTACCATTAAACTATAGGCCCGACATTTTAATTTTTAATTATTAACAAAAACCTCTGTTCCTTTTTTTGATATTTTAAATTTTACTACTTTTGCCCCCAATTTTTCAATCCCAGAAGAAATAATTTCTTTTTTTTCAATTGGCACAAAAGTAATCATAAATCCTCCAGCGCCCGCTCCACACACCTTAGAACCAATAGCGCCCAACGATTCCGCTCCCTTAATAATTTTTTCTATTTTTGCGTTTGTTACATTTTTTGCCATTTTTTTCCTTGCCTCCCATTCTTTTTTAAGAAGTTTTCCAAAACTTTTCAAATCGCCCCCTCTTAAAGCATCTCTCATTTCAAAAGCAATACTTTTTATTGTTTTTAAATTTGAAATTGTTTCTTTTTTTCCATCAATATAGTTTTTAAGCATTTGCCAGTTTGTAATGGCTGAGGCACGAGAAATACCAGTAAAAGAAAGAATAATTCTTGATTCGAGGTTTTTTATAATCTCTTCATTATATAAAGATTCAACCTCGTTTTTATCTACCCTAAACCAAATGGCATTTATTCCGCCATAAACTGCCGCATAATAATCCTGCTTTCCGGTAGGAATTCTAATTTCTTGAGCCTCTAAATTAGCTCCAATATTAATTATTTCTTCTGAACTATATTTTTCGCCAATTAAACGATTTAAAGCAAAACTTAAAGCAATTAAAAGTGAAGAGGAACCGCCCAGTCCAGACCCCTTCGGCGCCTGATGTTTCACTTTTATTTCTAAAAAACCTTCGTTTTGAGGAAGGTAAAACCTAACAATCCGCGCTAAAAATCCCAACCTTCCCAAAGGATTAAGTTTTTCTTTCGACAAAACGTATATTTTTTCTCCTGTTGTTTCTGAAATTATTGAAATTCCCGGTTTACTCGTTCTTGTTATTTCCACCTCGTTGTAAATTTCAATCGCCGCGTTAATAGTTAATCCCTCATTTTCAAAAATGTATAAAGGATAAATATCAATTGTGCCGCCGGCAAAATCCACTCTGGTTGGAGATTGGGCAAATATTTTTGAAGGGTTTTTCATTTTATTTCTTATTTCCCATTAATAAGCCATAATAAGCCATTTTTGTTGGCGTCTTTTACATCTTTTGATTTTTTTACTTAACCAATTTTAAGAGTTGGTTAATCTTTTTCCTTGTTTCTGGTCCCACATATCCTGTTCCCCTAACCAGCCCAAATGGCCCTAAAATTTCAGAAGCATACTTTTCTTGAAAACGAATTACTGCTAATTTTGTTAAAGAAAGAAAATTCCCGCTTATTATTCCCTCGGGATAAATATCTTTGCCTTGCGTTTTTAAAAAATATTGAAGGCACCTTACTTCTTGATTATTCCTTAATCCGAAATAAAGATCGCTATTTAATTGAAAACATAAAAACTCTTGATTTTTTCCTAAAATTTCCTGAATTTGAGATTGAACCCTGTTAATTTCTTCTTTTAAAAATTCAATTTTAGCCAAAAGCTGCTTAATCACTTCATCTTCGCTTGATCTTTCAATTGAAGCTTTCCATGAAAAAAAGTAGTAAGAAGAAACATCAGAAGAAGTTTCTGTTTTCTGAACTAAAGAAGGAATAATAACCACCCCGTTAATTTCTGTTCCAAAATTTTCTATTCGCGTTTCTGCCTTTCTTTCTTTGTTTAATTCAAAAAACCTAACATTATAACCACCAGCACGATTAATAATAATATAAGAAACTCTAAAATCTGTATCTTGTCCAGCTACAAAACTAAGTTTTAAGGTTCCTCCACCGCCAATAATTTTATACCAATTACCTGTCCATCTCTTGGTTAGGTCGCTAAAAAACAAACTGCTTTCTCCGCTTAAAGGAAGAAAGTTAATGCGGGGTATAATATGAAAATTTTTTAAGTTTTTGTTCAAATAACAATATTTCAACCCATAATTGCAATCGTTAATTAAAACCGTTATTGTCCAATCGGTAAAAATCTGTGAAAAATCTTCTTTAAAATTATTTTTTTTCAAAGCGTAATTTATACTTTCTATTCCAGTTTTAGAAGAACGTAAAGAATCTACCAAAATAACCACGCCATACTGATCAACAAGATATTGGGTAAAAAGATTTACAATGGCATAATCGCTTTTCTTGTTTTGCCATTCAATTAACGAATCAGAAGGATTATCAAGAAAATCGCGAATCCTTCTTTCCAAATTACTGCCCTCTAAAACATCATCATAACCCAAAAGAGTTGAAATATAATCTGCCCTCGCCTCATTTAACCATGTTTCTTCTGTCACATTATTAATTCTTTCTTTCCAGTTAAAGGTCACCAAATGCATAAATTCATGAGCCAAAAAACCTTTTATCAAAGGACTATCAATATATTTGCTGTTTAAATAAAGCATTTCCCTTTCGTTTGAATCCGCCACCTGAAGTTTAAAATATTCATCGTTTGAGCGAAAATAGCCGCCAAAGCTTTCAGCCATTGGATGAATCAAAAGAGTAATTTGTGGCTTATTGTCAATCCCGGGCGTCCATTCAGAACCAAAAACATTAACAATAGTAGGATAAATTTTTTGATCAAACTCTTGGGATAAAATATCTAAGGATTTCTGGATTTCATTTTTTTTATCCTGAGAATTAAAATTCCACCAGTCCTCATCAATATAGAAAAAAAGTCTCGGACTTGTTTTAACTAAAACTGCTGTTAGTTGTTTCCTGTTTGAAAGATCGTAAGATGAATCAATAAAAAAGCTTTGCGTGTCACCCACTTTATCGGCCAAAACAGAATTTGTCATTCCGAAAAAAAACAATATTAAAAAACTAATTAAAAAAACAATTTTTTTCATTTATATATTCGTTTTACCTTTTAATTTTGGTATTCTAATTTTAACATTTTTTGTACGAAGGGACAATCTCTTTAAGGATTTCAATTATTTCTTTTTTATTATTTTTTTTAACAACTTCTTTTAACTTGTCTAATCCCATATTTAAAGTTTTTTCATCAACCGGCAAAGAACAAGTTATAAAGATTTTCTGATGACGAGTCGCAATTGTTCCTTCTTCAGCTGTTAAAATTTCCTCAAATATTTTTTCACCCGGCCTTAAACCAGTAAAAACAATAGGAATATCTTTGTCCGGCTCTAGTCCTGACAACTTTATCATTTCTTTGGCTAAATCCAAAATTTTAATCGGTTTTCCCATATCCAAAACAAAAATTTCTCCTCCTTTACCAATAGAGGCGGCTTCTAAAACTAAAAGACAAGCTTCCGAAGTGAGCATAAAGTATCTTTTCATTTCCGGGTGGGTAACTTCTATTGGTCCTCCTTTTTTTATTTGTTCTCTAAAAATGGGAATAACGCTTCCCCGACTGTCTAATACGTTGCCAAATCTTACGGAAATAAACTTGGTTTTTTCTTTTTGGTTAAGGGCTTGACAAATCATTTCGCCCGCTCTTTTTGTCGCCCCCATTACTGAACTAGGATTTACCGCCTTATCAGTAGAAATAAAAATAAATTTTTCCGTCCCGTCTTTTATAGCAGTTTTGGCAACCACTTCTAATCCAAAAATATTGTTTTTCACAGCTTCCTCAGGCTGGTTTTCCATTAATGGCACATGTTTATACGCCGCGGCGTGAAAAACAATATCTGGTCTAAATTTCTCAAATATCTCTTCTATTTTTTCCTTGTCTTGAATATCCGCTATCAAGGGAACGGTTTTAATGTGTGAAAAAAGGTCCTTAAGTTCTCTTCCAATATTAAAAATACCGGTTTCGTCCTGATCTATTAGTAAAAGAAGAGAGGGCTTAAATTTCGCCACCTGTCTTGAAAGTTCAGAACCAATTGAGCCGGCGCTACCGGTAATTAAAATTTTTTTTCCAAAAATAAATGCTTCTATTTCTCTTATATCTATTTTTACCGGTTCTCTCCCCAACAAATCTTCAATGCCGATTTCCTTTAAGTTTTCAAAAGAAACGTTACCATTTATAATTTCGGAAATAGGAGGAACAATTTTTATCTTTTTTAAACCAGCCTTGCGGGCAAGTTCAACAATATCTTTAATTGCTTCTTTGCTGGCTAAAGGAAGAGCAATAATTAATTGTTTTATCTTTTTTTCTTTAACAATCCAAGAAATATCTTCCCTTTTTCCTATTACCTTAACCCCATGAATTATTGTGCCTATTTTTAAGGGATTATCATCTATAAAACCAGTAACCAAGTAAGGACTATGTTTTGACATTAAAACGCTTCGTAAAATTTGTTCCCCAGCGTCGCCGGCGCCCACTATTAAAGTTTTTTCTTTCTCTAATTCTTTTTGGGTATTAAAAATAATTAACCAAATTCTTTTGGCAAAACGAATCCCTCCGCAAAAAATAAAAACAAGAAAATAACCAATAAAAATAATGGAACGAGGGAAACCTACAAAAAAAGGAAGGTCTCTAAAAAGATAAATGGTAATAACCAAAAAGAAAAAAGAGATGGTTGTTGCCTTAAACAAAGAAATCAACTCGTTAGCGCTCACATAAGACCAGGAAAATAAGTAAAGTTTATAAAAATAAAAAGTCGGAATACAAAAAACAAGAGTTAAAAAAATCATTCTCGGCAAAAAAATAATGTATTCTTTTGGAATTTTTTCCTCAAACCGAATCAAAAAGGCCAAAAATATCGCTAACGATATTAAAATAGCATCAGACAAAAGAAAAAATAAAAAACGGGTTTTCGCGGTTTTTACAAAAATAGGCATTGTTTTAAGTTTTCTACGATAAAATTAATTTCTTTTTCTTTTAAATCATTATAAAATGGCAAAGCAAGCGTTCTCTGGCTAACATTTTCTGTCACTTTAAAATCGCCTTCTTTGTAACCAAACTTTTCCTTATAAAATGGTTGCAAATGAATGGGTTGAAAATAATTTCTACATTCAATTCCTCTTTTTTCCATTTCTTTTATTATTTTATCTCTTTTTTTACCGGCAAAACTTTTGGCTAATTTAATAACATAAACAAACCAACTAATTTTATCATAAAAGGACAAATAAGGAATTTCTAATTCTTTGACACTTCTTAACTTTTCATTGTAAAGATTGAAAACAGCGGCCCTCTTTTCAAGAATTTCTTTAATTCTTTTCATTTGACTAATTCCTAAAGCACAACTCATTTCATCTAACCTATAATTATAACCCAACATTATATGCTCCAACCATTTTCCTTTTTCTACTTTTCTGCCCTGATTTGCCATACTTTTAGATAATTCATAAATTTTTTTATTGTTTGTTAAAACCATTCCCCCTTCGCCAGTAGTAATTTGCTTGTTGGGATAAAAAGCAAAAACCGCCGCATCACCAAAACTTCCGCATTTTTTCCCTTTGTATTCCGAACCCAGCGCCTCGGCCGAATCCTCTATTAAAAATAATTTATATTTTTTAGCAATTTTATTTAATTTATCCCAATCAGCCGGTCGACCAAAAACATCAACTGCTAAAATTGCCTTTGTTTTTTTTGTAATTTTCTTTTCAATTTTAGAAACATCAATATTAAAAGTTTTTTCATCAATATCAACAAAAACTGGCTGTGCCCTTTCATATAAAATACAGTTTGACGAAGCAACAAAAGAAAAAGGAGTTGTGATTACTTCATCTTTTTCTTTTATTCCCAGTGCCCGAATAATCAAATGTAAAGCGCTAGTACCAGAGTTTACAGCCACCGCATATCTTACTCCCACAAATCTTGCCACTAAATTTTCAAACTCCACTCTTTTTCTTCCTAAACTTAATTGTGAACTCTTTAAAACCTCCTTTATTGCCTTTTTTTCTTTAGTGGTAATATCTGGTTTACAAAGAGGAATTTTATACATAATAAATATTCTTATTTTTTTTATCTTCTATAGAAATATCCTTTAAATAACGTGTCAAATATAAACCATAATGTATTTTTTTATTAATCCTTATATTTTCACCCATCGCCATTCTTACCGCTAATACATGAATATTTATTCCCGCCAAAGCAGAAAAAGACATTGTTCCCGCCATTCTTGCGTTTATCTCTATCACTTTGGGTTGTTTATAAGAATCTTCTTTAACTTGAAAGAAAAATGGTCCAAAAAACCTTAACTCTTGAGAAATTTTTTGAGCAATATTATCAATTTTTAAATTTTTAACAATTCTTGCTTTAGTGGAAATGCCGCTTTTAATCTCAGTTCTTTGACGACAAACCGTTAGTAATAGTTTGCCTTCTTTGTCGGCTAAACAGTCCACGGTGTATTCTTTGCCTTCTAAATATTCTTGAATAATCGGCTTATCAATTTTTTTGAAAAAAAATTCTAATTCTTCCTTTGAATTAATTTTATATGATTCTTTAGAACCCGATCCCTCTCTGGGTTTTATAAAAAGGGGAAAATTTATGTTCAATTTTTCTTTTTCTATAAACGATTTGGGGAAAGGGACTTTTTCCTTTAAGTGTTGATAAGTAAGCCACTTGTCTCTAGTAATAATAACTGTCTCTGGCGGTGATATTAACACTTTTACCCTCTTTTTTTCAAATAAAGATTTAAGTTTAGAAAATTTTATTAAAATAGTATCAAGGGCGGGAATAATAATATCTATCTTTTCTCTTTTAATAATTTTTTCTATCGCAAAAAGAATTTTTTTATCCCCAAAATGAGGAATAATGTACCCCCTATAGGAAAGATATAAACCCGCGGCTAACTTATCGCAATCCGCCGAGATTACTTTTATATCTTTATCTTCTTTGAGAGAATTTATGGCTGCAATCGCTATTCCCGATCCGGCTGGTAAAATTAAAACATTAATTTTTTTAGGCATTTATTTTATTTTTTTAATAACTTTTTCTAATTCTAATAAATTGGAAATCTCATAATCGGCTTTATTCTCTTGGCTAAAAAAAATATCTTTATATTCCCCCTTTTTTCTTTTAATCCTAACGGTCACTAGTCCCAATTCTTTTGCCGCTTTAAAATCTCTTAAAGGATTATCTCCTACATATATAGTTTCTTTGGGGCTACTTTTTAATTTTTTAAGTAAATATTTAAAAGCACTTTTACTTCTTTCTAAATCATTTTCTTGAAAAAAAGAATTAATGAAAATTGCCCTAAAGTACTTTTTAATCTTTAATGCTTCTATCTTTTTTTTCTGAACACTTCTTTTACCATTGGTTAGTAGTCCTATTTTAAAATTTTTTTTATTTTTTTTCAAAAAAATAAAACTATCGGGAAAAAGAAAAATAGACGGAAAATGATTATTATAAATTCTTACTAATTTTTTTACCAACCTATCTTTTTTTATTTTTTCTAATTTTAGTTTGTCTAATAAAACATCAAAGTTTTTTTTTCTAACTCCATTTTTAAAATCTATTTTTAAAATATTAAATACTTTCTTTGAACTAATTTTATACTTCTTATAAAGGTAATTTGAAACCATTAAAAAACCGCTTTGAACAAAACTTTTTTCCGGATAGAGGGTATCGTCTAAATCAAAAATTATTGCCTTTATCATATATATTTTTTGTAACTGATTTTTATTAAACTTTTTATTTTTTAAAAAATGGATCGTCATTTATCCCATCCTTCCCATAAATACCTTCTTGTTTGATAAAAATCACATAAAAAGTTTTAAGCACAATTTTAAAATCAAGCCATAAAGACCAGTTTTCCACATACCAAACATCATATTTTATTCTTTCCTCCCACGATAAAAGATTGCGGCCGTAAGTTAAAGCCAAACTCGTAAGACCGGGTTTCATTAATAATCTTTTCTTTTGAAAATCATTATATTTCTCAACCTGATAACGAAAGGTCGGCCGAGGACCTATTAAGCTCATTTCTCCCCTTAAAACATTTATAAGTTGAGGAAGTTCATCAATCCCCCATTTTCTCAAAAATCGCCCAATTCTAGTGATTCTTTCATCTTTCTGGGCAACATTATAACCCAATCCTTTATTAATGGCGCCTTCTATCATTGTTCTAAATTTAAAAGGATAAAATGGTTTTCCATTTTTTCCAATCCTTTCGTATTTAAAAAACACAGGTCCTTTAGAGTCTAGTTTTATTAAAATCGCTACTATTAAAAATAAGGGGGAAAGAAAAACCAAACCAATTAGCGCTACAAAAATATCAAAACACCTTTTTAAAAATAATCCCCTTTTCATAAATTCGCGCCTTTTATGGCCTACTTTTTCCCTAATCAGGTTTTCGTATTCTTTTTTAATTCTATCAAAAACAAATCTTTCATCAAATTCTTGAATTACCTTCTTTCTGCCATTTTTACCCATTTCTTTTGCTTTTTCTGGGTTTTCTAAAAGATAAATTATCGCCTCAGCCAACTTTTGAATATTTTTCACTGGCACCAAAATCCCGGTTTTATTATTTTCAAGTATCTCCCGAAAACCCCTTATATTGGTGTTAATAACTGGTCTTTCCATAGCTGACGCCTCTATTGTTGAAAGTCCCAGTCCTTCTCTGTATGAAGGCAAAACGAAAATATCTATTAATGGATAAATCTCTTCTATATCAGTTCTTTCGCCTAAAAATATTGTATTTTTTTCTATACCATATTTTTGCACAATTTGTGGGTTTATTCCATCTTTTTTTTCCGGTTCTTCTGCTCCTACTATTAAAAGTATGGTATTGGGAAATTTATTTAAAACCGTTTTAAAAGCTTCAAATAAATCTAAATATCCTTTTTCTTTTACTAATCTTGCGACAATTCCAACAATTTTAAAATTAAACGGCAGTTTTAATTTTCTCTTTTTTTCCTTAATAAAATCACTGGAAAATCTAAGAGGATTAAATCTTTTTAAATCCACCCATCCGCCTAAATATCTTACTTTTTCATAAGAACAAATCTTTTCTTTTATTGCTGTTTTAATATCTTCTTTATTAACCGAAAAAATTAAATCTGAACATTGGGCGGCTATTTTTTCAATTAAGATAAAAAATTTTCTTTTAAAAAAGGAACTATTTTCAGTAAAATAAAACCCATGAATTGTATTGATAATTACTGGTATCCCCGCCATTTTTGCGGCTAATTGACCCAAAAATGCGGCCTTAGGTGTATGGGTATGAACAATATCAAATTTCTCTTTTTTAAAATAAAAAAATAACTTTATTAAAGCAAGTAAATCAGAAATAGGGCTAAAAATTTTCCTTTTAATTCTAATTGTTTTAACCTTAATATTCTCTCTTTCAATACTTTCTACCCATTTGCCAAAAGAACAAACCGCTGAAACAATATAGCCTTGTTTTTGTAAAAATTTCATTTGATTTAATAAAAGAAATTTAATTGAGGAATCTACTGTTGCCACCTGACAAACTTTAATTTTATTGAAAACCCTTTCTAAACCTTGATTTTTTACTTTAAATCCAAGGGGAATTAAACATAAAAGAGAAATAAAAGCAGGAATACGAATTCTTGTCACTATTCCAAAGTTACTTAAAAAAAGAGCCAAAACAACAAGTAATCCAAAACTAAAAACAATTAAAGGAAGAGCGACTCTTTTGTTTTTAAAAGAATTTATTGCTCCTTTGATAATAAAAAAAAGTAAAATATACCAAGGAATTGTCTCTATTAAAGCCAAGAAATGCCGCGGATATTTCATTTGCCATGGTAAAGGACCCAACAAAACATAAATAAAGGACTTTGAATAATTTAATGGAAAACTAAAGGGTTTATTAAATTCTAATCTTATAACTATTGAAGAACTTTTTCCCGTGTCGGACAAATTTGATGGATTATAAGCTATTTCTCTATAAAAACTAATTTGTTGTGGATTAAGAAATTGTTTAAAAGCATAAATTCCATAATAACCATAACCGCAAATTTGAGGAGAAAATCCCAATAAAAAAATCATAATTATTCCATAAGATAATCTTTGTTTTAATTTTAATTTGTTTAATAGAGGCCAGCAAAAAATAAAAGTAAAAAGTAAAGCATAGCCGATATAAAACCTAAAATGAATCAAAACAGTCAAAAATACAAAAAAAATAATAAAATTTCTCCATAAAAATTCTTTAATAAGCTTTAACAAAAAAAGTAAACCGGCCAACGCGAAAAGCACTACCAAATCGTCTTTTAATAATAGGCTTCCGTAAAAAAGATAACTGGGATAAAAACAAACAATTAAACCAATAAGAAATGCCCATTTTTTAGATCCTCCAATTTCTTGAACTATTAGATAAACCAATAAAATAGAAATTGCCGCTATCCAAGCATTAAATAATTGTCCCATTAACATTGTTGGCAAGGTAAAAGCATAAATATAACCAACAATCACGGGATAATAATGTCCTAGCCCAATACCCTTTAAAGAAAAATCCCCCTGTCTTAATCTTTGGGCTATCTCTTGGGCTTGCTGATGATAAATTAAATAATCCTCCCCGCCGCTAAATGGTTGAAAATTTTTATAATATATAAATAAAACAATAAGAGTGTGGGTAAAAAGAACAATTAAAAAAAGTAAAAACAAAATTTTGTCCTTTGTTACTATTTTAAAAAAAACAAAATTAGTAATAACAGCAAGAAAAATAACAAAACCCAATCCGATTCCTAAGTTCTTGTCAAAAAAAGAAATAACGCTACAAAGTAAAATAGTAAAAATTAGGAATATTAAAATTTTTTGATATTTGAAAATCATAAGCTACCTAAAATTTTACAAATTAAACTAGTCCATTCTTTTTGAAACCTTTCTAGGGTAAAATCTTTGGCAAAATTATAACCCGACTCCCCTATTTTTTCTCTTAAACTAGGATTATTTATTAAATATTCTACCATTTTGGGTAACTCTTTAAAATCAGAACAAATTATTTGTTTTCCGCCTTCTAATAACTCTTTCATCCCGCCAAGACCCGAACCTATAACTGGCTTTTTTAAAAGCATTGCCTCGTGCGCTGTTCTACACCATCCTTCTTTAAACTTTGACATCGTAAGTACTACTGATGATGCTTTTAATAATTTAAGATAATCATAATAATCTAATTCTAAATTTTTCGCCGGAATTTTAACCTGCGCTCTTCCAGAGGTAACCAAATAAGCGTCTAATTTCTTTAAATAATTATAACTTTCCACCACGCCTTTTGCTTTTTGGCAGTTTCCCAAATAAATAATTGGCTTTCCTATAAGATGATGTTTTTTTATAAACTCTAAAACTTCTTTTTGGGAAACATTAAAATCAACCAAATTAAAGCCATTGTAAATTTTATATACATTTTTATATCCTCTTTTTAAAAAGTAATTCTGCCAATAATTAGAAACCGTTACAATAAAATCAGCCCTTTTAAGATTATGATAAAAAAGGGCATTTTTTAAAAAATTAAAAATGGGCTGAGAAATTAAAGGAAACCCTGAAAAATCAAGATGATGAATAACTACTAAATTTTTGCCCTCTGTTTTATCAAAAGATAAAGTAATTGTTGAATAAAAATCTCTTATCCATAAATCTTTCTTTCCTTTTAGTTTTAAAAGATAAAAAAGTGATTCGGGAATTCTAAAATATCTTATATTTTTAAACATTTTCGGCTCGCAAAGAATAAGTTCTAAATCAAACCTTTGGGAAAGAATTTTTCTTGCTTGTTCATTATAAATAATGCCTCCGTATTTTTTTTTGCTAATTTCAATCCAACCAATATTCATATTATTAATTTTATTTTTTGAAAAAATATTTTATAAAGAAAATAAGGTAAAAAATAAACAAACATACCCAAAATAATTAAAAAAATAACAGGTAAACAATAAAATCTAATAATTATAAAAAGTATATAATACATAAGAACGCTAGAAAAAAGAGAAAAAAGAAAAAAAGAAAAAACATTAAAACTAAATATCTTTAAAAAACGTAATTTTTTAACAGCCAATAAAAGTAAAATTAAAATTAATAATCTGGTTGATAAATTAATAATAGAAGCGCCATAGAAAGAAAATTTTGGAATCAAAAGAAGATTAAAAAAAAGGTTAAAAAGAGCAGCAAAAAAAGCAATTAAAAAATATTTTATTTGTTGGTTGGCGGCAATTAAAACCAGAATAAAGGGATTAGAAACAAAAAAAATCCCAGCCATTATAATTAGAATCTGAAAAATTAAAATTGAGGGCGCAAAACTATCGTTATAAATAAAATTAATAATTTGAGGCGCGAGCAATATTCCTCCCAAAATTAAAGGAATTGAGAAAAAAATCATTATCTTTAAATAATGGTCAAATATTTCCTGAAACTTTTCTTTTGAGGTATTAAAAATAACGCTAAAAGACGGAAAAAAAGCAAGAGAAGTAAGAGCTGGCACAAAAAAGGTGAAATTAACAATCTTAATGGCCGCATTATACCAACCCGTTTCTTGAATTTGGCCAAAATGACCCATTAGGGTAGAATCTATGTAACTACACATTGTCATAAAAATTGAACCCAAACCAATAGGCCAAGAAAGGCTTAAAAATTTTTTCCAAACTTTTTTATCTAAAGAAATTTTTAAAGAGAAAAACTTAATTTGAAAAAAGAATAAAATAAAAATAAAAGACAAAATAGCCGAAATTAAATATCCCCACGACAAATTTTCAACAGAAGGTTTTTTAAATATAACCCATAAACCAAATAAAACCAGTAAAAAGTCCTGCAAAATTTTTATCCCCGCTTCATATTCCATTTTTTGACGAGCCCTAAAAAAAGCGTCAAAGGTTTCCGAGAAACTACTAATTAAAATTACAACCGATAAAATCCAAATTATTTTTCTTATTGAAGGATCTGTGGTAATAAAAAAAGAACTAATTAATATTAAAATTAAAACTATAAAACATAAAAAGATTCTTAATGAAAAAATCGCAAAAAACTCTTCTTCTTTTTTGGTTTTTTGAGAAAGTTCTCTTGTAATAATAGAGATTAAACCAAAATCGGAAAGAAGAACAAAAAGAGATACAAAAGCAAGAGCAAAGGTAAATTTTCCATACTCAACCGCGCCTAAAACACGGGCGGCGTAAATAAGTAAAAGCAATTTAAAAAACTGCGAAACTCCCTCAGAAAAAAACAACCAAAAAGTATTTTTATAAATAGTCTGCCTTATACCAAAGTTTGTTAATAAACATTCTTTTAATTTCAAAAAACTCATAAACTTTTGCTAAAATAATTGTTTCTAATTCCCGTTAAAAGTCCTTTTAAAGCAAACCATACTGCTTTTAATTTTAATTTTAAAATTGGTTTAAGAGCCAAAATAATATTTCCTAGTATAAAAAAGGGGAAAAGCCACTTTGAATAGTTATTGTGAAAAAGCAAAACACGATCCCTAAAGGCAACAAAACGAAAATGATTTTCATCAACCTGACGTTGACCGCCGCGTATGGCGGAAAAATGAATAATCGCCGCATTTGGATTAAAAACAATTTTATAACCCAATTTTTTAATTTTTAAAAAAACATCGGTTTCTTCATATAAAGAAGGTGCTCCAAATCTTTCATCAAAGCCTCCAATTTTATCAAGAAGAAAACGACGAAAAGACATATTCATTCCCTTTCCCGTGTCAACAAACATAATCTTACTGCCATCAATATTTCCGCCGGGAATACATACTATTGGAAAAACCTTTCCAACCGGTCCCCATTTGGGTTTTGGAGTTTTTTCTATTACTCGACCCGCCACCCCACCTACTTTTAAATTATGATAGCATTTTATATGCTCGTCTAAAAAATTTCTATTGGGAATACTTATATCATCATCTAGAAAAACAATAAAATCCCCTTTAGAGTTAAAAATCCCCAAATTACGAGCTCGTGAAACCCCCCTTTTTTTGTCTTTAAGGTAGACAACTTTCATTTTTTTTAATGAATCATCAATAAGGTTTTTTAGTTTTAAGCAATCCTTTTCGCTTTGATCTATTACAATAACCTCAAAATTATTATAATCTTGATTAGATAAGTCCTTAATGAGATTTATAACAAAATCTTCTCTATTGTAAGTTGGAATTATAACAGAAACAAAAGGATTGTGTTTCATTTTAGAACGCTATTATATATTTCTAGAACCTTTTGAATCCAAGAATTAACCCCATAATATTCTCTGGCTATTTTTTGGGCTTCTTGAGAAACTTCTTTGGCTAACTTATCGTCGTTTAATATTTTTAAGGTAGCTTCGGAAAGAAGTTCTGGATTATTAGAAGGAATTAATATACCGCCCCCCTTACAAAAAACTTCAGCCAAGCCACCGGTGTTTGAAGAAATAATAGGTTTACCCGACGCCAAAGATTCAAGCGCCACTATTGGCAGCGGTTCTTGAATATTTCCTAAGGGTTTAGAAGTAATCCAAATAATTTTTGCTTTCCTATAAATAGACGGAACATCATTGGGAAGAACCCACCCCAAAAAATGCACCCGATTAATAATACCTAATTTTGCCGCTAATTTTTTTAGTTCTTTTTTTAGTTTACCATCACCAACAATAACAAGATTAAATTCTGGATATTTTTCTATAACTTTGGGAAAAGCCTTTAAAGCAATGTCTACTCCCTTTTCAGGATCCAAGCGAGCAACAACCAAGATATAATTTTTAACAAGACCGGGATATTCTTTTTGGCTCTTAGCTAAAAAGCTAGCTATATCAATTGCGTTATGAATAACAAAATAAGGTACCCGCGGAGAAGATTTTGGCAAAACATATGATTCTAAGTGTTTCCCAACTAAAATAATTGCTTTGGCATTCTGATATGTTGTTTTTTCCATTGATTCAACAAATTGCCTATAGAGAGGGCCAAACTCCCCTTCCCTTATTATAGGACCGTGATTGGTAACAACCAAAGGAATTTTGTTTTTTTGTAAAATTGGTAAAGCAGCAAAACCGGCATAAGCGTCCTGAACATGAACAATATCAGGTTTTTTAATTTCTATCTTTTTTTCCAGCGCCTCGGCTAGTTTTTTAAGTAAGGATTGGGTAGCAAAAATTCTTTGACGATCAAAAATTCCCTGTAAGGGAGAAAATTTGCGAAATATTTCAGCCATCCAACCCCTTCCCCGCAACACCGCCACCGGAATCACATCATCAAGAAAAAGTAAATCTACTTCCCAATTATTTTTTTCTAACTCTTTTTTAAGATAACGAAGATAGGCCTGAATGCCGCCTTTTTGCGATCTCAAAAAATATGTTACACAAAGACACTTTCTAATCATTTTTGTTTTTTTGAATTAAAATTTCTTGATAAAGATTAATCATTTTATCTAACCACTTATTAATATTGTAGTTTTCTCTTACGATTTTTCCAGCTTCTTGAGAAATTTTTTTTCTCAATTCCAAATTTTTAATAAGCTCTATGGTAGCATCGGCTAAACCCTGCCAGTCCCCCGGAGACACTAAAATTGCCCCCCCTTTTTTATAAACTTCTCCCGGCCCCCCTTCATTGGTTGCCACAATGGGCTTTGAAAAAACCATTGCTTCAAAAGAAACAATCGGACAAGGCTCAGTAGTTTTACCATCTGATTTTGAGGGTATCCAAATAATGTCTGCTTCTTTATAAAAAACAGGAATTTTTTCTCTTTTAACGCCACCAAGAAAATGCACGTAATCTTTAACTCCCAAAGATTTTGCCAGCTCTTTAAGTTTGCGATAAAGAGGACCATGACCAACAATCACAAGGTGGTAATTAGAAAATTCTTTAATAACTTCACAAAAAGCATAAATGGCAACATCAACTCCTTTATAAGAAATAAGACGAGCCACAATTAAAATATATGGCTTTTTAGAAAAAACATTTTCTTCTCTCTCTCCTCTTTTTATAAATTCTTCCACATCAATAGAATTATAAATCACGGTCGTGGGAACTGTAGGATGTTTTTGATTTAAGGCTTTTTTCATATGTTCTGCTACACAAATCACTTTTTTAACATTTTCCATTGCAATTTTCTCGTTTTCAAGTATTAATCTTTGATAAAGATTACCTTCTGGTTTCAAAATACCATGATCTGTCATAATAAGTGGAATGTTGTTTTTTTTTGCTAAAAAAGAAACAGCTGCAGCAGAAGAAACATCTTGGGCATGAATTAAATCTGGTTTAAATTCTTCAATCTTTTTTCTAACAGCTCTCTCCAAATGCTTCATAAAGCTTTTTACAGCAAAAACACAATACCGGTCATAAATTCCAAACGACCTTATTAAAGCGTAAAACTTTGTTGTTTTCCAACAAATAGGGCTAACAGTATCATCTAAATAAATAGATTCAACAGAAACACCTCTTTTTTTCAATCCCTTTTCCAAATAATTAAGATACGATTCGGCTCCCCCTAAATAATTACGAGTGGTATAGGCAACAATTAAAATTTTCATGATATTATCGCTAATTATTTTTTAATTATTTTTTCTTATTTTTTTAGTTATTTTGGTTAATTGGCACCAATTCAACTAAAATACTACCATTTCTTTGCCTTGTTATTTTTCCAATGATCCATAACAACCCGGCAAAAAAACTGCTAAAAAATATGGATTTGAAAATGGCTAGGTACCTTATTGTTTTATAAATAAAGTAAAGAATAAGTGAATTTGGTTTACCTTTTAAAATGCTATTTTTTGTTTTTCTTACTAAATTCAAACTTGATTTGGCATTAATTAGTTGTAAAAAGAAAGTAAAAGATCCAACATATTTAACTTTTGAAATTTTGAAGTTAATTTTTTTAAATAGATTTGAAATAGATTCTTTATTCCACCTTGTTAAATGATTAGGTGGAAAATCCCAATTATTCATATTTGCAAACATTCTCTCACGAGATGGAACACTTAAAACAATTTTTCCCTCGGGTTTTAACATTTCTTTTACATTTTTAATAAATTTTAATGGATTGTCTAAATGTTCAAGAACCTCAAAAAAAACAATAAAGTCAAAAGGAAATATATTATTTTTATTTTCTTTGAAAAACTCATCAAAAGATGAAACATTAATAAGAATGTTCTTGAACGCTCTCTTATTTTCTTCGTGGCTATAATCAACCCCCATTCCTTGTATTTTATATCCTCTTTTTGAAAACTCATTAAGAAACTCGCCCCCCCCCCCGCAACCCAAATCTAAGATCCTTATATTATTAGGAAAATTTTTGTACCATTTAAAAAATTCTTTATGCCATGGTTTTACTGATTTACCCTCTTTTGTGTCTTCCGATAAATAAAAGTGTTGACTATGTAAACGACGATCATACCACTGACTATTGGCGCTTTTAAACGGCTGCCAAAACTGAACATGACAAAAATTACATTCGTATAAAGAAAATTTTCCATCTTTATTCTGATGGTCTTGAATAAATTTAAAATTGTTACCCTCGTTGCAAACAGGACAAATTTGGGGAGATTGTTGAAATGCCATAAACTTTAAAAATTTAAAAAATAAAAAGAATAAAAAAAAACTCTTTAATTAAATATACCTTTTAATAAAGGAACGAAAAATTGTTAAAAAAATATATATTATTAATTTAATTTTATTTTTAAAAATTATTTTCTTAGAATTAATTATAATAGGAAAATAACAAAATAGATATAAAGAAAAAAAGTAAAGAACTCTTTTACTAATTCCATGGTAGAGCTTTGAGAAAAAATTCCTTTTTTGAAATTTGGGATTGATTCTTTTATAAAATAAAAATTCATCTACTAAAAGGAAGTTACCTTCTATTAAATTTCTAAAGACATATCCCACATCAGCCGCCCAATGTTTTTTTAGGTTATTATTCAAAATTCTTTCACGTCGCCACAAACCATATATCAAGTTTGCCTTTCCATCGTGATGATAAAATAGTAAATATTTTTTTAAACGCAAATAAATATCTTTATCGGTGGGAAAAAATTTTTGAGGAAAGAAATAACGCAAATAATTTCTTTTTTCATCTATTGCAATTACTCCGGTAAATGCCATTATCGCCCCCTTGTCTTTGTTTAATTTTTCAACGCATTTTTCAACAAATTTCCTATCCCAAATGTCGTCATCGCTTGCCCACATAAAATATTCACCTTTGCTTTCTTTTAAAACAAAACTAAAATTTTCTTCCGCGCCTATTTTTTCTTTCTGGCGAATATACTTTATTCTTTTATCTTTTTTTAAATATTCTTTACAAATTTCTGCTGTATTATCAGTGGAAGCGTTGTCAGAAATAATTAACTCGAAATTTTTATAAGTTTGAGATAATAAAGAATCAAGAGCTTCCCGAATCCAGTAACCCCTATTATAGGTAGGCATTCCAATACTAACTAATTTTTCTTGTTTTTCTTGACTACTCATTTTTATTTTATTTTTTTCTACTTAATTTTTTTAAAATACCATTGGGCAAACAAGTAATTAGTAACTTATTTTCTATTTTTTTATCAATAATAAAATCTTTATGATGCTTTAAAAATTCTTTAACCGCAGTAAAGGAATTATTGCCCTTATCCCACGGCCTATCTTTAAAAAACCCTTTTGGAAAATATTCAATTATTGTATCAAAAACTACCAAATAACTTCCCTTACTCACAAATGGCGAATATAATTCTAGTTCTTTTAAGACATGTTTATGAGTATGTAAAGAATCTAAACAAACCATAACTTTTTTATGTCTTTTTACAATCTTTTCAACTTCTTTTATTACTTTTTCGTCAATTGATGATCCTTCAATCATTTTTATTCTTTTTGCCATTTTATGTTTTTCAATTTCTTTTCTGTTGTGTTTTCTAATTTCTATGTCAATTCCTAAAACCTCGCCCCTGCCGATTAACTCCAACATTGATGCATAAAAAATTAAACCACCGCCATGAACAATACCAGTTTCAATTATTAAATCCGGCTTTGTTTTCCAAATAATTTCTTGTAATGCAACAATATCTTGAGGAATTTGAATAATCGGCCGCCCCAACCAATCAAAATTATAAGAATATTTATATTTAGAAGAATCTATTATAAATTTCAAAACTAAATTTTTGAGATTTTTATTCTTTCCCAATTTTCTAATATTTTTGTCCCTTTCTAAATCAAATGATTTGATTGGATTCATATTTTTTTCAAAATAAACAAGTTAATTGGTCCAAAATCTCCCAAATTTAAATCTAAATTAGCTGCAATTTCGTAAATAGGGTGATCATAATCTGGTTCTCTTTTTTCTAACTGACAAAGTCTTGAATAAACCACCCTAGTAATCAAATAATAAATGCTGGAAATATTTTCTCTTTTTAAAATTGAAAAATATTTTGAAACTACAATTTTGATGAAGTTATTATTTAAATAAATATTATGCCAGCGAACAGGAATCTCTTTAAGATTTAATTTTCGTCGGAGTTTATTCATATTATTATGGCCCTCAATAAAATTTTCTATCATCAAATAGTGGCCTCCCGGTGCCAAAGTTTTGTAAATTTCCAAAATAGCTTTCTCTTGCAAATTTCTACTAGGCAAATTGATTAGACAACGGTCAGTAATTATTACCTCAAATTTTTTATTTAAATCTCTAAGATTGGTAATATCTAAAATCTTAAAATTTAGATTTTTGCCTAACTTTATTCTTTCTTTTTTTGCTCGCACTTTGGCCACTTTAATCATCTCTTTTGAATAATCCCCCCCCAAAAAATAGCTGTGAGAAAATCTTTTAGCCAATTGAATAGTTCCAAATCCATCTCCACATCCAATATCTAAAATGTTTTTTTTATTTTTAATTTTAGAGAGAATTTTTTTAAGGTTTTTAATTTCAATTATCCTTAACCAGTAATCGTCAGTTGTGGATTTAGGATTTAACACATATAACTTGGCACGTTCATTCCAATACTTTTTGATATTTTCAAATGTTTTTTTCATAGTTGGTAATTTATTAATTTTTCTTTCAAAACGTTACAAATATATTCAACCTCTTCTTCTGTAATATTCAAACCGCAGGGTAAATTTATGGCTCTCGAAGAAATGTCAAAAGAAACTGGGGTATCGGCTTTACAATTTATTGCCGGCAAAGAAGAAAGTGGATAAAAAAATGGTCTCGCTTGAATATTCCACTTTTTTAATTTTTCTACCATTTTTTCCTTGCTAATTTTATATTTTTTATCCCAAACAACTGTTACCATCCAATAGGCATTTTTAGTATTGGGGCGTTCTGTATTTAATTGAATTCCGAAAATCTTTGAAAGCCGCTCTTTATACCAAGAAAATATCTGGCGCTTCTTTTTAATTAGTTCATTTATTCTTTCTAGCTGAGCCAAGCCGCAAGCTGCCTGAAAATTAGACATTTTATATTTATAACCTATTTCCAAATTCCAAAAAATTTTTTTCTTATCCTTACAATGATCGTTATAATATCGGGCTTTTTCAATTATCCTTTTATTATCGGTCAAAAACATCCCTCCTTCTCCTGTTACCATTGCTTTAGCACCATGAAAACTAAAAACAGAAATATCGCCAAAACTGCCGGCTTTTTTACCATAATATTTTGCGCCTATTGCCTCAGCCGCGTCCTCTATAACTTTAAGATTATATTTTTTGGCAATTTTTAAAATTGAAATCATTTCGGCAATATGACCATACAAATCCACAACCACTATTGCTTTTGTTTTTTTAGTTATTTTCCTTTCAATATCTTTTGAATCAATACACCAGGTATCAGGTTCAATATCGGCAAAAATTGGTTTTATGCCCATCCAATATAAGGGTTCAACCGTGGCAATCCAGGTAATATTTGGAACAATTACTTCATCTCCTTTTCTCAAACCTAATGCTAAAAAACTTAAGTGAAGCGCTCCGGTGCAAGAAGAGGTAGCCAAAGCATATTTTCTATTCACATACTCAGAAAATTTCCTTTCAAATAAAGTTATATATTTTTGGTAATTTTTATTCCATCCATCTTTAGCGGCTTGAGCAACATATTTTACTTCTTTTTCTGTAATCGATGGTCCTGTAACTGGGATTAATTTTTTATTTTTTTTAATCATATTTTAAGCAGTGGCCAATTTTTATCTTTTTCTGAAATAACCGTAGGTTTTAATGGCCACTTAATATTTAAAAACGGATCATTCCAACAAACACCATTTTCATATTTAGGATAATAAAATTCTGACATAAAATATAAAATTTT